>ERZ773138.170-NODE-170-length-82891-cov-18.504213_pt1 | contig 82891 bp, 106 predicted proteins | sample MGYA00511114_ERZ773138 | MGnify/ENA primary metagenome ERZ773138 (study PRJEB29015, sample SAMEA2737805) | human gut metagenome | biome: human gut; feature: human-associated habitat; material: faeces | place: China | collected 2012 ...
TTTTCATATTTTGTCTATATTTAAAATTGATATGCAAATATAATCATTTTTATTTATATATGCAATATCCAGATATAACTACGGAAGCTTACTATTCCGGAGGAATTGGGATGCAAAAGAGCTATTATCTTCCTCTTCAGGTAATTCTTCTTCATAGGCATAGAGTTCTGGGTCCTCCTCTTCTGGGTCTATATTCATTTCTATTTCTCTTCTTAATTCATGGTGTTCTTTTGAGAATGAAGACATTGCTCCTTTATAATCATCCGTAATTTGCATTAGCTCAGCTTTATTTAAGTTGAGGCCTTCCTTACTAGTATCTACTCCTTCTTGCTTAGTAGCAACTACTTCTGGCAAACTACTGAGATCATATCTCGACTCCAATAATTTAGCCTCTTCTGTCTTATCCAATACCTTTTGAGAATCCAATACGATTTGACGGGCCTCTTCAACTGTGATTGCATTTTGCTGAGTTACATTGTTCTGTTGGTTGAATTGAGCAAAGATATTAGTAGTACTTCCTCCAGTAAGATTACGTACAATAGACTGTAATGATGTAGATGATTCCAGTTTTAGTTTCAAAGCCTTTCCCAGCTCTGCAGATATAAATGGCATATACTTTCCACCCTGGGATTCTCTTAAGATATTAACCTGATGAGCTATCTCCATACGGTCTTCTAATGCCCATGCTAGTTGTTCTCCCATTAATGCTTGTAATAAATCTTCTGCCTTATCTTTATCCCATATTCTAGAGCTTAATAGCCTATCCCTCATAAATACTCGGATATAGTTTATATCTATACCCATACGATATGAAAAAGTATTAATATCATAGGTAATACCACATAATACCCCATTACCCATCAACCATTGATTGATGATATAATTATGTATCTTCATCAAAAGGTTATCATCTGGATTCTTTTGATATTCCAATGCCATAGCTGTAGTCCCCATAGGTCTTGGGAATCTTACAATCTTATTTTCTTTTTCTGACATACAAATGAGATTTTCTAATATCCGAGCTTTCGTCATAACCATTATATTCTAAATCGTATTTTACATACAGATTCAGAGATACGTTATAGAAATACCCTTTATACTTATTCTTATTTACCGATAAATTAAAAGGTTCACCAGAGATTAAGTCCCTGGTGAATACCAAATTTCCTTTCCCAGTAATTGGGATTTTAAGGCAAAGGGAGTAATCCCCTACCTTAAATTTATTCCCATGCAGGTCTATGATTTCTCTTACCATAATTTGCCTTTTTAGGGTTCGAAGGTTTTTTGTCTTGTTTACTACGGTTATTGGTTATCTCCTTTTGCTCTTCGATTAATTTCTGAACCTTTGGGAATAAACTTTGCCTTAAGGGAACTACCTGAGTAGCAAAAAAGGCATTCCATAATTTCTGGGTTAACGGTTCTCCTATTTTAAGCTTTGAGATTGCCCAGAATTTAGTTTCGAAATTCTTAACTATTTCCCTAAATCGGTAATAGTATATATTGCCAGTTTCTTTATCTACCCCAATTGTGGTAGTTTGGCAATAATCTAGAAATTCTTTACCTAATTCGGATATAAACTCTTCCCTTTTAAAATCATAGTTCTCTTGGTCGAGTTTAAATAGTTTGACATAATCTATTGCTTCCATATAACTTTACTTTGTGATTATTAACTTAGGATATTCATCTGTTATCTGAAATAAATATCCCCTTATATCATCCTCATAGTATGAGGACCAATAAACCCTTCTAATCCGAAAATTATCAAGGATTGCCCCTTTCGGTATGCCCGTAACATAAAGCCTATGCTTAGGCATCATAGGGGTTATTTCAAATTCACCAGTAGTGAGTAAATTACCATAGGTACCATAATCTGGCATATTACCAGTAAAACCTGTAGGTTGTAATACATCCATTACTAAGGTGGTTTGTGGTAATTCTCTTTGATTACACTTGATTATCAGTTTCGATTTACCTATATATAGGTCTTTTACTATTGTCCCAAACATCTGTATATGATTATGTGAGTGATACCATTTTTCTTGAAGTAGAATTGGTTCTGTGAACGTTCCTCTAACTTCTTTAATTCTCTACGAGATTCAGTACAAATTCTTTCTGACTTCCGAAGTATGTCAGATAGATTATCCCAAATAGGTGCCATAGGTTCTACTGGACCTGCATAAACAATTTTGTGTTTAGCATCAATCTGAGGATATTTGGATTTGTACTGATACTTACCTTTAAGGTAAAGTATGTTATACTTTTCTGGTTCGTTTCTTTTTGCGTTTTCCATTTTTGTTATTGTTAATGTAATCTGATATGTTATCAAGTTGCCCTAAAAGCAATGCTTGAATAAAGATATGTATAGGCCTAAAAAAGAAATTCCTTACGTTATTGGGATTGACATACCAATCATAAACTATAAAGAATTTCTTTATCTTAGAGTGCTTAAGCGAATGCTGAACTAACCAAGATTTACAACATCGTTTATGTAATTCTACAAGTTCTTTATCTTGTTTAAGCATCTCTTTATCAGAGAAGATAGTGTAATCCATTTTAGATGAATTAAGGTGCTCAGAGGATTTATTCTGAGCACCTGGTTAATAAAGAGTTATGCAACTTGTTCGGGTTTGAGAACTTTTTTCTTGAAGTCCTCGTATGATTTAGAGGCAGCCTTGAATTCTTTCGAATTAGTATCCTTGATACGGGCCATGGCAAGTTCCAATCTGTGAAGTTCGTTTCGAGTTTGTTGTCTCCATTTCTTTCGGGCAAGTGTATCTACTACATCCTCGGGATATACGTATTTTACTTCTCGATTGGAGATTACCTGTTCGATAATGGAGGGTTTCTGTTGTTCCTTAACTTCCTTGACTACCTGTTCCTTTTTAGATTTAGCAGTCTTTGCCTTGGGAGTGAGTTCTACCAATTTAGCATTAGCAAAAGATTGGGCAGCTTCTTGAGCATTTTCTACCAATTCCTTTTTAGTCTTTTTGGCCTTTTCTTTAGAAGCCTTAGAAGTCTTAGCATTCTTAATGCCTTCAAGTTGTTCTGCAACTTTAGTTGCAACTAGATTAGTAACCTTGGTTTCATTCTTTTTCATAACGTCTATATTTAAAATGTTAATAAATAAATTTGATTTTCTTTTCTCTATGCAAATATAAGAATAATATATTTAATACAAAAATATTTCTATATTATTTTTCAATTTGCTAAGGTTAATCGGCTAAGAAGTCAAAGACCTCTGGAGGATAGTTAATTTCGTCTTCTGGGTCATTGATGTAATCCTCATATTCGTCATTATACCTATCATAATGATTACCTTGGGGAATATTAGAAACTCTGGTACATTTATCAGGGTTATTGATTACGAAGTTGTAAGCTTCCTTGGTATTCATTATCTTATCCGATATAAATTCGTAAGTTACATAAGAATAGGATTCACCCAATCTAGAAACTTCGTATTGTTGGTATCCAGATTTCTCAATCTTATATATTTGATTTTCTGGAATAGTTTCTATTTCTACCCTATATTTATACCATTGCTTCTTTTTCTCTTCTTTGGGTTTAACTTCTAAACTATCAGAGAGATAATTTAACTTAGTTATAGGACTTTCAAAACGAGAAGGAGCAGTGCTCACTTCTACTGGATGAGTTTTATTCTCACCAATAAAGTAAATCACTGCCCCCAAGGTTACCAGGCCCAATATGAATTTAGTTTCTGAGTTCATAACCTGTAGTTTCGAATTTATTTTTAATGTTCTTTGCAAGGTATTTACCTTTTGATTCTGCTTGATGTAACTCGTTGCAGATTTCATAAGGTACATCATCATAGCGATAAACTCGATTACCTTTAAAAGCAACCCAAAGTTGTTTTTTCTTTGAGTCATAACCAAAGCCCTCAATATTAGAGGATTCGCAAGGAATCATTTCGACTCCGGTGTTCATTTCTACTGATTCTAAGTATTCGTTCTTTTCCATGTCTATATTAAAATTTTAAAAGTGTTAGTTCTGGGTGGAATTTGAGATTTGCCCTTTGGAAGATTGCCCAGGTACCAAGTACTCCCTGAGAATTAGTATGTACCCATTCATCTTCCATTCTGAACAATATGTGAGAGCATACCAGCATTTGGTATTCACTTAGCATATTTATCAGTTGAGGGGTATTCTCCATTTCTACGTATAATTCAATGTGCTTATCTAGTGCTCGAATTATTTCGTCATCCTCAATCTGAAGGAGTTTTTTGATTAAGTCTTGGGCAATGTCATTCCCATTTTTAACATCCTCTTTGATTGAGTTGAGTGATTCAATCTGAATACCAGCAATGAGCTTTACGATGTCTTTTGTTTCCTTGTCCATAATTAAATTTTCTTTATGCAAATATACTAAAATTATTTTATATAAAATACTCTTTTAATAATTACTTAGGTAGTGGTAGGTTACTTAAGCCTATGCCAGGAATCTTTAGTAATATGGCCAGACTTATCATACCTACTCCAAAGTCTTCCATTCTTACTTATAAAGTAAACCTTCTAGAAATGGTATGTTATCATTTTTGATTATCATTAGCAAACTTAATATTCAATCTCTTAAGTGATTCATAAGCATTAGGAGATAATAATACATCTGGTGCCCAACGAAGAAAGAATTTTGAAGGTTTCTTTTCTGGGTTGATCATCAATTGCCTCATCTCAGCTGAGAACTTTAATCGTTCTTCTTCTAGTTGATATTTTGGGAACCTGGTGAACTCAGCTTGAGAGAAGGATAGGGTTTTCTTACCAACAGAGGCCCTTAGAGGTTTTTTCCTTTCTTTATACAAGTACGGAATAATCTTTTTCGATGGTCCATTAAGGATACTAAAACCAAAGATGATCATTGGGTCGAATTTATCGGCCTTTGGATCTTTGGCACGTTTGATACATCTTGCCATCCAGGAGAATGAATTGGGATATTGCTTATTGTCGGTTGCTTCTCCAACATCCTTTTTATCGAATTCAAATCCAGGAAAGTGATAAAGAAAGTCTTCCGTAAGGATAAATATAAATCCTAATTCTCTTAGGTATTTAATAATCTCTTGTTGGCTTTTACCTTCTTCAACCATTTTCTCTACATCTGCAAGGATATCTTCCCTTGGTGATTCAAGATTTTTAACCGTAGTACCTGCAGGTCTTCCTCTACCAGCAGTTGGTGCCTTAGCAGGTAATACCCCAATTAACCTATCTAAGTATTCTTTAAAGTTATCTATATCTTGTTTATTAGTAAGAGTTACTTCTACTCTTATAGGACCCTTATGTTGTACCTTTGGACCTGAGTTCATCTCAGTATAAGCATCTACTAACCTATCCGATAAAGGGGTACCATTCTCGGATAAGGTAGTGATTCTTAGTTTTGGTTTATATACTTCTTGTTCCATATATTTAAGTGTGAGTAAAGAAAAAAGGCCTGAACAAAATTGATTGCCAGGCCTTTCCTATTATTAACGAATACTTATATAAAAGGATTAATCCTCTTCTTTTACGGCCTTTTTCTTCTTTTTATCTTTGGCCTTCTTTTCTTTCTTTTCCGGAGCGGGTTTTTCTTTTACCTTCTTTTCCTTCTTCTCTTTAGTCTCTTTGGATTCCTTTGGAGTCTTTCCTGAAGCAAGCTTTCTTTGTTCCATACGATATTTCTTCTTTTCGGCAGAAGTCATTTCTCTACCATCGATGAGGGGATAATCGTATTTTGTAGCAGCTTTACCGGTAGCCTTCTTTTCTTTCTTTTTTGAAGCTTTCTCTTCTTCTTTCTTAGCTTTTAGCTTTACGAGCTTAGCTTCATTTTTTTCATCTCCCTCGGGGAATTTAGCAGCAACCTTATCCCGTTCTTTATTAAGTTTGTTTACTAATTCGGTAACCTTTTTACCATGTTTCTTGTCCTTAGTCCAATCCTTAGTAGGGTCCAACTTATTCTCTTTGAGATAAGTGTCTAAAGCTTTCTTTGCCTTGGTGAGTTCCGGGGTCTTAGATTCCGGTGTGCTCTTCTTGTCTTTCTTAGCCATTTTCTTATAATTTGGTGAATAATTGAATTTCCGATTTACATAATACCATAGTTATACTTTCCTAATTTTGGTTGGGATTTCTTTAATTTCTAGGATTTCTAAATTACATTGGGTTAAGGTGGCCTCAATCTGAAGTATATCTCTTACCTCCTTATCAGATAGATCAGTGAAGGTTTGTTCAAAAGTTTCTTTTTGTTCTCCTCTTATAAGAGTAAATCTTGCTACAATATAAGTACCATAAAGCTTCTTATTCAAGTCTTTCTTTAGAGAGGTGAGTTTTCTTTTTAAATACATACTCTTTAATCGGTGAGATTGATATTCTCCTTTTTTCCCTTTATTAAGAGCTACCCTTCTAAGGTATAAAACATAATCTAGTTCCTTTACAGTTTGATTAATGTTTTCGATTAATAATCTTAAGTCTTTTTCCATGAGGGTCTTTGGATTACTTTGTGAGGTACCTCCTGGGTTTCTTCCGATAACATATCTCTTGCCTCATTTATTATATTGATAGCAAGTTCCCTTTCATCTGGTCCCAGGTTTAATTGTTTATCATCTAGTGCATCAGTATAAGTATTTATTAGATTATCTAATGCAAGTATTCGAATATTCTTTCTAATTTCTAATTTCTCTCTATCCATGGGTATAAAAATTAAAGCCTACTACCTTCTCAGGCAATAGGCTTTTGGCTGAACAACGTCCTAAGTGTAGATGTTATTCATATGAACTTAAACTCTAAATTTATATAGCAGACATATGGGATAGTAGTTAGTAAGTTAGAGTTTAATCTTCTGATTCTTCCTCTTCTTCTTCCTTAGCCTTTTTGTTTTTCGGAGAACAAATAACGCCATGTCCTTTCTTAGACTTAACGGTAAGAGTTCCCGGAACGAATGAAACTGAAGTTGATACCGGTTTGCCATCCGTAACCAATACAGAAGTAACCACTACACCCTGATAGCCTTCCTTGTTCTTAACGGCATAACCAAAGTTCATTACCTTGGATTTGTCGTTAATGGCAATAACGTCGATTTGCTTGCTGTTAGGGCGTTGTTCAGCCGGCCGATTCTTGAGTGCCTCTTGACGAGCTTTACGTTTAGCTTCTTTTTCGGGGTCTTTTTCCTTATCTCCTTTCTTCTTGGAGTCTGATTTCTTTGTTGCCATAATTTTTAATGTTTTATAAGTTAATGGTTATTATAAGTAAACTTCTACGTTTATTAATAGTTGATAGTAAAGGTAGGGAAATTTCCCTACCTTCTTTTAAATCTTGAATACAGTTACCAGATTACTTTTTCCCTTTCTTGCCCTTACCTTTGGCTTCTTTCTTTGCCGGCAATTTGAGACCGAGTTCTTTGGCAATTGCTTTACGGAGTTTTTCGATATCGTCTTCGTCGTAGTCATCCGGATCTGTTTCGAGATCTTTGTCATCGCAAACATCTTCCAATTCTTCGAAGTCCATTTCGGCAAGTTCTTCACCGGTCAGTTCCTCTTCTTCCTCTTCTTCCTCTTCTTCCTCTTCTTCCTCTTCTTCCTCTTCTGATTCAGCACCAAAGAGGTCTTCAGCTTCCTCAGCAGTTAAGGAGATAGGAGCCGGAATGATTTTTACTGAGCCATCTTCATACTTAATGATAATTGCACCATTGATTTCTGTTCTGGAAACTTCTTTCAGTTCCACTTCTTTTTTCTTCTTAGCCATTTTCGTAATGTTTAAGTTGGTTAATTAATAATCTTATTTCACTCTGTTATAAGTCTCTTTATAAGTACGGATTTCGGGGAATATCCAGATTTTAATAATTCCTCTTGAGTATTATTGAATTGTTTTATCCCATCTAGAATTGTTTTCAATTCTGATTGAGATTCAATTTCTATTGCCTCTGAGGCAAGTTCTTTATCACCCTGATAGGTAACTATCTTGAATGACTTACCTATAAATGGGTTAATTGGTTGATGAGTAATTAATTTAGTATCTTTCATCGCTATATCTAATTTTAGTTATACCAGGAATACCAACCTTTCCGAATACTTCGGTATAAGATTTATATTTCCCCTTTTTCATTATTCTATAGTTATCGGATAACCTAACTGGGTATACCCATATCTTATTTTCTATCATCCTATTGGTCATTATATAAGCATAGGACTTTCTAATTTTTATATACTCTAAAGGAACAAAACATTGAAATAGGAGAGATTTCTTAATAAACCTTTCTTTTGGAAGGTATCCCATGAATTTAATTGAGGCTTCATCGAATACATCTACCATATCCCTTTGTGCTTTGATAAATAGTATCTTCTGCATTGGTATATTTAGTTTCTTCCTTAAATATAAAGCCAAAGAACTAACTAATGGAGGATACTGCAAAAATAATCCATTGAATTTATGTTTCTCCTCTTGAGGCAGCCTGTTGTAAATTCTGTAGGATAATAGCACGCATCTGTAGTCTCTTTTTGTGGATATACTTGGGGTCGATGCCTTGGCGCTGTCCATAAAGTTTAATTGAGTACCTTTCATTGAATTCTTTTTTTCCCTTAGATTTAAAAACTCGGTGCATTTGCACCATAAATCTTCTCCTCCTATGTTTATTAATCCTATATTCATCCGGTATTACAAACTTCCTTGCCTTAACTAATTTCCCCTTAAACCAAAATTTTGTAGAACCCGATTTAAGTCTTAGTCCATTCATATCTGAAAGTTCTTTTATACCTTTCCTTAAAAGCTTTCTCCCTGAAATTATATGTATATATTGAAGAACATCAACCCCATACATATGAACCAGAGTTAATTTTACTTGATACCTTGTGAAATAGGGGATACCAGTAAGATGTTTCCTATAAAGACTTTTTTCAGTAATATACTTATTAGTAGTATCTGGTCTCCAAGTCCAAATATAATATCTATCTGGTTTTATTGGTTCTTTGCTATTTTCCTTTAGTTTTACCATTTATCGTTCTCTTTGCCATTCTATACCAAAGATTAATTGATTTCTCATTAGCTTCAGGGAATTTCTTTTTCATCCTTCTTATCACCCTATCTATATCATAACCCTTAGAAGTTAATTCCCATACATAAGATTTCTTAGTACCCTTGATAAGATTAAACTCATCCCTTTCTCTGGGAGGTTTCTTCTCTCTGGGTTTCTTAATCCCAGGTACTCGTTTTATCTTTCTTTGCCCATTCTCCCCTTCTTCTCCAAGAAACCCAAGCCTTAATCTGGAACTTCTTAATGGATTATCTTTTGAATAGCCTATGTTCTCCAATTGTTTATCCATCCAATCGTCATATTTATCTATTAAAGATTTATCTGGTTTTTCTTCGGAGTTATTGATATACCCTAATAAATCAAATACTCCAGCAGAACAAGCGTCCGGGAAGGGCATACCTAAGATTATAGCTTTTCTCTTTAAATCTTTATAGGTCATGTTTCTCCCAGATGCACCAAGGAAATTTGACTTTTCCCTGGATGGAGCTTTCTTTTCTTTTTTATCCCTCTTAGCCATAAAGTTAATATTTTAAGTATTCATTAATTCGTTATGCAAATATACGAATAATATATTTAATTATATCTTATTTCTCTATTTATTTTTATAAAAATCCGAGGTTTTTGCCCGTTCTACAGCAGTAGACTTAGGTTTTTTCGGTTTTCTGTGTGTATGGATATTATAAGCCATATCTAATTTCTTTACGTTGAATTCTATGTTGTTTACTTGATTATAGTTTACTGCTTTTTCCACACAGCAACGGTACTCAGGCCAGAATTTTTGTCCAAGTTTTACTGTACCAGTTTTAATCATAAACTTAGATACCATAAAACCAAAAGTATCGGCATCGTCTTTTTTCTCAAAAACATACATATAAAATCTACTAAACTCATTTACCACTTCTTCCAAGGGTCTTACTGGCATTAATAGATAACCATCCGTATATAAGTCTTCTGATATTAAGCATACCCAATACTTTTTCTTCCCAGGTTTTACTTTATATCTAAACCTTTCCTTTAGTTTAGTGTGCATCCATTCTGGAATTCTATTAAGAAGATATTTGATGTATATCTTATCTTTCTTATTCGACCTTCTCTTAAATGCAGAAGGCTGTTGTAGCATTCTTGGAAGTATTCTAAAGTTATTCCACCTATCAAATTCAAAAATTAGTCTTAGAGTATCCTTATCCCACTCATTATCGGATTCTTTCATCCTTTTGATATTCCTGTCTATATTTTTAGAATTTACTTTAGAAAGTATTTGAGCAGAATCTCCAGTGTATAAACTGGCTTGTTTCCTTGTTAGCCTTTTCTCTAAACAACCCTCAATATAATCTTGAAAATTTCTTTCACATGGACAATCTGGTCGAAAAATAGAAGTGTGTTTCTCAAAAAAATCCGAGAATAGCCTAAAGAATTTTTCTGACCTTTCTCGGATTTCAAGATACTTATAATGAGATAACTTTAAAATTTCACCAGCTTCCCACGAAGACTTGTTTTCAGATAATTGGAGGAATAAAGATTGTTGTTCCCTATCTATTAAACAATCCCATGCTTTTTTCTGAGCCTCATTCATCATAACTATCCTTTTCTTATATTCATAATATTATCTATTGCTTCACTGGTAATCTGATTTGGGTCAAAATCTCCTTGATTAGCAAATAACTTATCAGGGTCATAATTTTGATATACACTATAAATTACATTATCGAAGGGTAACCATACTTCCATTTTACCCATTTCTGGATAAATAAGTACTTTTACCCGTTTACATAGGTGATCTACTTCTAATACGGTAGCATCTATCCCTTCATAGGGATATCCTCTAAGTACTATGTAATCGCCAATTTCTACATTGACTAAATCCTCAACAGAAAATCTTTTGTTATCTTTTGATATTCTAATGAATCTCCTTACATCTTTTCTACTACAAGTAGCAACTAAAGAAAAATCATCAAAGTCTTCTGCATTATCTATACGGGCTTTTTTCTTTCTTGGATGAAGAGTTTCTGTATCTCTTAACCAAGTACGTATACCAGATATACTTCTTTTTAGTTTATTTAAAAATGGCCTTGAGTATGCCAATTCTGTAGGTATTCTCATAAACCCATAATTAAATAATACCGGTACATCCTCAAATACCATTTTACCTTTAGTGGTCTTTTTTAATATACTTACTGTAGGTATGATGGCTTTTATTTTATCATACCCCTTTTCCTTAAGTTCTTTGTTAATTCGATCGTAGTATTTCCTTTCTATATAGAATATACAGTATTTATATGGGGTATGCTTTTTCATGAGTTTATGGGTTTTTAAGAATTGACTTTGCTTGTTTATGTACTAACTTATAGTTTACATTCTCTAATATATTACTAGCCATGAATACATAAAGAATCTCATCTATTTTAGGTACATCTATTACCATGATATTACATTTGTTAAATAGAGGCCTATAAAATACTGGAGCAAGTTTCTTACCTACTACAAAGAAAAATTCTTCGGAAGGCATTGAGTTATACCTCATACAGAGAATGGGAACTTTATTTGCTCTTTCAGCATCTTTACTTGCTTGTTCCCAGAATTTTAATATATCACAGTTTTTATTGCCGAGAAGGATATGTTCAAATTTGATATCCTTATAGTTTTTGCATTCTACTGATATCTTACACCTATGAGCATGTCTTTCATCTTGACACATGATATCTGAAGCCAAATCCCTACTCTGATGATTTGCTCCAGAGTAGGGTGTTCTTCCAAATTTATATGTAGTCCATTGAGTGAACCATTTTGATATCTTTAGCTCAAAACGATTCCCCTTCTTTTTTGAGTTTGCCATAATCCTGTCTTGTTATAATTAATTATAACATTATAGTAGTTGGTACCTACTTAGGCCATTATCCTTTTCCACTTGCAGGATTTTGGTATTACCTAACGGAAGTGAATCTAAATGGGTTATCAAGAACAATGTTTTTTCTTTGAATATGTGACGTATTAGTGATGTAACTATCTCAACATTATCAGAGCTTAAAGATTCGAATACCTCATCGAGAAATGCTAAGTTGATACCTTTAGAAGCAGTTAAAGCTTCGTTCATTGCAAATGCCATTGCTACACAAACCAATTGTTTTTCTCCTCCTGATAGTTCATCATAATCTATAATCATCCCATCTCTTTCTATAAGAGTAACAAATTCTTTTCTAGCAGTTCCCAAATCAATATTAAACTCAATCCTAAATCCTAATACTTCTGAATACTTTTCTAAACATTTATTCAAGAACTCAAGAGAGGAATCGAATAAGTAAGCTTTAATACCATTATTTCCCAATGGGTCATTGATTAACCAATTATAATTTTCAAGCTCTAATTCTTTGTTGTGAAAATCTTCATCAACCTTACGTAATTTTTTCCTAATCTCCTTAAGTTTTTGTTTATACTTGGGAGACATGACTTTAAGTTTTTCCTGTTTGAGTTTAGCCAAATCTTCATCAACAGAAGCAATATCAGAAGCAATATCATCACAATCAGACTTTAATTTCCTATACTTATCATTTACACTACCAAGTTCCTCTAATCTCTCTAAAGCCTCTTGATATTCCTTATCATATTTATCAAGGTCAGAAAACGCTTTATATATTGATTTAGCATCACGTAATGCACGTTTGTAGTGACCTGCCTCTAACTGTATTACTAATTCCTTAATTACCGTCTTGAGAGGTACATTAGATAAACTCTTAGCATCTTTTATCTTACCCCTTAAATCAAGGATTAGTTTATTCTGTTTCTTAATCTTTATATGAAGTGAAGCATCCACCTCATCCTTAATCTGTTTTTGTTTTTCAATCAGTAACTTAGTTAGCTTCTCCCTATCTTGTTTTAGTTCTTTCCTCTCTTCCCTAATCTTTTGTTTGAATGATTTTTCCCTATCTCTCATATCAAAGTAAGCCTCCTTGTTAGCCTCTAATTCTTTCTTCAGCATTTGAGACTCATGCTCTACTTCGTTTATCTGAGATATAAGGTTATTCTTATCTTGCAATGCAATGCCCTTAGCAAGGTTTAAAAACTCTAAATCAAATACTTCTTCGAATATCTTTTTCTTATCTGAATTAGACTCTTGTATAAGCCTCCTTATTCCCTGGCCAAACATAATTGAATTCATGAACAGAGTATATGACAAACCTATTTCTCTGTTTATGGCATCTTGTATCTTACCCTTCCCTTTTATATCAATGACATCGCCATCCTTGATAAATATAAGTCGGTCTTTACCTTTAGCTCCATCATCAAGTACTTCCTCATATTTTTGACATCTTATTATCTTATAAGTATGTGAATCTTTCTGAAAGTATACTTGAACTCTAGTACCTTTGTAATCTTTAGGTCTTACTTGTTTCCAGGTATTTACCTCAGAAACTCCTTTTAAGTTTTTCCCATATATTGCCCATACCAAAGCTGAAAGGATAGTGGATTTCCCTTTGCCATTCGAAGCTTTGATTAGTATGGTACATTGAGTATTCAATAACAAATGTAGGGATTCTATTGAACAAAATCCCTCTGCGTCCATACTTAGAAATGTTAACATGATTCAGCTTTTTTAAGTGTTTCTATTAAAAGATTGGTTTTAACCTCATCTTTTATACCTTTCTCTTTTAAGTATCTTTTTGCTAGAGTTTTCTTAGAAAGTTGCTTAGTAATCTTATGTTTGTTATTAACTGGAGTACTAGCTTTTTTGGGTATTACCGTATAATAATTGCCATCATCCTTAATATCTTCCTCAGATTCTACATCAATAAATTTAGGAAACTCTTTTAAGTGGATAAACTTCATAGATAGGTCTTCATATATTTTCCAATACCCCAATTCACAATCTCTATCGGTTCTTCTTTGATGGTTAGTTGCCCCAATCATATAGACCTTTTTCGAAAGCCTTTGAGGTTTATGAATATGGCCACATAATATTAAATCGAACTTATTAAGAAGATTAACATTAAGATTTTCTACAGAATCTATTTCCCTACCGTCTGTATCCTTTGCTCCTGGATAATCGGTATGTAGTAGAAGAATATTCTTAAGATTCTTATCTAATTCCAAGTTCTTAAGATATTCGCTTAAACCGACATTATTATCAATATAGGGAACACCATATACTTTTATATTCCGATGGTTAGAAGATAGGATAGTTGAACTATAGTCTAATATATAAATACCATACCTTTCTACTCTATAAAGCCAACTGTATGGGGGCATACCCACTTTACTTATCTTCTTTATATCATGGTTCCCGGATATAGCATATATCCATAGAGGGTCATAATCATTGTACTTATTAAATTCTTTGTAGCATATCTCATCAAGTTCTTGGTCCATGGTTTCTGCTTTATGAAATAAGTCTCCACAAAATAAAGCCGGACAATTATATTTCTTACATTGCTTTTGTATAATCGACAAAACCCTGAAACTATTCAAGGTTCTATGATTATTATTATTGAATTTACCCCATATATTAATATGCAAATCCGAAAAGGCTATTGCTATTACTTCTTTTCCCATATTCTACTTAGATGATAATCTATTTGTCCTATTCTCATTTCTAAATTCAAATCCGAAATACAAATGGTAGGTATTTCCCAATTTGCAAGTAGTTCACTCATAAGAGAAGAGATCTGAACTTGAAAGAATCTATTGAGTATTCTTTTACCATTGTCTTCCATTGACCAATTCTTATAAGTACTTAGGGATAATGGTAAAAATATAGCTACATCACATTGACCTTCCATCAAAGTCCTACATTGACAAATAAAATGTTCTATTTCACATTCAGGTATACTTTTTGATTGTTTGTACCAGAAATAAGCAGCTAAGTCTGCATAACTTCTATCTGTTACGAAATATTCTTTATCTTTGAATAACCTATTTCTCAAGTTCAGAAGTTGAAAGTCTGATTTATACATTGCCTCCGAACCAAGAGATAATATCTCACTATGTGATACATCTTTAGTAGCAGGCAATAAATCCGACATACTACCAGAGATAAAAGGTATATCTTCTTTCTTAGCTACATATTTAGCTAAAGTGGTTTTTCCTATACCAGAGGGACCTACAAACATTATTCGTTTACTCATGGTGTAATTCTTTAAAGGGTTTTATAAATTCATTTGTTAAGAAGGATGCTAAAGAGTATTCGATACATACTTTCTTGAATTTCTCATATTTAAACTGTCTTTTTGACTTTACTGGTAACTCTTTTAAAGGGTTATGTCTTACAAACCAAAAAAGGTCAATCAATTGTTCATTTCTTCTCCATATTTGAAGATACTCTTTATTCTTACTTTGAGCAATGAACTTTTCAATTCTACCATCATCAAGAATCTTCCTGGCTTTTACTGGACCAATACCTGGGAACCCAGTAATATCATCTGAAGTATCCCCAACCATTGCAAGGTATTCTACTGTTTCATGGGAATGATAGCCAAATAACTCTTTGCAATTATCCATCCTTATCATTTCGTCTTTTCTCGGATTATATATCCTTAGATTATTCGAAAGCAACTGATTAAAATCCTTGTCCGAAGATATTAATATCATCTTCTCGGATTGGAATTTTTTAATTGCAAGGTATGCTAAGAAATCATCTCCTTCGTATACTGTGGATTTCTTTTTATCGAATATATAGTTAATTCTTAGCATACCAAGCATTTTCATTATCATTGCCTTTTGATTCTGCAATGACTCATAATCTATAGATATATTCTTCCGATGTCCCTTATAATTGGGTAATAATTTTGTCCTCACTGGAGAGTGACCATTATCAAAAGTTATATAAACCTCGTCTGGTTCAAACCTTGTGAGATACATATGTAAGGATTTAAAAAATCCGAATATTGCCCCACTGGGTTTTCCATCGGTAGATTTAAGTTTTTCGAACTTATGAAAAGATTGATGGAGAATGTTCTCCCCATCAATCAGTAATATTGTTTTCTTACTCATCCTCTTCCTCCTCGTCTTCTGATTCGTTAAATGATTCATATTCTACTCCATCTACTGGATATAAATTAGTAGTCAATGCTTCCATCCGTTTTCTAGTTGTACCAATAGTATTTATATCGGCTTTACGAAGGAGCTTGCGACGAAGTTCATCATCTTCCTCTAAAAGTTTTTGAAATTTCTCTTCCCCTCTTGCAAGTGTTTTCCCCTTAAACTTATATACGCCTCCTGAAGATTTTTCGATAATGTCATTTTCTACTAATACATCCTCAAGAGCATAGCATCTATCGAAACCTACTTCATGGAACTTAGGATTGAAGTAAACCGGGCATTTACTGATTGTAGGTCTTGGAGGAGCAACTTTATTTTTAATAAGTCTGATTGTGACCAATTTACCAGCCTTCCGTTCTTTACCTTTCTGTTTAATAGTGATAGACCTGCCTGAGTAAAAGGCAGCTCTGATTGAAGCGTAGAACTTAAGTGCTGCACCTCCCGTAGTAGTTGTGTTATCTTTTCCGAATCCGACATTTAGAGCAGTTCTTAATTGATTAATGTAAATCTGTGTAACTCCCAATCTATAAAATAATTCACTTCTGATACGGAAGTATTTATAAAGAGCTTTTGCTCTACCTCCCATCTCTGCTTTGCCCTCTACCATTTTGGAATCTATATTATCTGCACAGTCCATAGCAGCAATAGAATCTATCACTAAGAGTATCGGTTCATTATTGGTTAATTGAGAACGTAGGTAAATCGCTAAGTCTGCTACTGCATCAGAAATATACTCTATACGTGTATCATTCAATACTGTAACTTTTTCGGGATCTACACCATTGATCTCGGCCCATGAATTCATCCATGATTGTTCAGCATCTACCCATATAACGTGTCCACCGAGTTGTTGACATGTATATGCAAAGTTATAAGCTATTAGAGATTTACCTGAAGATTCTTCTCCTGCTACTTCCAAAATTTTACCAAAGGGTATACCACCACCGAAAGTATAATTAAGAGCAAAAAATGTTGATGGCAACCATAGATTTGATTCCACAGTTTCTGATGCTAATCTCATCATACTCCCATATTTTTTTAATATTTCATTCTTTGTGGGTACCTTTAAACCCACTTTAGATTTCTTTGCCATAATGTAATGTATTTAAACTAAAGAAGGAGATAACTGAACGAATCTAATTACCTCCTTCGAATGAAACCATATAATTTACTAACCCTTAAATATCCGATCTGTATTTTTTCTTCTTTTTCTTAGGTTCTTCATCTTCCATATAATGGTCTTTATGAATACCTTTCTTTTTTTTCTTCTTTGATGTGTCGTCCTCGTCATCCCCATGATCTTCGTTTAGGTACTGTGAAAGTAAATCTTCGAGTTCATCGTAAGATTTTATTTGAGAACGAACTATACCTTCCAAATCCACTGTACCTTGATATTTCTTGTCCAATTTTGTTGGTTTACAAGCACGGGCAGAATAGGTAGTATCTAGTTTACCAGAACCAGAACGGATTACCTTTATATCATAACCAGTCTTAGGATCAGTCATATCACCAGCTTCATCTTCATCAAGATAAAGATCAATAATATCTTGATATACCGAGCGAGGGACTAAAACTCCCTTATCTTTACCATCGTAATCTACTTTACTACCTTTTTCGTCTGTGTATATTAAACCACCAATAACATATCTTCTTCTTGGTACCAGGTTTTTAGCTAACTCTTTATCATCATCATCTTTAGAATTTTTCAATTCCTGGTACTTTTCCATAAATGGGCATGGTTCATCAAAAGTAGCAGGAGATATTACTCCACCAAGATTACCTCCCAAATAGAATTGAATAATTTCTATACCCAATTCCTGGTCATCGCCAGGGGATTTAATTCTCATTCGTAATGTACCCTCTTTTGGGTATACTAATCCACTCCCATTACCTTTTGATTCCAGTTGCTTTTTTCTGGCAAGCATCTTTTCTTTTGTTGAAAGTCCTTCTGAAGAAACTTTCTTTTTCTTTTTATCCGTCACCATATTAGTCTACGTTATTGGGTTCTGAATAAATAATTTCGTTCATGGATAGAACCGTGATTTCATTGTTCTCCATTATTTTTGATAAAGCCTCTGGTAATAGAGAAGTATCAAACTCTAGTTCTTTACCAGCATACATACCATAGGTAACAATTCTACCTATTTGACAAAGATCTCTATAAGTTTTATACTCTTCAGTAATTTCTCCAGATTTAATAATTACCCCTTTTCGAGGAACTCCCTCTTTTACTTGCCCAGGAATAATGATACCCGCTTTAGTTGTGTTTACATCTTTTGGAGATACAATAAGTACCCGGTTTTCAGTTGGAGTACCAGGTAAACTCTGATTTAGTTTCTCAGCTACATAAGTTGAGATAAAAGTCATCGAATAATTCATATTCTCTTATATTTTAAAAGTTAGTAATTGTTTATAGTTCAATAGATTAACCCTTTCTTAGGTTTGCATTAATAGTTCTTAAGATATTTTCCCGAGACTCATAAGCTTTACAGATAGTTATAAACTTATTTGCCTTTTCAACAGATTTTAAATACCTTTCATATATTGAAGAATACTTCTTATTAAGGTTTGCCTTATGAGAAACATAATCGTTATTCCATCTCTCATTGGCATCCTTATAATATACCCAAGCATTAGAATAGGCTTCGTCTTTTTCTCTTGCTAGTGCATCCCTTTCTTTTATATACTTATCTCTAATAGAACAAAGTATATAATAACTAGATGGAGATTCTCGTAGCTGAGAATTAATGATATTTTCATTAATAGATAATTCCTTTTGAATATCTATTTCTAAGGTTCTACCCTCAAATACTACCTTAAGTTTATTTATCTCGGTTTTCATCTTTCAACTTAAAAACGTTTTTCATATCTTCTGCAGAATACTGACCATTTTCGATATCTCTCTTAACTTGTAGGAAAGCAATCTTAGCCCTAGAATCTAATTTGGGATAACTAGTAAGGGATTGATATTTGTCTAACAGATTATACAGAGAGTATAATCGTAAATCGCAAAGGTAATCTATACCAGCAACTTCAAGTAATTTCATGAAGATTACATAAAATCTAAGAGTAGTATCATCAAAGCATTCTACTGTTTCTTCATCCATCTTAGAAAGTGAATGAGTTCTGAGTGATTCTATGTTTGAATTGAGAAATTTTATATGTTTTCGGATAGAGTTGATTAACCTTCGGTCTTCATGGTGAAGTCTTTTGTGTAATCTATCCAAAATTTCATCCATTTCTTGGAATGATTGTTCTAATACTCCAGATAACATGTAAGTTACATTGATTACCTTGTCAGCCTCTTTCTTTAATGTGTCATTTTCCATAATCTAAAATTTTAATTAGTTATGTTGTCATAGTATCCTCTTTTCTCGTTTCTGTAGTGGTAGATACTGAATCTGAATGCTTTATATTGGTTTTACAACCTGGGCATGATATTATCCTAAAAACATCCAGAGTAGTTTTATCATAAACCTTTATAGTTTCACTTACATCATATTCAAATTCACAATCACATACTGGGCATTTAGCTCTCCATACCGTGGGTCCGTTTAAAATCTTCTTCATTATTTTCGTAGTTTAACATTATATTTTCTTAGAATCCTATAAAATGGTTTAATAGATATCTGAAACTCTTCTAGTATAGCTTTTCTAGGTATTCCTAGATTGTATTGATGTATCAGCTTATTTTCATCTATTATTTTCTTCTTACGAAATGGGAATCTACCATCCCTTATACACTGTTGAGTATTCTCTCTGGGAGTTCCCCAATATAAATTACTAACCCTGTTATTCCGAGGATTGTTATCTTTATGGCATACTACTAAAGTATCATCATTCTTAGGTAAATAAACTTCTGCAACTAATCTATGTCGATAAAAGTTAACTCTTTTACCAGAATCAGATATCAAGTTATTAGATATATACCCAGTATTCTTTGGTACTGGTTTTATCAATCTCCAAGTACCACTGTGAATAGAATATAATCTACCATTCTTACAAATATGATATTTAGAGAATCCCTCGATGGGCATATTACTAGTGTATTTTCTTTTCATAATCCTCTTTATATCTTTCTATCTCTTTCTTGAATATCTTAGGGTATTCTTTTATTTTTATATGCTTATATTTCTTATGCTCTTCCATGTATTTTTCTACTGAAAAATCTGGTTCAAGCATTTTCCTATAATCATACCCAGGAATAAATGGTAGTTCTTCTGCCATAGATCTACCTATGACAAAGTCCATTTCCATATCTAGGTCATCTATCTGAAAGCCGAAGTATGGCTTAGTTAATGGGTTCCTATAAATTTGCCACATCTCATATATACTCCAAATATTAATATTCTCTGGTTTAGTAATCTGATAATTAGCATCATGTACCAAACATACAGACTTAGTAGAGGGTAATTTACCTTGTCTCATTAAGTAGTATATGAGAATACTTCCAAATAGACACATATCAGATGCTGCTGATTGACATGGGAAATTTAATGCTAATCTCAAAGCATAAGCTTCTTCTCCCTTATCATTTGAATATATTTGGGGTAATCTTCTTTTCCTCCCAAATAATGATACCAGATGCCCATTCTTTCTAAGGAATTTCTCTTGTTTCTTCAAGAAGGTCTTCAACTTGGGGTGTTGACCAAAGAATATGTCCATTTCCTTTTGGGCTTCTTCTGGTGTAACTATAATACCAGATTTTGGGTCAGATAGTTTTACTGCTAGTAATTTTGCACCAATTCCATAAATAAGTCCAAAAGCAATTTGTTTAGCTTGCTTTCTTCTCACCTTCCATATCTTATGTTCTGGATGATTTTCATCCTCATATATCTTAAGAGCTTCTTCATAGGGTATATGATATTTAGTAGCAGCAATTGCTAAGTGAGGGTCCTGACCAGAGTTAAAAGCATTAAGATAAGTTTCATCTCCAGATAGATGAGCCATAATTCTTAATTCTGCCTGGCTAAAATCACTAGCAATATATAAGGTTCCTTTAGGAGCTTTTAATTGTAATTTAATATTGGGGTCTACGGATGTCTTGGGAATTTGTTGAGCATTGGGTTCTGCAGAGGATAATCTTCCACTTGTAGTCCCATGAATAAGAAATCTTCCATGTAATCTATCATCATCTTGAACTTTTTCATTCCAACCCTCTATATAGGTTTTATACATCTTCTCTAAACCTCGTAATTCAAGAAGCCTATCAAGGAAAATTGCCTTAGGTGAATCTGGTTTTTTAACGGTTAACCTTAGATTAGTAAGAGTCTCTTCATCTGTACTTGGTTTACCGGATTCATTATTCTTAATTACCTCAAAATGAAAACCTTCTTCCGAATACATCAATGCAGGTAAATCAACTGGACTACCCAAATTGATAGGTCTTATCAATTCTTGTTCCTTTTTAGTTGTGAATATACCAGCCTTGATATTTGAGATTTTCTGTTCCCTTGATACAATCTTTCGTTTATCTTTTGGATCATTATAATCTAGCTCCTCAAGTTCAGCTTCGATAGATTGAATATATTTATCAATCTTTTCTTGGTTATACTTCTTTTCGAATTTCTTTACTCTTGGCAAATCATATATAGCTTGTCTAGCCGCATCTATTTTTGGTTTATATGTTTCCAGTAGTTGATTATTGAACTCTCTATCTAGATACAAACCATTCTTCTCTACTGAAGTGAGTACCCTTGATGCAGACATAATTAAATTCCTGAAGGTACTGTACAAACCAAGGTCAATCAGCTTCTTTTCAAAGAATACCATTAACCTAAGAGTATAATCCGTATCTTGACATCCATAATGGCAAAGTGGGTCTAACTCTTTTTTATCCCAAGGTATTTTATCGAAAGCATCTTGCTTCTCATAATTACCATACTCTGGTAAATACCTTCTTACCATTGATTTTAAATCATTAGGTTTTTCCTCGTTTAGTAGATATTTTGCAAGCATACCATCTAAACAAGTACCTCTATAGAATATTTGATATTTCTGGTTTATCTGGTCATCAAATTTCCAGTTCCATGCAACCTTGGTTATCTCATAATTCTCAATTACCTCTTCCCCAAATTTCCTTAGCATCTTTTTCCAATTCCACCCTGGAGATGTATAATCTTTTGTTTCGAAATGGTCTAGAGGGATAGAAGCACCAAACCCTGGCATCCAGGATACTGAAAGTATAGTTGGCTTAAAACTTTTGTTGTATATTGGTTCTGCATTTGTTTCGTAGTCACAACAAGCATAACCAGTAGCTTTACAACAAGCAATAAGTTTTTTAAGCTCTTTCTTGTTTTTTATTATTGTATACCGTGTCTCCATATTTTAAAATAGAAAAAGGGACATACCTACCAGTAGTAGATACATCCCTCATTATTAGTATTTCTCTTGTAAGTCTTCCAGGTTAGATGCTAATGCTAACCAATCTTTCTTATAAGCATGAAGAGAATCAATCGTATGGTATAAGTAACCAGGTTTAACCCCAACTTCTTTTGCAACATATTCCATAAGCCTCCATGCAAGGTATACATCATTACCAAAGTGAGTAACAAAGTCAGAACTTCTTTGGTGATAGCAGATATGTAGTACCTTCTCTCCTTTACCATTTTGACGAATAAGGAAATCATAATACATAGAACAAGGAATACGTTTACTTCCATCAAGGAATCTTAGGTCTGTACCATGAAATATAGGGAGTACTGCCTTACGAGTATCATTATCCCTTTTAAGGAGTTCGATAACCGATTGCATGGCAGAATCACAATTAAATGATGTACTACCATACAGATATAATTGATTCCAAATACGTTCTGGATAGGTATAATCAAATTTACCATTAACTAAAAACTGTTCCCATAAATCTTTTCTCAGTTCCCAAGCTTTACCAGGATTTAATTCGTACCAACCAATTCTTTCCTCAAACTCGGCATCTGCCCATTCTTTTGAATGAGAAAATACAAATAACCATACTGGGTCTCCGAGTGAAGTTAAGCAATATTGTTGGCAAATGAGTTCCTTTGTTATAAAATCCTCATTACCTTCAATTACCTTATTCTGATAGGTCTTTGGTTTTACAGTTTGACCATAACTGTTGAGTTCTCTGCCAAGTTCTGACATTAACTCAAAGCTGTTAGAATATATCCTCATTTCTTCTGTTTTAAAAGTTTCTTTTTATAAGCTTTACGTTGAGAGTAAGAGATTACATTCTCTGGATATTCAATATCCTCATATTCAAGAAGTAATTCTTTTGCTTTCATTGATTTATATGTTTCCTCATATAAATCTGGTCTGAGCACTTTAAAACTTCTAAAGAATACCTTGAATGAAGAGAATTCTTTCTCTGTACCGTTTTGGAATTTCTTCCATATTTCCTTCACTCTCTTATTCCATGAATTTTCTTCTGCCCCTTTTAATACCTTCTTCAAAGGTTTATAGGTATGATACATCAGAAGTGTTTCTACATTCCCATACATTTGAGTGGCAAATAAATTGATTTGTACTGATTGTTCTGGTCCGTACACATATTCCGCCATTCGTTGTATTAGTAAGAAGTCGAAGATTAACCTTTTTGTTATCTCGGATGCCCTGATTACCATTGTAATAACAGGTATATCTTCCCCAAATCGTTTGGAGAATGTAGCAGCTATTAAACATTGTTTACCATTATCATGATGATTATTAAACATATAAGTTATATTATAATTCTGATTATACTTATTTCTTAGTACTCTCAGTTTACTACGCAATAAGTCAAGCTTATTAAAATCTATGTAATTATTCAATAAGCTAGTCCACTTAGTTTCTTTGTAATTGAAACATCTCCCATAATCAAATTCTGGGTCTACCCATGCTTTACGTATTTTTATAAATACGTTATACACTACTGCTACCCCACTATTAGCCATAGCTCCTTTCTCGAATAGGATTGGCTCTAATCTTAGAAAACCCTCATTGAGTTTTTCCCAAGCTTCTTGTGAAGTAGCAAATTCTAACGAATGGAGGGACTCCTCTGCATTAAGCTGAAGTCCCTCTAATTTATGGTTCCATCCTGACACGTTGATACTTATTTATAATTCTACTTATTCTACCCTGACTCTTAAGTCCCACCAACTTAGCTAATTGAATCTGAGAATATTTACCCGTAGTATATTTCTCTAGTATTAAACTAATCTGTTGTTTAGTAATGGTAGACTTAAACTGACCATTATTCCTACCTTCTCTCATCATTTGTTGAGTATTCTCCTTATAAGTACCCCACTTAAGATTCTTATAATGGTTATTGTAAATGTTATTATCAAGGTGCATTACAATGGGTAGGTTATTTGGATTAGGTATATGAATCATGGCAACTAACCTATTCAACCTAAATTTCTTTCCCTTACTTAAACTAACATATAAATAACCTCTAGTAGGATTTTTAATATATGGTAATTCTTTCCAAGTACCATCTCTTATCCTTTTCCAAACTCTACCTCTTTTAGAAATATAGAAGTTTGGGTAATCTGGTATATTGTCTTTCTTCATGTTAATAATTTGAAGTTTGACGCCATAAATTAAGGCGTTGTTTTTTAAAGAATAAACTAAATAAACCAAGAGGAGTAAATCCGTTCATTGCTAAGAATCCCATATAGAGATAGAAAGCCTTTACTAAGGATTCTTGAAAATCTATTTCCTTAGTCATTACTTGAGTTTGTTTCCAAGGCCTGCATTTAAGGAAATTCCTGGCTTTATTAAGTTCATAGATTACTTCCCATAAATATAACTTATCGGCTTCATGAGATAATTCATTCATCTGATGGAAGCCTGGAGTGTAAGATTTTATATGTTCCCATTTATCTTTATCTTCATAAAAATCCTCTTCACATATAATATCGAATTTTAGTAAGTTCTGATAATCTGGGTATTTAATAACCAATTCTTTAACTCCAGTAGCCATTACTTCGAATAAGTTATTAACTTTATGATATTTTAGTATATCTTCTGGGAGTATATTTGAATATACTAGAAGAGTAAAGAAAAAACCTAAAGCATCAGCTTGTTCTTCATTTGCATTAGAAAGAGAATTCAATATAGATTGGTACTCTTCTTCATTAAGCATCTCAATATTCCATCCCTGCTTACTGCAAAGTTCGAATACTTCATCTGTAGATTCAAAACCCTCGGTAAGTTCTTCTATTACTCTACCTATAAAATCTTTTAATACTACCTGATTCTTTGGGCTATTAACATCGAAAGGATATTCAGGTAATGATTCTATTTCCCTATACCCATTTAATTGTTCTATACCCAATATATACATATTTGAAAGTACCTCAGTATCTTTTATTTGAGGTACTTCTTCTCTTATATTTCTTATGTCCACGGCTTACTTATTTTGAGATGAACCAAATCCCTTATCTCCTCTACTTCCCCATATTTGAGACTCAGTATAGAATTCCTCTTGTTGAATCTCCTCTGGTTCTGTGATATAGATAGGGAGATGTATAAACTGTACCAGCTTCTTACCACATTCGATAACTTGATTCTTATCAGAAGCATTATATATTCCAATGTGTATCTCTCCTACATAAGGTGAATCTACTATCTCAGCTGTAAAAAGTAAACCTTGCTTAGTAGCTATACCAGACTTATTAGCAGCCATTAACATAGATGCAGGTGGTTCAAGCAATCCCCTAATACCAGATGGTATAAGTATACGATGTCCAGGTTTTAAAGCTATATGCCTTACAAAGGCTTCACCAAAAGGAACATCTAAATCATAGCCTTCTGAGTCGAATTCATTTTTAGAATGAATATGCTCTGGGTATAAATCAGTTGGTACATAAAAATCTAACCCAGCATCATTGGGGTTTGCTCTGTTTGGAGATATTACCTCCCTTACTTTGATAAATCTAAATCTGTTCATAATATGTTACATTTTTTTAAAAGTTGTCCAAAGGTTAATTTATCGGGTCTGGAAACATATACTCCTAATGAATTACACATTCTTAATACATTTACCGAGCCTTCCATACATAAATCAGCAAGAACATCCTCTTGCTTTACTAAATAATTGGGGTTATTCAAATATACCTTGAACATAGCCCATATCATATCAATTTTTTGCATTGCATTCTCTATAAAGTTCTCTAATACGTTTCTTGGGTACTTCGAATTTCTCAACTGTTTTTGAGATAATTTCTTTTCTGTCTCTCCCTTTCCGAATCAAGCCTCGAATGTATTTCTTGATACCAACCGTGTCTTCTAATACATCCAAATCTTTGTATTGATTCTTCTGTTCTAATTCTTTCCTTGTAATGTTCAAGTTCTGGGACATCTTGAATGCACACAGTTCTGAGTCTCCGCATAATTTACATTCTTTGGTTGATAAATCATACCCAATACCAAAACAGGGGTCACCATTAGTACCAAGTGTGCTTACATCTAAGGGAGTAAGCACATCATGTTTTGATAAGTCTGGAAGTTCTTTTTTCTTCTTAGCCATTTTGTAATATCATTTTTTCGGGTTTATGATAGATGTATATATTACTGTTAACATCTAGATTTACATATGAATAACCGATGTTATTAATAAATAGTTCCCTGAGTTTAGATAAATCTGGGCAAGATTCTGGGTCAGTAGTATCTTGTTGTACTCTAACTTCGAATCCCGATGACCAATATAAACTAAATGAATGAGTATACATATCCGGAGTATATCTCCAATGTTTGATAGAAGTTATCCATGCCAAGTCTTTACAATTGAATATGTGATTAGTTGGGGGTAATTCTTCTTCTTTCTTTTTCGATAATGATGATAGTAGATTTATTAATTTCTTCATAATGCCTATATGCTTATTAGGATGTAATTATTTCCTCCCTACGGAGAAAAGTAATTACTCATAGTACTTCTAGTTAACTCTGATTAAGGCTATGGTTAGGATGATTCTTCCAAAGCTTATCTAACAGTATTACTTTCAATTCTTGTCTTTGATAATATTGCTTCCTATGTTTACCATGCCTATCTAAATAATTACCAGGATAATGAAGATCATCAAGGTACACTTTCTTTTTTGATTCATCAGTTCTCACCAAACGACCAAGGAACTGAATAGATTTTTCTTGGCTATCCATTGAGGCAGTATTTAATAAATATCTTAGCTTAGGAAAGTTTTTACCTCGAGCAATGATAGTAGTTGATACCAAGATATCAATCTTGCCTTCTCTAAAATCTTTCATTATTTGTTGTCTTAACTTAGTAGGAGTATTAACATGCACATAAGCAATATTATAGGCATCACCCAGTCTATTTTTAAAGAACTCATATAGATTTTCACAATGTGCAATATGCTTGCATACTACAAGTGCAGGAAATCTACCTTGCCTTAGATTCCACCTTAACCTATCCCAAGCCATAGTCCAGGCAGTATTATTATCGGTAATAGAATCATCGTATATTTCCTTATAAGATATACAATCTGATTCCCAATTACCATACCAGGGTTTACCAGGTACTATCTTTACGATAGTTTTAGTTGAGTAACCTTTCTTAATAGAATCTTTAAGTTTAAACTCAGCGATTACCTTACCAAAGAAACATTCAAGATTCATATTCTTAACCCTATCCTTAGCAAGCTTACTCATATAAATCGTACCAGATAATCCTATACGAATTCTGGTATTAAATAACCGAGTGATTACATTCTGATATTGCTTACTACCTCCTTGGTCAGCCTCATCTATAAGTACCATATCTATTTGAGATAATTCCTTTTGATAGAATCTCATATTTCTCGAAATAGATTGAACCATACCTATAGTAAAGTTACTCCAGTTTAAAACCTTGCCTTGAACAAAAGTGATATCTTCTCCGGGAAGATATTGCTTAAATTCTTCTCTAGCTTGATTTAACCAATCCGAATCATTAGTTATTAGCAAAGTCTTTAACTGCTTCTTATAGGATAAATATAAAGACGACATGATAAGTGTTTTACCTGCATTAACAGTGTAATCTAATACGCCAATATGAAAAGGTGTATTCCCTATCTTATTATTGATAACTGCCTTAACAGCTTTCTCTTGCTCTGGTCTTAATTTATATTTGCCTATATTCGTAACTACTTTACTGACTTTAGGTAAAGGTTGTCTCATATCTACAACTTTAGGTTTAATCCCCATCTCAATACACATATCGTATACTTTGGGAAGTAAACCTATTTTAAATTGCCCAGTCTTGGTGATGTAATGAATCTTACCGTCCCAATTCTGCATACCTCTTTGCCTTGTACGTAAGTAGAAAGCATTTGGATGTCGAATAGCGAACTCATTATAAAGTTTTTGTGCGAACTTAAGAGGTAAGTCGAGTTCGCACATATTCCCATTCTGTATGATTATCCTACTCATTTGATAATTACCGTTACACCCTTAGTAGATTTATCCATACCCATTGCTTCCTTGAGAAGTTTAATATGATGCTCCTCATCCGCAATCAATTTCTCAAGGAAATAATTCACGTCATCGTAATCTGGGCGTTCTTCGTATTGAGCAATTGCTCTTTGAATTTTCTTGTAGTGACCAATAGTTTCTATCTCGGAATTCAAAGCAATCTTTAAAGCTTGTTCCCAAGTAGAACCAATCTCAATCGTAGGATTAATATTCATGGTAGAGTAATCCTCATAGGGATCTGCCTTTTGTAAAAAGTCCGATATCTTATCAAGGTGTCTCATCTCTACCAAACCAATACCCAACATCAATTCTGATATTTCTTCAAATCTAGAAGACTGTTGGGTATACATAATGATGGCACTTAGTTCTGAGAACTTGGCATTCTTCCAAATCACATAGAACATATTAATTATCTCATCAGGCCATGGTTCGATATCCTTAAAATCTGGATAATCCACGGATTGGTCTGAATACTTGAGGACATCTATAAAAGCATTAGCTGCATCCTCTACTCTGTTTCCGAAAAATTGTAAACCTTTCATATCATTTTCTTATTTTATCCCAAAGGGAACCTTCAACTTCTGGTTCACCTTCAAGTAGTTGTTTATTCTTATATTTATATAAATACTTATTGTATCTTTCAATTGCTTTATCCGTATACATTTGTGCAATATCCGGTAACCCATTGCACCATGCAAGAGATTCAAACTGAGCATCGATGAAGGTCTTATAATTCCAGCCCTCCTCTTTTAGGAATTCACCTACCTTTGCAAAGTGTACATACTTCTCGGGTTGATTTTCATAAGACTCATATATACCAGTTGCCTTAGCAATCTTACCTATAAAGTAATCATGTATCTCTTTGGTAAGTTTTAAATCTGAATTTTGTAACTCTATCTCGGCATCTATTTGATTAGTGATGTTGTCCTGCATAGATATTAACCTTTGCATAACATTCCGATAGTCGGTCATCCTCTTTAACCCAGTCTCAATATATTTAATAAAACCTTCCCGGGTATCAAATTTGAAATCCTCACAAAAGGTATTACATATCTCTGCAAGCTTTTTACAATTTGCCCATTCTCGGGAATTACTTTCGTTTATTTTCCGAACTCCTCTATGTTTTAATTTTATACGGATTGCATACAAAATATCAGCAACAAGGGCAGCATCTCCCTTAGATGCTAGTAATATGTTATTAACTCGCTTAGTATTCTTATTATTATTAGAAACTAAGACTGCTCTATGATTTATTGCCTCTTTCCGAGCAATAACAAAAAAAGCCTCAACTGGGAAGTTATCTACCTCTAAGGTATTTAGTATTTCCTCAAATTGAGACTTAGTTATATGAATACTGGGTTCTCTCATTTCTTCTTTCTATTACAATATCTTACATAATACGTTATTGTAGTTACTGCATAAAATATTGCCCATAGAGTTATGTATACTGCCCCCTTTAGTGTACTATCATCTAAAAGATAACACCCTAAAAAGAAAATACCAATATACCCTACTATGACTAAGCATATAGCCATATTTATAATCCATTCCTTGATAAATTGTTTCATACCCTCTTTTCTTTTAAGTTATATAATATAATAGGAAATCCTCACTCCAAAGAGTTTCGGATTTGGATTCTATGAATAAAATTATAGAGCGTTTTACGTGACACCCTTAACCTTCTACTAATATATACCCTACTTTTACCTAAATCAATTAGCCTTCTTAATCTTCTCTGTTTTCTATCAGAAATTTTAAAATTCTCCCAGTTTGGGTTTTGAGTAGTTTTGAAAGATCTTCTCCTCTGTTCAAAAATCATCTGTTGTATATTCATACTATGTGTACCCCATTGAAGATTCTTATAGTAATTATTTAATGGGTTATTATCTAAGTGCATTACTTCATTAAACTTATAGGGATTAGGATTATACACATAAACTAAAGCTACTAACCTACTTATACTCAAATTATAACCAACCTGACCCCTATAAAGTTTTACCTTAACTCTACGCTTTTTCGAAAGTTTTAATTTACGCCATTTACCAAACTTATAAGGAGATTTCTCTACTCGTCTTGAATACAGTTCTCCATATTTAGTAATGTGGTAACCTATAAAACCTGGTACGTTATCTTTCATCATAGTGAGTTTTTAAGTTTGATTAATCCTTGATAGGTAGTATATCTGGTCTTATAAACCTTTTTAAGAACTGCTTTCCTACCCAAATCATTTACATCCCGATTATCATCAAAAAGAACTAATTTTACTTTCTTGTATTGTATAAGTTTCAAGGCTAATTCTATAGCATACTTTTGAGCATCAAAGTCTAATAGGATTATATACCTTTGACAAGGAGCTTTTATTAATTCGTTTAGCTGATATTTAGATACAGCTTTGCCCATTGTGGCAATTGCTCTATCCCCAATTGTGAGAGCATTAAGTGCCCCTTCGCAAATGAATACCGACCGATACATCTCCAACGCATCATGATTAAAGATGATAAATTGTTTTCCCAAACCGGTGATGTCTTTGTCTGGGTTATTATATCTGGGTCCTTTGCCAATAACATTTCGAGCATTGTAATATCTAAGTTGGCCTTTGTAATAAAAGGGTATAATGAGGTACCCATACGTTGAGCCGCTTGTTCCATAGCCGATACCGTATCTTGAAAACTTCTCGAGGCTAAATCCGCGTTTCTTGATATATCCCCGAATGCTTTTTGCAAGTTGGCTATCCCCGAGCGAAATGTTTCTAAATCCCTCAGGGAGATATACTGGCTTACTTTCGGCAAGTTCGATTTTCTCTTCCTTAAACTGTAGTTCATCAAATTGGCCATTGTTCAAAAAATTAATTAGTTCATGGTACTCAGTAAATCCTTCTATATCCATTATTAGTTGAGCAGGAGAAGGATGGGCATTACATCTAAAACAATTGGTTCTATACATAGAAAGGTTAACTCCCAACTTATGTTCTCTCCCACAATAGGGGCAAGTTGGTATACGCATCCAGCCATGCCGGTAATCGTAACCTCCCAATCGTTTAATAAAGTATGTCCTTAGTCTAGATTTAAACTGATTGGTTATTTTCATATTCTCTTATAGCTTTCCTAATTACTTTTCGAAGTTTCTTTAAATCCTCTAAATCTAAATCATTGATACAAGTTGTTTGCCAACCATTATGAGATATTTCTAAAGCTACCCCATCAGACCATCTATCTTTTACTACCTCTACTTTCTTTGTTTTCATAACTGTTATTTAATATATTACGAATTACCCTATCACCAACTCCAAATCTCTTTCCTAGAACCCTTAATAAAGTTTTGTTTACTTTCCATTTAGTAAACCCTAATTGGATTAGTTCAGATAGTAATGTATTATAATAAGCTTTTACTTTAGGTATATCATTTAAGTTTAATTTACGATGTATATTATCCTTACCCATTACTGAAATCAGATTATTACCATCCCTGATAGATTGGTATACATTTTCTTTCTGGGTACCCCATTTTAGATTCTTATAATAATTATTATAAATATCGTTATCTAAGTGCATTACTACAGGTAAATTATTGGGGTTAGGTACATAAACAGTAGCTACTAATCTGTGAACAAAAATCTTTGTAGACTTACCATCCCTATAAAGGGATACACTATAGTATTTGGGACGTTTCTTTGGTATTAGTGGGGTAAACTCATTACTTAATTTACCCCTACTTCCTCGGACATATCTTGAATATACGCTCCCAGTTTTAGAAACGTAGTATCCCATAAATCCTGGTATATTATCTTTCATTATATATCTCCTTGCTTTTTGTTATATTTCTCTATATTAGCATCTGGGTTACTAGAACTTTTTAGAGAATTATCTAGTTGTTCTCCATATACCCTGTCATATTCTTTTCGTTGTTCTCTAGTAAATTCGGTACACCGTTGAGTTTCTGTAGAGCATTTAAAAAGAGCTCTACCTGATGGTAGACCATCCCTTTGAACCACTATCTCGGCCCTTAATATATCATCCCTTTCTTCTTGTTCTGTAGCATTTAACCCCATAATTACTTGAGCATTTCTTACTATGGCTATAGAACCAGATATATCATTTTCATCATATCTGGTTTTTCTATGTTTTTTACCCTCTCTAGTAATATGATGTGCAGTCCAGATTATATCAAGTTTCATTTCTTCGGCTAAGTTACTCAAGTCTATATATACATTAGATATCCTTTCGAAATCTTCTCTATCACCCGCTATTGATGCAAGCTTACCAGCGTAGTCAACCATAAGAACTTTAATATCGATTCCTTGATTACGAAGTTGAATTATCTTTTCCCTTATATAAGTGGTATTAGTAATCATTGCTGGTACCCTCTCAACCACCAATTCAACCCCAAATCTTGCAAGCTTTCTTAAATGTTTAGCTTCAAGTTTATCATACTCACCTGAGTATAATTCCTTTTTGGTTTTATTGATACTAGATTGAATAAATCTGTCCATGATTTGGTCTTTACCATTCTCGGTATCTACGTATAATACGGATTTCTTCATTCGAAGATAACCTCGGGCAAGGTTTACCATGAAGAAAGTTTTCTTTGCTTTAGGTTTATCCAATATTACATTAATAGAATGTTCGGGATAACCTCCTGCATTAGTAAGGTCATTTAATTGCCTAAAGGGACAGGGTATTACCGAGGGTTCTGATTGTCTTTTAAACTGTCTCTCTGTAATATCTCGAATCATGTATATAGGTTCGTCCTCTTTCTTTGGTTTACTTTTCTGAAGTACTTTCTCAATCTTCCTTGAATACTCTTCATATTGTTCGAAGTTATCTAAATCAAAAGAGTCATTCAGGTTCTTCATTTCAACATAGGTAGAGAACTGGTAAATTTTTTCCTTGATATAATCTGCATCCGATAAGGGAATGTGATATAAATTGCTTATTAACTTATTGATATTAGGGGTGTCATCCTTAGTTACCAAATCAATATATGCTTTTGATTCTAGCAATTCTTTTAATACTTCTTTTAGAATATTCTCAGAGGGCATTCTGCCTTGCTTCTTAAAATATTTTGATATACCCTCGAAGATAAGGGAGTGTTCTATGAGAACCAGGTAATTGGATTTAATCCTTTTAAGAACTAATCCTCCTTCCTTATCTTTTAAAACAAACCTGAGTATCTCAAACTGAAACTCAGGAGAAAAACTAAACTTGATGTTGTCTTTAAACTTTTTCATATCTATATTGCAATATTATATAAACCAATAGATTTTGATAGTACCGAGATAGTTCTGAGTATGTTGACAACTAACTAGAAACTACTAATCCACTACCTTAAGCTCCCGAATATTTAATATTATTATTTTATATAAGAAAAAATACTTATATTTGCATAACGAATATTTAAAAACATGGGAAAAAGTAAAGGAAATAATGGCTCAGAGCTTCATCGATTAAAACCTATGCAAGAATATGATGAAGCTACTTTCAATAGACTTTATAAAGTCTGTAAGCCAGTGATTAGGAATCTTACCAGACAGATTGATTATAAAAGGTTTAATCTTACACCAGATATAATTCAGTCTTATTTCTGGGACAAGATGTTATTTGTTTTTAATAAATACTATGGTGAATGTACTGAAGAACATCTCAAAGCAAGGATTCTTGCTTCCTTGAGTACATTTAAGAATAAATTGCTTCGTTCTGCATACGGAGAACAAGCAGAGTATAATCAAAGCCTCTTTAAACTGGATGATTTATTCGATAATGATAAAGAATTAGAGGATGATACCGAAGAAGAGAAAGCTAAATCAGAAATGCTTGATATAATGTATACCTATATGAAGGATAAGCTTTCTCCAGATGCCTATCTCTTATTTGAAGTATTGATTACTCCTCCACCTTTCATTAAAGAGAGACTTGGTAATAGTACTCGAATTACCAATATTATGCTTGTAGAATTTTTTGAAATGCCTAAGACTAATGAGTCCATGAGATATATCTCAGAACTTAGACAAGATATACAATATTGGGAAGATAGAGCTAAAGAAGAACTTAAGTATTAACACAAAGAAAAGGGACGTTTCCCAACGTCCCTTCCCGACAAACAATTGAATATTCTATGCACAAATAATACTAATAACAAAACAAATTAAATAAATAACACAAGTAGTATTTAAGATATTTTTTGTATATAACGTAATGTTATAGTCGGGGGCAATTTTTCTAGTGATAAGGTATCCTTGGTTACTTCTGTAGTATAGGATTCCCCAATAAGGTTCCAGCTAGTTTCTACTGCACCATTTTGAGCTACTTGACCAGGAGCATTATTTCCATATTGACCAACTTGCCCATTTAAACTGGTATCTCTCAAATTATAATTTCTGACTGTACACCCTTTAGCTTCAGAATCATTATCATACATAAACCTTCCCAAACCAACTGAATGCCTGTGTTTCGGTAAATCATCGCCTTTTATCTTAATCAAGTACCCTCCACTGGTAGGCGTATAGAAATCACCGACATTCTGCAGTAAAGTATCATCTCCAACTTGAATACCTCCAGCTTGATAACCTAATACCATTCTACCTGAAGCTTTGGTATATTCTGCCCATCCATCTGGGATAACATCTGATTCCCATAATATAATCGAACCGATAGGGAGATTTGCAGTACTAAGAGAATTAGCGAATTCTTTTCGAACCTTCTCTATTTCGGCATCTATGTATTGCTTAATATTTTGTCTAGTCCCATCAGTACCAGTTATTGGAAAACCTGTATTAATTTGTTCGGTTCTCTTAATTGATTCCTTTATAGAACTATAGGTAGCTGTAGTAAAGGGTAGTTCTTGGAACTTGCCTTGGTAGGGTACAATGGCAAAATTCTCATTTCTTTTAGTCATTGCATCAGTACCATTACCATAGATACCTATTAATACCGAGGTTCTTTTATTGTTTTTATAATAGGGGCAAGCAGTTTCTACTACTAAAAGCAGATTGTTTAATGAAATATCTGGATTCTGATATACATCGTCCATTATACTTGGAGTACGTTTCTCATCTGCGATAGGGTAATATACATCTACAGATTTCTTATACAAATCATAGAAACTTTGTGATGATTCATTCCAATAGGCTACAAACTCTACTGGATTATCTACTGGCTCTGAGATGACAGTATGTACTGCAAATAATAATACTTCTTCAGTAGACCCTTGAGTACCAAGGATATTTTCTATTGTCATAGAAGATTCATCAGATATAAATACATACCCATCCCTTGAGATACATCCAAAGTTTATATCAGGTAATTCCCCATCTTCAGCAACTTTAGTCATGTACCTTGCAAGAATCTTATCCTTAATTACATTAGCATACTTATTACTTGTAGAGCCTTGAGGAGAGATCACTAATTGGTTACCGTTTATATTTGCTGAACCAAAGCCACAGAATGGTCCTAAACCAGAAGGAGCAGCAATTGCCTCTGCTGCCTCCTTAGATTTAATAATGCCTTCGTATTTAAAATAAGTTTTCATTATCCTTAGTTTTAGAGTTATTTTTCTGTTCTACCATATCCTTGAAAGCTTCTCCTAAATCTTTGAACTTAAAGGTAATTAATTTGAAGAGAATCTTCCATACACTATACCGTTTTTTAATACCATGTATTTCACATATATGACCATATATACTATCAATTTCGAAACAGTAACATAGTACCATTACTGTTATTGATACAACTATTGGATCTATCCCATAAGGTTCACCTAATGCTTTTCCAAGTACAGCACCCAATAGTATATAACATATATAATCTACTAACTTATTTAGAGTTCTTCTTCCTGCCCTAGATTTTCTAATTTCTATACTATGAACTCTACTTACAGATATACCAAACCATAAATCTGATAATATTAAGATAATGGCAAGTAGTATCATCCATCTCAAGTCATATAAAATTTGAGTACATTCTCCGAGTAGTCCCACTGTAAAAGTCTTAAATAAAGACTGGGATGTTGTTTCTGTAATTTTATCTATACTGTTTATCATACTTCCTCTATTGTCCAATCTTGATTACTATAAGTGTTTATACTAAAAGTCTTTTCTGATAGGTCATCATGTTCCCATTCTAACCTATGGGGATTTACACTTAATAAATCGGCATCTACCACTAAGAAAGTTTTTCTTTTAGAGGTATCGGCTACAGATTCAAAAGTATATTCTCCAGCTTGTGAAGTTACAAATTGATATCCTGCCCCACCTGCATCATAAGTAATTTGTTTACCCACTTCCCTGATTCTACTATCAAAATCTGGCTTGTTAGATTCACACTTAATAATACAAGAAGCTTGCTTTATACTACCCTTTAATTCTGCATAGTCTGGAGTAATGGTTAACTCTATGATTGTTGGGTAATCTTTAAGGATGACTTGACATTGTAAGAATGACCCATCATCAGCAATAAAGGTATAAGTACCAGCTTTAGTTAAAACTATATCACTATTCAGATTATAAGATTGGCCAGTTTCTGAACAAGTTACAGAACCCTTCATAATACCTCCATCTTTTAATTCTTCAAGTGAAAACTTACAGGCAGAGGTAGAATCTAATAAAGCATATACTGCATAGATGTCATCTATCTGGTCCTCTGGTAAACTCCAATCTGGCTCTAACCAACTTGGGTCTGTACTATCTTTTGGTACAATTCTCAACTTATTCTTATATACTACTGGAGCATTTCTTACTACCCATATACTACTAGCAGAAGGATAAGCTACTGATTGAAAAGTATAAGTCCCAGCTTTTTTAGTGGTATACACATAACCATTTAAAGCTTGGAATTCTTCTCCTGTTTCTACTACCCTAACTCGGTAATCAGTACCATTACCGGAAATCCTTTGAATAAATACAGTAGTCTTTGCTGAATCATCATACAGTGTAGAAATATCTGGGTCAGTAGTTACTCTATAAATAGTAGTTCTACCTGAAACTACCTCAAAAATACCAACTCCCTCATCGGATTCTCGAGTATCAAGAGTACACTTGAATTTATAAGTACCAAGGCTACTTGCAATAAACCTTTCACCACTTTTGAATATCTTAGTATCATTAAGTAATCTACAATATAGATCACCTACTACTGAACTGGGGTAGTTAGATTCTACTGTTAATAATGTAGAAGCATCGCGAATAGTTTGATTATCCCCTATTCTAAATTCTGGAGGAGTACATATTACCCTATAAGTTATAGGAGTTCTACTTACTATGAAATTAGTTTGCTTTACTGGAAACTCTACTATCTCAAAGGTATAAGTACCCGGCTCAGTAAATTCCCAGACCCTACCTGAATCTTTTATTTGATCTGTACCACTAAGTCTAACTCTACAAGAAGTTACTCGGTTTTTATAATGAAGGTTAGCGATCACGGTAGTATATACTCTAAGATTCCCTGGAGTAATCTGATCTACAATTGGGTCACATGATATAGAATAAACCTTATTATAAAACTCGTGACCTACAGTTATAGAAGTTACTTTAGTATTATCTCCAACGCTTCGGAAATAATAAGTACCAGCTCTAGGTATATTAAATACAGAACCACTTGGATGTTTAGTATATCCCCAATTAACCTGATCACTAGAGATTTGGTATCTTAAATCTGCCTTACCCCAATTAGAGCTAACGGTTACAACTACTGGTACCTCATATACTTCAGAAACTACCAAATTCGGTTTATCTGGATTTACTAACTCAGCTTTAATAGAATACCCATCATCAACTGTAAACCCATACTGTAGATTAAAAGATACATGATAAGGTATAAATCTTTTGAAGAAACTTTCTATGGCTTCCCTAAACTTTTTAAAATCATCAGAATTAGAGGTATACCCATGACCGGATATATTAAAAGTTACTGGGATACACTGAGAACAATTAAAGGTATTATCGTAATTACTATCATCGTATAAGTAACTTTCTTCATCAAAATATGGGTGTCCTTTTATCCATCCATCATAAGCATCGGATTTAGAAGGATCAGATACTGTACAGGTTAAACCGTACAGTCTTAACATTATCTCAAAAAATTCAGTGGTACCTCGTATCTTAAATAAAGATACCGAATACTTTAGGATATTTCTTACTTGAGTACTGGTCAAAGTAAAAGGTCCCTCCTTGGGTACTATCCAAAGCTTTGACAATTCTTGTAGTTTACTATCAGAGTAAAATCCATTGAAATACTCTGCCCATTTGGTAGCATCTATGGTGTTCCCGTAAGCAAAGGGCATTTCTCCGAGAAATTGCCAAAGAAAATTAAGATACATATCTGGAGTTTTATCTATATCAATAATATCCAGAATATTATCTATATCCTTAGTAATATAATCTTCAAAATGCTCTCCGCAAATCTCTAGAAACCTCTCAAGAATGCCTTTACCGTTTACCTTATAAGTATCTTGATCTTTATACTCGAAAGGTAAAAAATCGATTAGGTTTTTGAGGTTTATCATATTAAACTATTTCGTTAACGGTTAATGTTAATTGTGAAGCATCTTCGAATACCGGTAAGTTAAAACCGGGATCTTCATAGTCATGATTTGGTTCTGATACCGTAATAGAATACCTATAACCAGATTGATAGCTATTGTTCTGAACATCAAGTGAAAAATCAAAACCATTAGCTTTATCGATTATTTGAAGTGAACCGCCTACAGTACCAGTAGTTACATACACATTAGCTACTGAACGAACCGTGAAATTAGTAGAAGAATTGAATGTTATATAATAGGTCATTGACCCAGTAGCATTATTCAATTTAAACTGACCCAATGCTAACTCTTTATTGCCATAGATAGTAGTAGGCCATGGTTTAATATAAAACTTAGTAAGGTGTAGATAATCTACCATGGATAAGTTATCTATGAGAGCATATATATCTGATACCCTTACACTACCTCCAATCTCTGCTTGTTCTGCAGAATAAGCATTATATAGAGCCGTAAGTATTTGAGATTGGATTTCGGCAGTCTTATAGGATCTTTTACCAGTTACATCCATCTCTAATATAATTTGTACTTTACCTGCTGACCTTACTTTTAACCAAGTAGTCATTGGTGATCTCTGAGAAAGTAAAGTATAAACTCTACTGATTAATTCAGAAGAAGCAACTGCACCTCCATCAGGGCTTATATATACGGTAAGTTTCCTACCACATTCATAGTCAGCTTTTGCTTTGTTTATCCCATCTACCAGCATTGCCAAACTTTCAAAATCCTCTTTGGTAATTGCTACTCCCAAGGTTTTTACACTTAAAGGTATATGTTCCTTTAACATAGTAAAGTTCTCATAATTTGAACCTCCTCCGGCATCGTAGGCATTACTTGCAGTAGCATCGTTAATAGAAGAGGATATTACTGAAGGTACAGAAGTTAAAGTATTACTTTTTATATTACCCTGAGAACCGTTGGTTAAGTAAAATACTACATTAGTAATCTTTGCACCTGCTACTGGTTTCTTACCAAAAGTCCCATCACCGAAATGAATATATGGGTTTAAGGCTTCATCTACAGAAACCATAAAGTGTTTATCTGTAGGCTTAGATTTTGCAAAAGTATCTACCAATACCCAAGATTCTCCGCCTATTAGTAAAGACATGGTCCCCTGTTCATAATACTTACCATTGGGCAAAGTACCAAGGTTTATAATAATCCTATCCCCAGTAGGTATTACCATATTATTAATAGCACTGGCAGTATATTTTTCATGTTGTATAAGTGGTACTTTACAAGTGGTTACATTTGAATACCATATTACATCCCTAGCGGATAACCATGAATTGCCATTAGAGTCAGTAAATAGAGTTCCTTGAGGAATGGTTAACTTTGCTCCAATGGAATTACCAGTAATACTTCTGGATAATGTAACATCTACAGTAGCAGCTATTGCTGATCTAGCATGATAGTCCACCAGAGCCCCATGTTTAACTACCGAATCATATCTCCTTGCCGTAGATAGGAAGGTTTCCCTTGCCATGTTATCTATGTAATAATGAAGTACTTCGGCAATTGCCGCAAACAAAGAGAGGATGATAATTAGTATATTCCCCTCTGAATAATCCGTTATGAGTTTCTGACCCTGAGGATCCTTAAGTCCCATAAGGGATTCCACCAGCTTAGCCTTAATCTGTTGATAAGACCTCTGGTATGGGTTAAGCCATTTATTTGTGATTCCCATATTATTGTGTATTTAATGAATTATCAGAACGATCATAGGTGATATCAAGGTACTGACTAGAATTTGTTCCATTTACTACATAAGCTACTTCTATGTGTATTTTTGCATCAACTCTAGTAACGGTAATACTTTGGAAGGTTATCCTTTGTTCCCATGCACCTATTGCTTGTTTTAAAAACTCTTTAATTATAAAACTTAGGGCTTGTGAGTTTGGTTCCTCAATACATTGCCAAAGTTTACTACCAAATTCTTCTTGTCTGAATCTTTGGCCTATCATGTAATATAAGATAGAACTTATATTATCTCTGATAAGTTTAAAATCCCCATTGACTGGGTACCAACCTCTTCCCCCATTTTCATTAGTAGTAAGTTGAATAGGATAAGTTACTCCTATACCAACTAAGTCTGTAAAGTAATTCTTTTCCATTAGTGTATACAGGTTTTATCCTCATAATCGTCTACGACAAATTGTGAGAAAGGTTTAGTTACTTGAGTTACAGTAGGACCAGATGAACCTGGTCCAGTAGTTACACCTGAGTGTACATGAGAATTAAACATACTTCGAAGTTGTTCTAGCTCTAATACTAAACTATTTAACTTTTCTGTTAACTGAGAGATATTGATCATTCCACCATTCTCTCCGGTATTTAATATCAGTGAATCCCCAGAAGCTACATTAATATCTTTCTTGGATGACACTATCACATTAGATTCTGAATAAACAGAGATGTTTCCGTTAAAGTAAAGATTTAGAGTACCTTTATCATCATCTATCACCAATAGATTACCTTCTGGTGTAACTATACCCATTTTATTAGGACCATCTAAAGGTTGAGGAATTTGATTCATGCCCCAACCATGGTATTCCCAAAGAGGTTTAGTTGGATCACCAAATTCAAAAGTAATGAATACTATATCTCCAACTTTAGGACTCAGGAATTTAAAGCCATTACTTATAGAACCATGTTGTCCTTTTGGTAAAGCCCAAGCAAAAGTACCACCCATTACTTCAGGTATACATACTTTTACTCTATTCATTTTCTTTTCGGTATCATTATTATCAACAACTATACCTCTATATATCGAATAATATCTACCAAGGCCCTCTATGCCATCTTCAGTTATTATCTTTGCAGTTTCATACCCCATAACTACCTCACTTCCTTATTTTTAATATATTCTTGAAACCTTCTTGTAGCTATCTCCATATAATCAAATTTAACCCAATAGTCGTCGGGTACTTGAATATCTTTTATGGTTATCTTTCCAGGGAATACTTTACCAGAGGAAGTAGTTAAACTACCAGAGGTTACTGCTATACCCTCGGCTTTTTCTATTGGGGTCTTAGCCAATACCTCAGTATAATAAGCCTTTTTCCTAAGTAACTCATCCTTACGTTTACTATCTAATACTTTTCCCTCTTTATCCATAATACCCGATTCAATAAAGTAAGCTACCTCATTATAGGTCCAACTCAAATCTAATTGTTTAGAATTACTCAAAGCTTTCTTATTCTGACCCTTAGAAGTTACGGCATTAGCTTGAGCATCATTAGCTACTACACTTTGAGTGGATAATCCCACTTTGGATGTAGTAGAACCTGCCTTACTTGAATTTCTTACTAATTCTAAACTAGTTATGTATCCCTGACCAGCATCCATAGAATGAGTACATTGTTTTATATACCAAGGCCCAGACCATCGTTTGCCCACATTCTCTAATACTAATATCTGAGAAGAAGCCAATAGAGGTCTTCCAACTACTTGCATCTGACAAATTAGTTTGCTCTCTGTATATTTTAAACCGCCATTAGCATTAGCATTAGCTGCCCAAGCCCACTTATCAACTCCCCCATATCTACTGAATAAGTTGTGATAAAGTTTATATAGGGGTATCTCAACATTGGCTTTTTTCCAATGCTGAACTTTTACAGTAATACTAAAGATACCTAAGCTTGGGTTTAAAGGGTTTTTGTATTTTATAACTGGTGTATCATCTATAACGGTTGTATAAGGGCCTTGTTTTAAAGCCGCTATACCTCTATAGATACTTTCTTCATCCTCTACTCCCCAAGCAGTAGCCCCACCTTTAGGAGCATGCTCTGGATCATAATCTCTTGGGTCTACATCCTCTATGGTCATGTATTCCATTTGGTCTTCACCTTCAAATAAGTACTTACAATCCTTAAGAATGTTGTATAGATCCTCACTTAAAGTTTTACCATTAACCACATTATTAAGTGCAGCATTTAAAGCAGCTCTCCGATCTGAGGGAAACTCCTCTTGCTTAATAGTCTTATTGATAATATCTCTTACTTTATCAGTGCTAAGCTCATTAAGAAATTTCTCTTTACCCATATTATAAGCTTCAGCTGGATCAGTAGCAGAGTATTCTGCTACTTCTTTATTCCATTTATTATCTAAACGTTTTCTAGCTTCAATAGCAGCCCTCATATTAGGATCAGTAGTAAGAGTATGTTTTAATTGCATCTCTCTGATAGTAGCTATATCCTCTGGATTATTCTCAGCACCATACTTACCAACAGAAGTCTTCCAATTTTTATACCAAACCCCATTAGCTTCATTGGCCATTATTTCAGGTAATTTTTCGGTATCATCAATCCCAGTACTCAATACATCTAAGTCTTTACTTTCAGGATTTATAGTAGGAGATAAAGTAGCCTTAACCCTTTTTGTCACTTTTTGAGTAGAAAAGTTAACACTAATCACTTCCCCATTTTCTCCCTGATAGGTATAGACTCTTACCGGTTCTTCATGAAATTTCCTATTGTGTATATAAATAACATCATCCCTAGAATCTATATACCAAGGACCATTACCATAGCCTTTCATTTTTTGTTCCAGTTGGATAAGTATATTCTTACCCACTAAACCAAAGTCACTATCCATTAATGCCTTTAAATCTTCGGGCATACTTACTTGAGCTACTCCACTGTATCTATTAGCATAAAGTACTTTTCCAGTAGTAGTACGAGTATTTTCTGTAGGCACCTGTAGTGACTCATATACTTTATTGCTTATTATCCGTTGTTCCATTACTGAAATATTTCTATGATTACACCTGTCCCATTATTACACCCGTTATCTAAATAAGTAGATAAGCTATTTTCTGATGCCTCAGAAAAATTATAAGGAGGCTGATATCTCAAATCACCAATAGAATCTATACATTGAATCGTAACATGAGTACCAGTAGAATCAAACTTGGCATTAAAATCCCTTACTTTGATAGTTTTAATTGGGCCCGATACAAATTGGCCATCTGGATAAATATATCCCCATTGTAGGCATATTACACTACCCTCTTGTAAAGCCTCAATATCTACCGTATCTGGATCTCCAGTATCAAAAGTAATCGTAGCTAAGTTCTCTTTTTCTTCATCGTACCTATAGTTCCAAGTACTAATGTAAGCTCCAAGAGGTATACCTGTAATGGGATTCATTATGGGCATACCTCTAAAATCGAATAGAGCCATATATGGTTGGCCCATTCCATTATATAATATTGGTTTCTGTTTAGCTGCCATACGTTGGTATCCTTATTATGGTTCCACTTTCCAATTCTTTAAAGGGATTTAAGATACCATTAGCTTCTGCAATGATATACCACTTACCAGAATCTTTAAAATACTTATAAGCAATATTCTGTAAAGTTTCGCCATCTTTAACTGTATGTTGTAGATCATTGGAAGAAGACGGTACTGAAACTATTGGTGATTCCAAAGAATAATCTCCATCACCGTAGTTTATGGCATAGGCACTGTTATAAGGACTTGCTCCTATTAAGTATTGGTTAACATCAATCATATTTAATACCTTTCGTCTTTTTAAGTGAATCCGAATTTATAAAATCCCCATAGGATAAGTTATATGCACTTACTCTCTTGAAAATTAATTCTTGAGTAGCTGCTGCAGGTAATAACCTACCATTACCAAAAGTTGCCGGTTTACCGGGTACTCTTATTCTATAGCCATTCTGAAAATTTTTCAGAGTATAAGTTGCTGAAGTAATAATATAGTGATGATCATCAAATAAGCCAGAACTTCCCCATTCTATTTTGATGATTGGGGGAGCAGACTGATACCCATTGGATTTAGACCATGCTTCTAATAGCCTACATTTATTTACTACCTCTTCGGGATTCTCTGGGTCATTACAGTACCAAGATACATTAAACTGAATAATGTCCTCAGCTCCAGTATAGTGGTACATAGGTACATTACGTCCCATAGACTTAATGGTTGCCCAGGTAGTTTCACCCCTAAAGTCCAATTCTGGTGGCCTATTTTGTAAGACAATATGTTGAGTAGGATTAACTGACATATTGTATATCCTTATCTCATTCTGATATATAATCTCAGTTTTTACTTCAAAGTTTCGGTAATTAGTAGTATTCTTATTCCCTTTTGCTGGGTCTACTCCTTCTCCTTCTTCCATTCTGGGGAATTGTAATTCCATCCTCCATTTCGCTTGGAGTTGTTTATTCAGAGTTGGGTTTTTAGAAGATATCTGAGCTTCTCCAAAAACACCATTAGGGTCATAGAGTTTCCCCTTTGGAGCATCATCCTTTGGTAGAATTGAAGTAGCTCTATTGAGTAATATCCTTGCTCTCCATAGTTTATTCAAGGGTCCAGTAAGAACTCCTGAAGTATCCCGTGTAAGGTCATTATATTTTTCAACAACCTTACCTGCTGCTTTATTTAATACTCTAGCCATGATATGTATATTTATAATCCTAATGCTACACCAGTATAATCTTGTTGGGAACCTAAGGAGTAATCTCCTAAGATTTCTCCATCTACACTTATGTTAATCTTACCATCCTTTAACCCATCCCTAATAGCTGACCTCATAGCATTTAAAAACCTCTCTTCATTCTGAGCCCGAATAGTAGTAGGATCTTCTTGATCTCTACCTTGAGCATCAGTATTCCTATCAACAGAACTTATAAGTCTACTACCCACTTCTACTAATAATGGCAAACCTACCGTAATAGCTGCTCCCCAGGGTCCTCCAAGTAATCCCAATAATCTACCTCCTATAGAGGCTAATCCTTTAGTAGCAACAGTTTTAGCAGCTTGTTTACCTGCTTGGTTAACTATGGTACCACCCACTGCACCACCAAGAAGTGAAGTAGCTGGTGGCATTCCTGGGTTCGGAGTTTTAACATACCGGCCAGTTTTGGTATTATAAAACCTACCAGCTTTATTCATACTAACCCCACCCATCATCATTTGTAATTGCACCAGAGTTCTCATATGATTCACCATGCTTATCATATGAGTTTCCATAATAGCAAACTGAGTATTAGTCTTAATAGCTGCTGTAGACATACCCTCAGTAGAAGCTGTAGCAATTGTTTGCAAATAACCAACAGACCTTATGATACCTCTTACGGTATTGAATCCTGCAACAATGGTACCAACTACTACTCCAGTAGCAGCAACTCTAAGTGCAAAACTTCCACCCCAAGTTTCAGCCATGGAGTTTATTACGCCCACTATCTTTTGACCAACTTGTAGGATGGGTGTAAAGACTCTGCCCAAAGCAGCACCTGCAGTAACGGTTAAGTTTTCTAAACTAGATTCCCATTGATCTATTACACCGGCATCCGTTTGAAGCCTTTCTTCATTGAGCCTATTTACTGCCCCAATATTTTGATCATAGGTTGCAAGTATTTTACCCATCTTATCTCTACCAGAAGCAATGTCCCTAAGTACGGGAAGCATACCTCTATTACCACGAACTCCAAAGATATTGAAGAAGGTTGGGGTTTCGATTCGTGAAGGTAAATCTATTGCGGCCTTAGCAAACTTTTGATAGATAGTGTAAAGGTCTATAAGATTACCCTGAGCATCAAAGAATTCATCGGGGCTTAAGCCTAAGTCTGCTAAAGCGTTATAGCCTTTTTGTTTTTGGTTAACAAGGGATAGTTGTAAGTAACGTATCATATTAGCAAGTGAAGTACCTGCCATAGAACCCTGTATACCCATATCTCCCAATACGCCAATAGCAGCAGCCGTTTGTCGAAGGTCTACTCCAGCAGTTGCCATATCTGCCCCTGCATAAGATATAGACTGGGCTAAGTCTGTTAAAGATATATTTGCATTAGTAACAGCAGTAAATAAATCATCGGTTACTCTAGCGGCATCAGTCATTGGTATTTGGTACATTGACATGATGTTAGTCATCAAGTCAGCTACACCACCTTTCTGTCCTACTGGCATAGTAAAGATTGAAGCAAGCTTAGATGCTGGCCCAATCATTTCTTTAATGGCATTAAACTTATTACCTGCCATAGCTAGGTACCTTTGTCCTGATGCCACATCGGCAGCCGTAAGAGGAGTTATCTCATTGACATCTTTGGCCAATTGTAACATTTCCCTTTGCTCTGCAATAGTAGCACCAGCAATCTTCGATGCTGTCCAAACTTCATTCTGAACACCCGCAGAGTACTTATAGGCCTTTGCCATCCCCCCTACGAGCTGCATTCCGAAGTCCATTGTATTGGAAGCTGACATCTGAATACCTCTATTCCAAGTACTCATGTCATTCATCATGGTTCTGAATGATCCAGATATCTTGCCAGCTTCTTGAGAGAATCGATCCTTTAATACCATGGCAACACCGACCTCTATTATACTCCTACTGGTATTCATAATTTATTTTCTTTTCTTTAATTGTTTATAATATTGTTCAGCCATCTCCTTGAAGATTTTCCTAATTCGATACGGAAGGCGTAAAAAGCCGAAATAGTCTAAGGCTATCTCGGCTCTAGTGATATAAACAAAATCACTCTCTAACATTACTCTTCCGTCAGGTAGAAAAAACTTGGAGCCCATATAATAGGATAAGTTCTTTCTTCTCCGGTTACTGGATTAGTAATATGAGATTCTCCTTTGAATATGGGGTCTATAGAAGCAACCTGTTTTCTAATTTGAGCCATATCTTTAGCAGTAAAGATAGCAAAGTTTTCTACTACTTCCCATTTACCATCTACCTCTAAGCAGAGGTTTCTACATAAAAGAGGAGCATTTTTAGTTTGCTTATCCAAGGGCATTGATACTAATTTTTGTTCTCCATGGCCGTTCATACAGTCAAATTTGATTAGCTTACCTGAATCAAGGGTTACTTCATGATCTTTAAGTCTCTTGCCATAGGGATAGAATGGGATAGCATCGGGTTTCTTATCCATCTCTTCTTCATTGGGGCTATCACTAAAGTCGAAAAGGAATTCATTTAGATCTTGGCCATAAGTTACTTTACCTCCATTCTCTTTACCCCAATCATATTCAAATTCTACTTCTTCACCCAGAGAAAAAATACGGGATTGAAATATAATACAATATCTGTCATTAACTGGAAGACTAAGTGCATCTTCCACAGTTAATTTACCCGTAGGTGTAACATCGGTTTTTACTACGATGGCAGAGATGAACTTAGTTATGTTCATCAAATTTTTCATATCACTAAGGTTGCTAAGAATGTCTTCATCAGCACCATTTTGTTCTCTGATCTCATATTGATAACCAGAGGGTCCGGTAAAACTAAATGTTCTAAATTCCATATAAATAAATTTAATTGATTACAAATGTTCATAGTATTCCCTATAACAACAAGAAAGGGGTGAGCTCCTATCACAGGAATCCCACCCCTCCACCGAATCTTAGTAAAAATTAACTAAGGAATTAATATTTGTCTGCAGTACCAACTGAGAACTCAATAGACTCAATGGTATTCTCTGAAGCCATTCTATCCAAATCAAGGCCAGTAATTTTACAGGGCCAAACTTCTTCATAGATGTGGGTATTAAGAACGGAGACTCCATCTTCGGCAAGTTCGTTTACTATTGCAGTTTCCCAGTATTGGCTTGGTACCAATCCTCCACCAACTATCATGTCTTGGCAAGAATAAAGCCAATCATGAAGCCAGGTATCAGAACCTGCAGTAGTCATAAGTTTCTCTACTACCAAATTGGATACTGTTACCCTACCGGCAGTCTTAACGTCTCTATTAATATCTCCATGAGCTACCTGATCAATTTCTACATCTGGCAAAGTACAAGTTTGAAAGAGGTATGTATTGATAGGGTGCTTAGGAAACATAATACTCCAAAGAAACTTCTTTCTTGGATTTTTTACTTTTGCTCCCATTATTTATAAGTGTTTAAGCGTTATTATTTGTTTCTACAATTGATACAGACTTAGAAGCCGCCTCAATTACGATCTCCATAGTTACCTCTTGCATAGGAACTACGTCCTTATACTTAAGGATAGCACGGTATTTACCTTGACGAGCATCTGCCTCATTGTTAACCGAGAGGTCATCCCAAGAAGTTGCATCTTGGTCACCCATCCAGGTATATTCGGTCATGGCATCTTCATCTACCAAAGAATCTAGAGTAGGTTTAACCTCCAACCAAATTCTCTTCCAAGTACCCCAAACGTTAGGCTCTTCAATATACTTATTAAGTACAGGGCGAAGGAACTTCTTCAGATAAAGATTAAGCCTTACTATTGAAAGGAATCTTTCTGAATCTTGTTTTACTTGAGATGAGAAGCAATGCCATAGCATAGTTTGTTTACCAGCATCCGGAGTATCTTTAATTACCATCTCATTGATATAATTCTGAGCAAGTGTATTCAGTTCATTATACCTAGAGGGTGAACCATAGTTTGAACATACTGGGCCAATGGCATCCGGAATAACTCCACGGTTCATACCAGCAAAGGATTTCCAAGGACCGTATTGAGTAGCAGAAGCATCTCCCAAACCAACAATAGTTCCCACTACATCTGAATCTTGAAGATTACCGTTTTCATTGTAATATTTAAGTCCACCCCCAAAATAGGCAATGTACTTAGAATTACCAACAGTACCCATACAAGTCTGTACCCAAGTTACCTGAGCTTTATAATCCCTAGCTTGAGTACCTTCAGTATAATGAGTGAGATGCTTTGGAACTTCAATATAAAGTACCCATTCCATCAATTCTTTTGCCATATCTGCAGCAGCCTTATACACTTTCAGTACATCTGAGTCTGAAGTAAGGTGTTGAGAGATATGGGAAATGAATAATTGGTAGAAGTCAGTATAATCTTTTACTAAGTCCAGTGAAGCAATCCATTCATCGGCAGTAGGATCTGAACCAGCACTACCAATGGTACCGTTAAATAATTTCTCTGTATCGGATGGTTGTTCTCCACCGACTGTTACAGTAATAGAACTAGTTGAACCATCCACGGTATCTGTAAGCCATTTGATAAGGTTCTCGAAAGAAGACCCCGTAACTACTACCGGCTTAAGATATTCGGAATTTTTAGCAAAAGCACTAAGAGCAAGATAATCTACCGAAGTATTATTATTAGCATCTGAGGTTTTATAAGTTATTACTGGTCCTTGCTCTATTACCTGGCCATTAGCAGAATGGATTCTATAATACAAGGTATTAGCTTGTTTATAAAAACCTACTTGGAAAGTAGCCCCAGTACCAATAGGATCTCCATAACCCTTAGTTACTAATCCCAAACTATAAGTAGTTCCACCAGAGGTAATGGTTATAATTGCTGCGGGTTTAGCAGGTTCTGGTACAGCAGAAGTAGGAGCTATTCCCTCTTCTTCAGATTTAACTGTTTTAGCTTTTCTTTGATCTGCTGTCTGCGTGATGATACCTTGGGTAGCACCTTGCCCTAATACCCGAATTACACGAAGCTTAGAACCACCTTGCAAAGCCTTTTCGATATTTGATACAGAACCATCTGGTACAATCTCAGAACCGTATATTCTTTGGAACTGAGAGAATGTAGAAATAATTTCTGAAGGATCATCATAAGGTCCCTTAGTAGTTCTAGCCAATACACAAGAAACTCCTAACATAGGAGTAGTTTGAAGAACATTGTTATTCTTAAACTTAAAATCTACATGAGGTGAAGTTGGCATATTCTTATATGATTAAAGTTATTACTTGTTTAATTTATACCCTAGAGTATCGTCCTATTGATTAGGTACTTTTAATTCTAACAGATCTTTTTCGTTTTGTTCTACTAAACCCATGAGAACTGAAATATCTTTTATAGATGTAAGAGCACCATCTTCCAAAGCTTTCTCTGGAAGTATACCATCCTTACAAGTATAAGTGTATACTTTCTCTAATATCCCATGTTCTACATCTGGATGGTCATAGTAGTTACCTATTTCAATAAATAGATTCCCAGTTGGAGCAATTCTCCCCTCCTCCCATTCTTCTAAATCATTGAAATAGGGTCTTATGTATCCTCTCGATGGCAAAGCAGTGTATAATATATTATGTAGTAATCTCATATCTGCTTGCGTTTGAGAAACGAGGTGTACATCAATAGTGATATCCTTAGTTTCATAAGGGAATTCTGAAGACTGATAATTACCGTCTTCTAACTTATCACCGATAATGTATTTTTCTATTCCAATATCTCCCGAGTAATACCCCTGTAATTCCAGAGTTATACGAGGGAGTGTCTTAGGACCCTTTACCTGATTATTACTTACTCCCCAAAGAGGTATGAACTTTTTCATACCATTCATATCTTCAAGGAATCTTTTCTCATTCTGTGGAGAGAGCGGTAAATAATCTTCAGGATTTAAGGTAAGACCATTCTTCAATAATACGTTGAGTAAACTTATATAGAAAGTTCTTTCAACTACTTCCTCTGAATTTACCATATTGTTATGTATTTACCAAAATAAACCTGCCAGTTTTGGTTTGCCCATTGGAACTAAAAGAGGCATCCCAAGTAACACTAATAGTTCCAACCATAGCACTATTAAAGTGTACTACACAAGTCATTTGATTAATGAAAGTGTTTACTACACTCGAGGGATAATCAGTAATATAAGCTTCCCATTGTACAGGGTCCTGACCTATTATTCCAAAGTTACCAGTCTTATGTTCAGCTATGGTAGGTATTTTAAAGGGTTTAACAGACTTAGATACTTCAGTACCATTAATGTTAATATACTCATAACCCTGAACAGTTACTTGTTTAGAAGCATTTTGATTGGCAAAGCCATGCCCTGCATGAGGAGTGGGCTCGAAACCATAGGCTTCCGTTCGTTCTCCAGGACCTTGAACTATGGTTAGATCTACGGATAGTCTATCCCCAGAATTCTGTACTATCCTTACTGGAACTTCTCTGGATAATGGTACATAAGTTGATGGATTATAAGTTGGGTTATATGAAAGAGTTTTGAAAATAACCTTTCCAGGGTTATTACCATCGCCAACTTCTGTAGTAATATCTAACCAATCTGAATTACCTTCAACTGAAAAGTTTATGGAACGATATACCTCTTGAGGTTGATCATTTACGTATTTCTGTTCATAACTATATACCGATAATTCTTTGGTTTCATTTCTCTTAGAACCAGTAAATTGATCTAAACTCGTTGGTTCGATACGAAGAAAACTCCTCCAAGTTTCTACAGAAGGCGGAGCACCCTTTTGTACTAAAGTAATCTCCCTTTCTACTCCCTGAACTACTACCTTTATTACTTGGTCCCTAATCGATTCCGAATCATTAACCGATTTGGGTTTTACAGTAATTGTAGCAGGGCCAATACCAGATAAGGGAGATATATCAAAATCTTTTGCCATTATATTTTTCTTATTTCGTTTCTAACTGCATTACGTATTTCCTTCATAAGGCCTTTCTTTCCACCAGCTGCTTTATAAGCAGGACCCCATAAAGGACGAGGAGGTAAATTACCATCTCTACTACCATACTCTAACATGATAGCTATCTGGTTTAGGGTTTTTCTAGAAGTCTTACCAGTATAGGTAATCTTCCTTATTCCAATTGGTAATCCCACAAAAGTTCGTTTTCTACCTTTTACCAAAGTAACTGATCTGGCATATTGACCCGTAAGGTGTAACATAGTATGATCACCATATTTCCTAATGGTCCCAGGTGCATGGGGTGGCCAAGATACGTTAGAACCCCTTGGAGGTACACCAGTATTTAAACTTCGTCTTACTATACGAAGAAGTTGATTGCCAAACCTTTCGGTACCTTTCGCATAGCCTTTGTTTAAGATACTTGGGGTTTTAGCAATCAACTTTGCTGCACGAGCTTGTTCTCGTTTATCTACGTATATTTCTAGAGGACCAATTGGAGTCGATAGTGTAATATTAACCGACTTACTTGGCATAATTCTTATTGTTGTTTAGGTTTATCCAATCCCAATTCTTTAGCAATCCTCAATAAAAGAGTTTCTTGATTAGTTAACCTTTCATCCATAGATAACTTAAACTCTTCAAACTCAGGAGCTGGTTTATTGGGAGCTAACTGTTGATTAATAGAACCAAGAATATTATCACATTCAGAAACAATAGCCTCGAATTTCGATGTATTATTTAAGATATTTAAGGCATTCTGCTTTTGCATAGCTACCTCATTTATAATATTCTCAAGGTTAGTAGTATAATATATACCATTATAAATACCCTCATTCACATTTGTTGGTAAGTAGAGGGTAACTTGAGATATTGAATCTTGGATTACTAATTCGATACTATTAACAAAACCCTCTTTGCCATTAGAGGCCATGGGTTTACTTTCACCAACTTTTAATACTCTGGCTTGATCAAAGATTGGGTAACCAGACCTACGGTCTTTCTCTAAGGTGAAGATTATATCACCTTTCTGTACTTTTTGAAAAATCAATTCTTCCATGTCACTTCCTATTTATTAAGTTTAAACCAAAAGATACTGCTCCAGGATTCTTTTCCATGAAGTCTACCAATTTTAAGAATTGATAGTATCCAAACTGATCAATGAGTACCTGAGCTTTATTTGCTACTTGTTTTGCTATCTCTGCATTGGGAGCAGGTAAAGCTACTTGTATAGTGAATTCTGTGAGTTTTTCTTGTTCCATAATTCCTTAGTTTTTCGGTATAGACGAAAAAAGGAGTACACCCTAAATAGATGCACTCCTTTCTATCACTTTTAATTCAAAAGATTAAGCAGTTGTTGTAGTCGGTTTCAAAGCAGCAACTACCTGGCTGATAATGTTTTGATCTCTCTGAGCATCAACTACACGGTTAAGACGGGCAATCTCTTGATCCTTAGCGGTGTTCTCTATGAGACACTTAATTTCCTGTTGGCCATTCTTAAGATCACAGCAGCAACGTTCCAACTGAAGAGCCAGTTCTGATTTTACTTCTTTTATCAAACCTTTGGTTTCACAGCAACAATTCTGTTGATAATGCTCCATATTGCAGAGGCGGTCCATAACACGATTGAATCCTGCTCCCATCTGGTCACGAGAATCCCGGATATCCGAATTAGTTTTGTAACCCAAATCGCAGAGACCTCTTTCTGTTGCGAAACGATTATTCAAAACTTCTCGGGCAGTACCGTCTACCTTATCACCTACTCCATTAACTGCAGAGATTACCTCGCCTGATGCTGAAGCAATATCTCTTCCCAGATTATACTGGGAATCTTTTACAGTTGAGTTTACTCCCATGATATCGGCCTTAGTATCATTGATTTTATCCAATACAGAAACTGCAGCAGCACCAAAGCCACCACCTACCAATGCACCACCAACGGCTCCCCAACCAGAACCCCAACCAGAGTTATGATTACAGCAACCATCATTACATCCGCGGTCGGCTACTATTACACCTTCACCTCCGCTTTTAACTTCTACTCCCATAGACTTAGTTTTTAAAAGATTAATACTTGAGTTAATTATACATTAACTATAAAGCAGTGTTGTACTTTATTATCCTATACTGAATACGTAGTTGTATGTAACCACTCCAGCATTTTGTTGAGCTACTACATTTAGTTGTCTTCCTGATTCTGTTTGAACAACAGTGAAGGTATGGCTACGGCTACTTTCCGATGTATTCTCTGAAGCAGTTGCTCTTATTACATAATACCCATAACTACTGTAAGTTGGTGTAGGTATGGATAACCAAGATGGTAAGTTTGTAGTATTTATAGGCACCGGATAATTATCAGAAGTTTCTGTACCATTAACTACCTTTTTCTTATAAGAGGTTATTGGTAATTCATAAGTTGCCCCCAATGCAGGAAAGGTACTCAATATAGAATTATCATAGATCTCGAAATAATAATTATAAGTTATATCAACGGCACCTTGTTCGATAGTAATCGACTTAGATGTAGCACCTGAATATGAGGCTGTTACAGTACAACTTCTAGCTGAACCGGTGTTCTCTGAAGCTGATACGGTGGTACCACTTAAACTAAACCCAGAACCACTAATACTTAAACTTGGTGTATCACTTCTACTAGAGCCTGTAGAAGTAGCCCCTGAAGTCCAATGATTAGTAGTTGGTATACTTACACTAGCATAAATAGAAGTAGAATCTCCCCTATTACTAAAAGTATACTTACCAGCTGATAAACTTATAACTGGGGTACCATTAGTAACTCTTTCTACTTGGTTAGCTTGTTGATATACTGCCACCGAGGGTACACTAACAGATTTACCGTTTAAAGAGATGGTACCACTTAAACTACCAACCTGAGTTCTACTTTTCGCAGTAGTTCCCAAAGATCCAACACTAACCGCAGAACCATAACTAATAGTACCTCCAGAAGTAATGGTTCCCCCACCCATATCGTTACCATTCCATCCCCAAGTTTGAGAATATCCTGGTAAAGTAGAATAAGAACTAATTGTACCTCCACTTGCTGGTATATCGGAAACTTTAGGATTAGAAGTTATGGAGATATCACCGTAAGTAATAACCCCAGCTTCCTGAGTACAAGATATGGTTAATGTCTTCCCAGTCTCAGCCTGAGTATATGTAACTGTTCCATATCTGGCAGAAGTAGATTTATTCTCACTCATATGTATATTATTACCAGTACCATCAACATCCCCAGAGTTTCCTCTAGTATAATTTATATTAATTGTACTACCATAAGTATGCCCATTTCTATATTCTTGCTTATATGAAGATACCCTGATACTGAAAGTGCCTCCCATTTTTGTAAAGGAAAGTTCTGATAGATTAGAGTCAAATCTGTACTCCCAATTTTGAGTTGCTGCTGCTTGAACAAAAGTACCAGTAGCAGTTTTACCCGATTCGTCTTGAATAAAAGTTACGGTATCCGATCTACCAGTAAGTTCTAGATTCTCAGTAGCATAGTAACCCTCGTCGCGTTGAGATACCCAAGATGGTAAGCTATAAGTATGATTTACACCTATTGGTGACCCACTTTTAACACCATCCAGGTATTTTTGTTTATTAGAGCTGACTGTAAAGAAAGCCGGTGTAGCAACCCCTCCGATAGCAGGGAAATTCAAAGTCGGATTGATTACATGAATATTATATTTATAAGTTACCTTATGAACATCTTCTATCTGTACAGTTTCATTATCACCATAGGAACTTGCATTGGATAGCTCCAACCCAATATAATCTTCTCCCGTTCCTGTAGGAGAGAGTGCTAACAATTCAGCCTTGGTAGGACAGTCATTACCATCCCTACCAAGGCCTACTTTAGTTTTGACAGCACTCCAAGTTGCTATCTCTCCCATAATATTATTCTGATTTAAGTTCTTGAATTTCTGCCTTCAAAGTCTTAATCTCATCATAAAGAAGTTTAATACCTTCGATAGCCAAAGTTGACATCTTATGATATTTAACTTGTTTTACGAGTACATATTCTTCCCCGTTGATCTCTATAGTTTCGAAATCCTCGGGGTTATCAACTTGGGATTTTTCTACTGGTGCCTCATCAACGTATTTACCGAATCCCAATGCTTCAAGGTTTTGAGCAATAGTTCCCTCATCCTCCTTACCATTCATATTGAATGATTTAGTGGGTATCTGGCAAATCTGTTCCAGAGTATGATTCAAATCTTTAAGATTAGATTTGAGTCGAATATCTGAGGATTCTTTCCAGAAACCAGAAGGGGCAGTAGTCTTAGCAAATACTACCTGGTCGGTAGTATCCAATCCTAACTGACCTCTTGTTACGGTATGAGGATTATCCTTTCTTCCAGCATGGGTATCAATAGAACTTTGAGCAGCAGTACCTGCAGCCTTAGCATCTGCAATAGAAGCAGCTTGTGCAGTAGATACTGGTTTATCTGCATCCGAAGTATTATTGACATTACCCAATCCAACTTGAACTTTTGTAACTAAATGAGGATTAGCTCTATCTGTAAGGTGAGTATTTACTACAGCCTCTAATGCAGTTAAATCAGAATCAGTATTTGCCACCAAATCATCAACGTAAGTTTTTAATTCTATACGAAGATCATTAATAGCATTGGTACGATTAGTTGCCTCATTCTCAATAGCCTGAGGTAATGTCTCATCAAGATTAACCTTATCTTGAGCAGTCATAACTCCTGCAGTAGTTTTGGTTACTGCATTAATCGACCTGAGTATATTCTCTACTGGTTTATAAATACCGTTATTACTATCAGTTTTGGATCTTCTAACATAAGTGAGATTAACTTTGTCCAGGGTGTATGTAAAAGATTCTAAGCCGGATACCAATACAGAAGGCAAACTACTAGATACTTCCTCTAAAACTTTACCTCTATTGCCTTCAAAAGCAGTACCCGCAATTTCCCCAATAATAAGGGAAGAAGTATTAATATCTACGAATCTTTCCCCTGACCAACGGAATTGATATGCAGGTTCATCCTCAGTGATGTTGATATATATCTTACCTGATTCTCCTACTATGGGTGTTTGATGGTCTGTATCGGAATATAATTGGATATTTGTAAGACCTCCAGTAGGACTTATATCATAAGTAGCATATACTTCAATTGCATCATCTACATATGAAGGCAAGTGATTAGCTGGGATTAGTGCATTTTCATCAAGTGGAGCAAAACCATTAGCTTTACCTTTCATTGCTACAAAGGCATCATGCTTAGATTCTAGAGTATCAATGTTTGTTTGCAACTTATTATCTAAAGCAGTATCTGCATCTTCTCTAGCTTGGGATTCCTGGGAAATGGTATTAGGTAATGTCTCATCTAAGTTAACCTTATCAGCTGCAGTCATAACTCCTGCAGTAGTTTTAGTAGCTCCAGGTAAATCGGTATACAAATTACCAGATGCCACATAAGTTCCGCTTTCTGAGGATACTCTGGATATGGATTGGGCTAAAGTCACCTTATCTAATTCCGGAATAATATTCCTGGGTTCTGTAAGCCATACCTTAGGCATAGAATCAAATAACTTCTTATCTGCAGCAGATTGTACACCGGCTTTTTCTACAGTAGAAGCTGATATAGTAATTGGATTCTGTTCTACTGTACCATCTTCAATTAGGGTTTTACTAGCAGCAATGCCTACTGAAGTTTCATTTGGAGTTACATCCCCAAGAGCAAAATTAGCAGTAGTAATTCTATCTAATTCTACTTTATCTTTAGCAGACAGGGTACCTGCATTAGTTGCAGATACTTGCGGCAAGTCAAAAGTTTCGATAGTATCTGCATTTAAACCATTATCTTTAGTTATTGTTACTGTTACCTTATTAGCATCTGAAACTGCAGAGATATCGGTTAAAGCATTTGGGTCTAAACCATCTAACTTAACTTTATCTGTAGCAGACATAACTCCAGCAAGAGTTTGAGTTGCCTGAAGGATATTCTTGGTAGCTTCTACCTCTTCACCATATTGATTATTTGAGTTATCTTTAGTTGAAGTCTTTACCTTAAAGGATAGCTGAGTAGCAGTTCTACTCACGGTACTTACATCAGTAACCATAGTATCTGGTAAAGCCTCCGAAGTTGCTTCCTCAGCTACCAATCTTTCCTCATGATCATCTGTAACACCAGTAAACTTATTATCCAAGGCGGTATCTGCATCGGTTCTGTCTTGAATTTCTTTATCTAGACGTTTACCCAAGGCAGTATCTGCAGCAATACGAGCAGCTTCCTCTGCATCGATATTATCTTGAAGAACTTTATCAGCTGCCTTTCTTTCTTCTCTCTCGGTGTTGAGATTGGAAGTATTTTGATCAATCTTTGCTTCTAATCTAATATCCTCAGCTTTACGAGCAGCGATTTCATTATTCAGCAAATCAGTAATTGCCGTATAGTTACCGTTAATATTATCTTGAATACCCTGGATTAATTCCAGGTTACGTTGGATATTAGCCGTATTCTGAGTTACCAGAGCATTCGTAGCATTCAGAGAAGTTAATAACTCAGTACGGGTCTCACTTACATAAGTCCTCAACTCATTTACTGTAGTAGTAAGAGTAGTACTTAAGTTAGTAAAAGTTTGTTGTAGAGTATTATCTCCCTGTTCACGTAAATTCTTCTCAGCTTCGAGCTTATTCTCCAACTCGGTAAGCTTAGCAGTCATAGTTGCTGCGAAATTTGGATCATCTCCCAATGCCTTAGCAATCTCAGCCAAAGTATCCAGTACCTCTGGGGCAGAACCAATAACCCTTTGGATTGCCTCATTTACTTCCTCTTCAGTTTGATAATCTGAATCATTTAACAACTGGGATACCTTGGTAATGTAGTTTGCTTTTTCCTCAATCCCATTAAGCTTAGCATAAAGAAGATCAGTAAAGTCATTAGATGACAGTACTTTACCATCAACCTTATCAACTTTCTTTTCATCAAGAACTTCATCTGCAGCTATGCGATCTGCTTTCTCTTGAGCTAAAGCATTATTGATAAGAGTATCCTGATTAGCTCTCTCGGTTGCTTCTTTATCAATATTATTCTGAAGTAAAGTATCTCCTGCTAATCTCTCATTCTTCTCGGTAAGCATCCCTTGATTAACAGAAGCCATGTCATCTTTATGGTTCTGAAGGTTAGTATTAACCTTAGCTTCGATAGAATTCTCTTTAGCAATAGCCCTTTCTTTTTCGGTATTAATAGCAGTGGTATTACCATTTACCTTCTCTTCTAATTTAGTAATAGCCGTAGTATTACCAGCCTCTAGAGAATCAATACGAGCCCCCAATGCTGTATCAGCATTAGTTCTATCGGTTTTCTCTTGATCGAGCTTAGTATTAAGTTTATCTATCTCTGATTCGAGAGCTTGTTTGGTATTATCCAATTTCGAAGTCATCTCGGTTTTCAAGGCAGTATCTGCATTGGTACGATCTGCTACTTCTTTATCGAGATTAACCTGGAGAACTTGATCTGCGGCAATTCTTTCTGTACGTTCAGTATTCAAATTGATGTTTAATGTATCAATTCTAGAACCTAAAGAACTGTCTGCATTGGTACGGTCCACAATCTCTTCGTTAATCATATCCTTAACTTCCTTGTAGTTATCACCTACAGTCTTAGTTAAGTTTGTGATTGCCTCTGAATTTCTTTCGATATTGTGTTCATTCGTAGCAATAGCTGTTGTGTTGGCATTTACCTGAGCAGTAAGTTCATTACGTAAAGTATTTATAGAATCTTGAATACTTAAGGCCAGTTCTGAAACACGTCTGTTAACATTATTCAAACTAACCGTGTAAGCATCATCGGCAGTCTTTCTATAGGCAATTTCCTTATCCAGACTTGCTTGAATGGCTGCATCGGCATCTTTACGGTCTTGGATTTCCTTGTTAAGATTATCCCTTACAACTCCAATTGCAGCATCGCCAGTTGCAGACTTATTGTCTATATATTCTTTTAACTTAGCCTCAAGAGCAATGTCTGCATCTTTACGGGCTTGGGTTTCTGTAGCTACTTCAGCACTATTTGCTTCATCACCAGCAATACGGTCTTCTATTTCCTGATTAACCTGTTCAGTAATAGCCGCCAATTTCTTGGTAATAGTTGTAGCAAAATTTGGGTCATTACCCAAAGCATCGGCAATTTCCTTAAGAGTATCAAGTACTTCAGGGGCAGCACCTACAATTTCTTGAATAGCTGCTTTTACTTCGTCCTCAGTTTGGAAACCTGAATCGTTGATAAGCTGAGATAAATGGGTAATATAGTTGGCATGTTCTTCAATACCGTCTAACTTAGCTTTGAGTATATCTGTAAAGTCATTCTTAGTTAATGAATAACCCTCTCGTTTATCCACCTTTTGATTATCGAGATCGATATCGGCATTTTCACGAGCCATAGCCTCTGCAGCAATTGCCTCGAGTAATTGGGCTTTATCTGCTTGGCCCTGTAATTTTATATCCTCAATTTTATGATCAAGGACTAAATCCTGAGCAGCTCTTGTAGTTGCTTCTGAATCGATATTATTCTGTAATACCTGGTCAGCAGAAGTACGAGCTTGTGCTTCTTTATCAATGTTACTCTGAAGAAGGTTATCTGCATTTGTACGATCGGCTACCTCTTTAGAAACTTCATTGTGAAGAACTTGGTCCTCCGAATGACGGTCTACCTTTTCCTGGTCGATTTTACCTTGAAGAGATTGGGTATCGGCTTGACGATTGGTAATTTCTTCATTAATCTTAGAATCTAAGATAGTATCGGAGTTTGTACGATTAGAAACTTCTTCGGCAATTTTAGAAAGCACCTCAGCTTTATCATTAATATGTAAAGTTTTGAGTTCATTTACACTTTCTTTAATTTCATTGTCTGCCGCAATTCTATCATCTTTCTCTTGTTGAATGAGCCCTTTGAGTTCATCTTCAAGTTGATCATTCTTCTCATTTACCTTATCCTCTAAGTTTTTGATATCCTCAGCATTCTTATCAACCTTTTTTTCTACACGGTCAATTTCAGCTTTTAAATCTGATTTAACTGTATCGATCTTATTGATAATCTGTTCTATTGCATATTCTAAGTCCTGCTCAACTGCTGCAACTGCTGCACCTAAAGCAGCTTCTGCCTCTTTAGCACGATTTATCTCTTCAGTTAAAGCAGTACGTAATTCTGTTAACTTATTAGTAATGGTAGTAGCAAAGTTGGGATCATTACCCAAAGCTTCTGCTAATTCTTTTAAAGTATCAAGTGCATCATCAGCACCATCAACCAAATCACTGATTGCTTTCCTAACATCTTCATCAGTCTGGAATTTTAAATCATTCTCAAGCTGAGAAACTTTAGTGATGTAATTAGCATGTTCTTCGATTCCATCTAATTTAGCTTTAAGCTCATTAGTGAAATCATTCTCGGATAAGCCATAGCCTTCTTTCTTATCTACCTTATCTTTGATAGATAGTACGAAAGCCCAGAACTCATTTATAGTTCCTCCAAAGCCAGCACGAACAAAGTCATCATAGTAACCTTGTAATAACCGCTGATCAATTTCTTCGCAGGTATAATACTTACTTACATACATATATTTTAATATTTAGGGTTAATTACTGCACGTTGTCTTCCGATTAAGAATTCGGAATCGATGTCTCTGAAAGGTTCCCCTTCTGAACCACAGAAAGCATTCATTGGTACATCTGGGTTTTCTGGATCAATATCCCCTCCATCTTCTATATCTCCTCGTATACAAGCATAATCAGGGAGCCTATTTACACGGAATTTTATTACCTGGCCTATACCAGGATGAGGTATTATTTTATCCCAAATATCTCCGAAATAATCTTGAAAGCAGGTGACAAATTTGTTACCGGTCATCGATTGAAATGCCGTTACATCATTGCCATTACCTTTCATTTCAATATGAACTCCAGAGGTACCATTAAGGATAATCATGTTACTATCAAACCAAATCCCACTGGTTGTAGTAACTGGTGTCCACCTCAGTACTAACATCTTTGCCATATACTTAATTTTTATTCTACAAATTCTACATTCGTATCTCGGTCTCTCTTTAGGATAACCATGAAAACTAAAGCCTCATCCTTAGCTTGAGCAGTTTGAGTATCACCAGATGGTTTATAAGTAATCCCATTGATTATAAATCTATCCTGTTCCCAATTAAAATCCCAATAGCCTTCCGGTGTAAGATAACCGATGTTTTCTATATATGATTTAGAAATTAGTATTGATAAGTTTTCATCATCTAATTCTCCAGTAACTGTTGCCTTATTTATAGGCCAGTTTCTGAAAGCATTGTAGTAACATAAAGCTTCTATGGGGATATTATAATATTTAGGAGTACTATCTTCTGCATGGCTAAGAAGTTGATTAACATGCTTAGCCCAAGTTATGGTTTGTCTACCGGCATCCCAATCTAAGAAATCAGTGATAATTTTCTTGTATCTATCCCAAGAGCGGTTCTTAACCATTCTCCAGGGTTCTTTCGTCATTACTCTTTAATTAAAAGTTTACTATTACCTCCTTTGACAGGTGCACTTGGATTAGGTCCATCCAATATTCCAGGTTGTCTTTTATTAACTACCCTTGGAACTACTGTTCTAAATACTTCATCACAGAAGGGTAAGTAGATCTCTAATCTTGAAGCTAATGTACAAAGGTTCTTTCTTAATTCATCTATTAGACCACCAGGTTGCATCGCTTGAGAAAGTGTTTTCCATAGTGAGCTTGCAGAATCTGCCAATTGGTCATAATATTGAACTTCAGTAGGCCCAGTAGTGATCTGTTTTATTCTATCACCTCGGGCAAGTTCAGGTTTAGAAGTACCATCACCAGTTTGTTCTTTTGTAGAAGTTAATTGACTTAGGTATTCAGAAGTACTCGTTAATAAATTAAGTATCTTCACATTTAGAAAGTCCCATGCAGCCAATTCCATTATTAATTGGTTTTCTAGTGCTTCATACCATAATTCGTCAGTATATTTATCCTTGGGAATTACATGATTTACTAGTGGTCCAATATAATATTGCCATTTGGTGATGTAGATAGATTTATCCTCTCTGGTCATACCTTTAGATATTTCCTCGGGAATATACCTATCAATAAGGTTATAAATGGAATCTGATAGTACAGTATGCCCATAATCGCAAATAACCAAAGTTCTATCTACACTGATATCTAAACCTTCAGAATTAGTTACATGTAAGGTTACAGTATAAAAACCTGGAGTTTCATAAGAATAGGAAACAAGCCTTCCACCATTGAAAACCTCCCCATTATCATCGCCAAAGTCCCAGTCAAAAATGGATTTGGCCGGGACTTTGGATATAACTCTAAATGAAACTTGCAAACCTGACGTAACATATATAAAGTCTAGATTGCTTTTCATATTAGTATGTCTCTATATAAGTTTCATTGGTTACCCTTTGCTTGATTCTTCAAAATCTTCATACAGAGCTTGCAAGATAGTTTCAAGGGTATCCTCTTTTTCTACTACTATCTCATGAACAGAAGCTATTAACTTCAGTTCTTCAAGAGAATAAGCCTTCTGTAGTTTTTCCAAAGTCATACCCTTTTTAAACTGAGCCATAAGCCTCTTATCCATTTTTTCTATGTCTGCCTCAGAGTACTTTTCTATCTGAGTTTTGTCCATCACCAAAATAAGATGGCCTGAAGCAAGTGACTTCTGTATTTTTGAAGTAAGATATTGACGACGAGTTAATTCTATTTCTTCTCCTTTGCAAACGGTAATACCAGTTGATTGGTCATGAAAACTAAAAGCTCTCGGCCCAACTGTTACAATATATTTTTCTTTAGCCATGTTTTCTAATATTTAAAAATAATAATAGGGTTTTAAATGAAAAGAGGGGTAGGGTTTTTATCCCTAAACCACCTCTTGGAATTATATAGATAACCGGGCGCCTTATTATTCAAGGTTAACCATCAGATATGGGTCTACATTCATGAAATCGGGGAATCCGAATTCTGTAAACTTCTTATCTGCAGCCAACAAGAGTGCAGCATCATGGTACATCTTAGAGAAGCCGGTAGTTAAGCTTGCATATACAGCTTCTGTTTGGTTAGAAACGATTCTTTCTGATTCCAACATCAACTGTTTAGCAGTCAGCTTAATCAAAGCAGCGGAAGTATCAATCAACAATAGCTGTTGTGCAGGGGTACCCGGATGGATGTAGAAGTCTGCATTCTTAGGTACTGGAGACTTCACATTCAGTGTAGCTTCAGTAGTACCGGAATGACGGTCTTTGAATTCTGGCAAATTAAGCATTTCGATAGACTGATCTTCACCACCGATCATAGTAGTAAAGCTACGGCCCATACGAGCAGCACGAACCCAAATATGAAGCAAATCTTTGTAAGTGATTCCATTGGATGTTTCGTATACACCAATTACTGGAGCAGACTCGGATCCATCAGCCTTGTTACCATTAATAGCCACGTCCATAGCCAAAGTATCCAAAGCATAGCCCAACTGAACACCAAAATCACGAAGGTAAATTCCCAGGACATCGAGTGAAACGTAGTTACGAACTTCATCAGTAAGTTTGAAACCTTTTCCAATTTTGAAAAGGCTAACCGATTTTTGTCCGAAGCTAACATCTCCCAACGGGATAGTTTCTGCTTCGTTAACCTTAGCAGGAGCAGCATCCGACATATTAACCATCGGCATGATTGCTTGCAAACCATTGATAGGTTGGTCAGATGCAATAATGTTCGGATAGAATGGAGCCTGACGCATGCCCAGAGTAATAGCAGCACGGATAATTTCCGGAACAATCCAACGGATATTCTGCTGAGGCATAGTAAAGATATTCTGCATCGTATCAACTTTTGGATTGATACCCATCTTTTCAAACAGTTCATCTTCTGTAATACCCCATTTACCTGTAACCAATTCTCCAAGGGTTACTTCTACTGGCTTCTTGTCCTGTGAACCGGAACGAACAGCTTCCAAGCTTCTTACCATTTCCGGCAGCTCATTCATAAAATCCTGAGCTTTCAACTTTGTAATATCAATTTTATTTTCCATAATTTCTTTTTCTCTTATTTAATGAGTACTTGAATTACCTCATTTGCCTCTTCTGCAGGATTGAGGGCAATGAACGGAGTTGAAATAGCTTGGTTAGCCTTAACGAAACGGTCATTAAGTAAATCTCCAGATGGAGTTACATATCCAGCTTCGATAGTTCCGTTAGATACCCAGTTACAAATCATGTAACCTTCTACGGCCACTGTTACTTCTACTGGGAAGTCTCTTTGAGGCTGATAAGCAGGGTTAACATTGTCTGTTACTGCTACACCCAAGTAAACTTGAGTAGTGGTATCAGTACAGGGGTAAATTAAACCATCTTTATTCAAAGCTACGGGCATACCCTGTACAATTTTCTCTCCAGATTTAACATTGAAAGCCTGATGCAATTTGTGAGATTCACTCTTGTAAATCACCGCTCTCGGAGTTCTTTCTCCAAAGAGAGTAAGTTGCTGAGGATCATTTACGATTTTCGTTGTTTCCATAATGCGGATTATTTATTATGATTACTTATTTGATTTTGTTTCGATAGAGATTATCGATTACATTCTTAGTACTCGATGATTCAGAGTTTTGGTTTGTATCCGTACCTTTACTACCCCTATCTTGGTTGTAATCCTCAGTAAGAGAAGAAGCACGGTTAACATCCTTAGAACCACACTTAGAGCAAGTGAGAGGGAACTTCTCTTCCAAGCGAACTTGGTAATCCTTAGTCAAGGAAACAAGAGTAGTAATACCAGTTGTTTCTGCATTAAGCATTGTAACAATGGTTTCATCTGCTTTATCACCCATCAACTTTTTATAAGTTGCTACGGCATCTTCACGGAGAGAAGCAATATGATTCTTTCCTACAGTTGCCATCTCTTTAAGATTAGCTACTTCTGCATTCAAGTTAGTAACCTGTTCTGTAAGAGAATTTTTCTCTGTAGTAAGATTATCTACTGAAGTTTGCAACTCGTTTCTGGATGATACCAAATTTTGAATACAGGCAATTACATTTTCCTGATTCATTTCTTTACCTTCCTCAAGGGCAAGCATATTATCCCCAAAAAGGCTTTCGAGAAATTTTTCTAATTCGTTCATATTATTTTCGTTTGAATGATTATCCTGGGTATCATTATCATTAAAAGAACTTTGAGTATCGTTCTTTTCTTGATATGAAGTTAAGTCAGATTTATAATCCGTAAAAAAGTATTGCTTAGATTTATCATCTCTATATTCTTCGTATGATGCCCAAGTCCTTTTAGCAAGAGTCGGATTGATAATTTTACCATCAGAACCAATTTTTTGAGCAAAAGAATCAGCTCCATGTGATACCAATGAGGTCTCCAAATAACGAACTACTTCAGTAACTATTCTACGTACCATTACTCCCTTAGAGTCATAGGTACCAAGTTTCTGATAGAATTCATTATCTTCCATTTGGGGATGAGATTTATCCCACTTAAATTGCACAGTAACCGAATTACTATGGATTGAAGGTGGTTCCATAAGGATACCTCTAGCAATTCTAGGATTAGCTTTACCATCAATCTTTAGAATACCGTTAATACCTGCAGGTATAGTAAAGCTACCATCTTTATAGGATTCTTGCCACATTACCTGAGATACAGCCCCAATAGCATTACCTATGTTTGTTTCATGATCACAATTTACTGTTTGACCAAGTAACATTCTCATAGATGCTTTTAATACTCCATTTTGACCAAAATCCGTTGGATTCCAATTCTTAGATACTATCGTTTCCGAAAGTAATCTAAACATTGGCTCAATAAATTCCTCGTCTTTAGGAGTTAATTCAGATTTATCCAGGTTAGGGTAATAGGTATTATAATCTATATCCCCTCCCCAAAATCCAAATTGAGCAATAGAATCCGGTGTAGGATTCTTCCACTTATAATAATTCTCTGAGAAAGTCTGGGCTCCCACTGCTTCTGGGATATACCCAGCCATAATGGTATGTCCTTGACCTATCACCATAGAATCAAGATGCTCTTTGTTTTTCTTTGTAAATTTACTCATCTTGCTTTAGTATTTTGGTCTCCTCGAGAAGGAGCCGGATTTGCTTTATCTCTTGACCTACGGGCAGATTGGTTTTTATCATCTTGCCTTTGTTTCTTCTTAGTTCCCTCCTGAAGATCGGTATTACCTCCCTTGGCAAATTGGTCCTCAAGTGAAACTCTTGGTTCATCTTCATCTGGTGAATCATAGCCCATTGCCCAAGCATACTGTTCTTGGCTAATAATACCAGCCTTATAAAGTAAATCAAGATTTTGTATCTTATATTGAAGACCTTGTTGGATTTTAACTTCATCAGAAACTGTAGAAGTTCCCCAATCAATCTTCATTCCCTTATTATTAAAGCCTGCCAGACGCAGTTCTAGAGAATAAAGTCGGTCTAATACATAAGCTACAAGCATTTGGATATTTTTTAACTGGCTAATCATCTTAGATAACATTATACCCGTTGCACCTTCACCAGTAGTAGCAGATACCCCAATAATAGAACCATTAACTCCCAAGCCATTAGCTACGGATTGTTGATTCATATTCCATGGCTTTTCGATATTACCAAGTTCCTTGGTAGTAGAATTGAGTTTAAATTCATGGTCATCAATATAACCAGCAACAACTCCATCCTTCATACCTTCCTTAACATTTCGTTTTAAAAGGTTAAGTTCTCTATTTAATCGAGATTCATAAGAACCCATGCTTTCATTAGCCCTTTGAGGTGATTTCTGCATCTTAGCTTCTAGGAAACCCACCATACCACAAATCTCCATGATATGTTTGAAATTAATCTTCATATCATTTTGACCTTTGAGAGAATCTAGGGCGGGCATAAAAGGAGGAACTCCATAAGGTTCATCTGTATCATTAAACATACCAACATAGAAATAAGTTTCTGGGTTAAGCTTGATGTAATCTTGTTTCTTAACCAAGTAATTATTATTCTTTTGGTAAGGGGAATACACCCCATTTAATTCCCGTTTAAACTTGATATATTCTGGTTTAAGGAATAATACAGTAGCTAAACCATTGAGTTTATCATTTGGGACTCCTTCTACAGATATTGCCCCACTTACAAGAAGTTGAACAATCATTTTATTAACTAAACCATCTATACCAGCAGTATATCTAGTCCATCCCTTAGTTGCTTTTTTAAGGTGATCTCTCATCTTAGAAGCCTCTTCATCAGTATTATTTGGGAAAGTTACAGTATGACTGGTGTTAGCTAACTTAAACATATCCTGCAATGCAATCCCCATATCTGGATTTACCTTGTATAAATCTCGAATTAAAGGTATTACATCAACACGAAAAGAGGGTTCAACTAATTTAGTTAACCCTTGTAATGATGTGATAAAGTTAGTGCTATCATCGTCAACTGAAACTCTACCCGGTGATATTGGAGTATTAGGTTTTGGCTCCTTATTAGAAGAGGTACCATCTTTGGGAGGGTCCTTCTTACGTCCCCAAACCCAATTAAAATTAAAGTACTTTTTCATCTTGGTTGTACGATTACATTAGTTTTTCCTTTTCTTATGTGATTACATATGGCTTTTCCAAAGATATCATCATCTGAATAAACATCCCCTTCAAGGTCTACATCAACGGCAGAGTTATTTGCCCTATGCTTACCCATTGCAACAGGCCTACCTAAACCATCATAAATGAAAGTATAAGCTTCCTGAACGAAGAATGGGTCCTTTATGATTACATTATCATTTCTGATATCTTCTTCCAAGTTTTCTATTATCACTGAACGATTCTTTTGGGTAGTTAACCAGCCTGGTGATTGATCCATCTCTGGTCTACTCTTGCCCTTTTTCTTAAGCATCTTTTGGTAGTAATACAATTTTGGGTATCCTTCATCTTGAAGCTTAGAAGTTACTGCCAAACCAACATCATTAGATTCTGGAGCTATAGTAGCCCAATTATATAATTGACCTGTATCTCCAAGTAGTTTAGCATAAGCTCCTACTGCCATTCTTCCTTTGTATATTGATTGTTCTTCTCCTTGCTTATCCATACAAGTAAATGATGAGTAGTCAGAAGCTCTACCAGTTGCAACGTCAGCACCAATAAAATATTCTTTATCCAGTTCTGGTTCACAGAATTGCCTATATTGACCATTAAACCTTTTCTTTATAACCGGATAATCACTAAGGCAGTCTTCGATAGCCTTAATATCAGCTAAGTCGAAGACTGTATTACCTGATGACAAGAAGTCACCATCTATTTCTTGTGCTGTTCTTTTTGCACCCAGTGCAGAAGACATTTGATTATACCAATGTATATCTCGTTCAGGGTGCATCTGCCAATATAATCGAATGGGGTTGAAGGGATTGCCTCCAGCTATTGCATCTACCCAGGTTGAGTGATAGAAATTACCAACTCCATAAGGAGTGGAATTGACGATGGCAGCTCCACCAGTGGAAAGAGTAGGAAAAGCAGCTGCCCAGATTTGAGCTGCCCATCTAACTACTGCTGCTTCGTCAATTACCAAAAGGGAAAGTGATTCCGAACGACCTGCTTCAGAGGAAGTCGGAATTGATTCAATAAAAGACCCATTATCGAATTCTATCATTGATGCAGAACCGTATTCACCGACTCTACCGTTTATTATGGGAGTTTGAAGGTACCATGGAAGATTCTTGTACATAAACTTGATCTTCTTTAGTACTTTTTTAGCGGTGGTGTCTTTGATAGAGATAATGTTTATCTTTTTGTTGGGATGGTACATCGCCAACCAAAGACAGTACATAGAAATCAATTCTGTAATACCTGCCTGACGAAACTTAAGAATGATATTGAAACGTTGGGCAATAAAGTTATACAGAACCGATTTTTGAAATGGGTAAAGTTCGAATCTTACTTTTCCTTTTACCGGATGTATCACATTACAGAAAAGACTGAAAAAGAAAACATCTACTGAAACTCGAGAAAGATTTGCTAATTCCTCTCTGGTTAAAGTAGTTCTAGTTTCTGAGATAGTCTTTGCCATACTTAAAAGTTATACGTTATTTGAAATTCTAGGTCAGTACCAATCCCAGATTTTATCTTCGGATAGTAAAAGGTATTGACTCCGAGTTTGTAATTAAATCTCTTAGTCTTGATTGAAAGACCAGCTCCCATATCGAAAAGATTATTGAAAGGTCTGTACTTACCGTAAACGTAAGGTTTAAGTGATAACCTTGCAACTTTCTTCCGAGTTAATTGACCTTCATACCAGTTATAGTTATACTTATCTAGATCAATATTGAATAATCTAGTGGAATAAGTTCCAGTCTGTTGATTGAATAGACTTAGGTTTAACTGATTCTTCTTTAAGACCATCTGAACCAGGGAATCTTGTTTACTAATAACTGGCTGTCTTAACAGTGGATTGGAAAAGAGAGTGTCATTTAAGTTTGACTGCCTATTATTGTAAATTAAGATCCTACCTGGTTCGATGTCTTCAGAATATTTCTTCTCTGGTATGAAAGGTTTATCTTTGTAAACTGTATCTGGGATTTCATTGATCGCTTGTTCCAGTGAATTAACTTCTCGAGAAAGTTTGTAATTCCTGAAGCAAAGGTAAATAGTAAATCCTAGAAGTACAATAAACAAGGCATTCTTTAAATTCTTCATGGTTCAAAATTTTAGGAAAGTTCGTACACGCTAAGGATACTATCTAATCGGTAATCGCTAAGCGATTACCTTTATCGAACGAAGTGAGATAATATCCAAATATACTACTTACGATATGATATATGAATAGCTATATATACGCAGATAAATATATAGATATATATACGTAGTATATTATATATCTATATATTTCAAGGCAGTGTTTGGACTTATATATAAGACTTTATATATAAAGCTGAAACTAGTAACCTTGGATTAGGTACCTCTTTAGACGACTTCGTACTATTTCCTTTTGAAATACAAAATTATTACCTATGAAAAAAGATAACATCCCAGGATTTCCTGGTTATTACGTTTCCAAACGAGGTCGAGTATTTAGTAGAATCCAGTTCTCATTCGACACTGGTTCAAAGGGTTGTAGAAGAATATATTCAAACACTTGGCATGAACTTAAGCTGTATCAAAAGAAAACCGGTAAATACCAAGTATCTCTTTACAAACTCAACGATAGGAAAGTATATACTGCTCAAGTTCATAAATTAGTTGCAAAGGTTTATATACCAAATCCCTTAAATCTACCCTTTGTATGTCATAAGGATGATGTAGGTACTAACAATTACTACAAAAATCTTCAATGGGGCACAGCTAAAGACAATGCTCAGATGAGAGAATGTAATCACATCACTAAAGGATTAAAGAGACATAAACCAAAAGGATTTATGTCTGGTAAACTTAATTCCATGTATGGTAGCATTCGTATTGGTAATGCAAGTAAATATTCTCTCAAAGATATATTAAGTTGGTATAGGTCTTATGAAGCTGGTAATTCTACATCTGATATATGTAATCAATTCAAAGTACCCTATAAAGTAGTAAGTCGTAAAATTAAACTAATTAAGTCTAACCCTAATAAATACCTTACTTATTTGACTCAGCTCGTTTCAAACAACGCTTGAACCAGATTGCAATTTCAAACACGGAACCCTTGGCAATTGTGTACCTTGCCTTGTTTAACCAGTAATGGTGATTTTTAAAATCTCCTTCATAGGTATCACCTCTGGTAGTTTTGTAGAGGTAAATTTTAAATTTCTCTGGGAATCCCATAATTGCCTTGAAATCCTCGATTCCCAAAGGGTACCCATCAGGTCTAAATTGCCTATCTGCAGGCCTCAGGGTTAATGGTGGTTTATCATCTTCCAACCTGTATACTCCTGGGAGAGTACTCATCTTAGCTGTCTTGATAGGCCACTTCTTTTCCTTGTTGAAGTCTCTAACCCAGAGTCTATGTATCTTTGCTACGGTGAGATTCTTCTTCTCGGGTAACTTTCGATAATCGTACATTGCCAGAGTCTTTGCCATAAATGGAATCTGGTTAGTATCAATTTCAGAGCTAAACGTTAGCGGCTTAAGCAACTCTCTAGTTGTCTTTAGCTCATTAACTTTAAATACTTCATCAAAAGCATTCAAGTATTTCTTACCGGTCTTTTTATGCACCCCTATGATGAGTAATCTCTTCCTTGACACTTGAGAGTTCCCATAGTCAGAAACTGACCTTTCATGAAAAACTAATTTATAGTCTTTCAGGGTTTCCTCAAAGAAATCCTTAGGTAGCAAGGATAGCAGTCTTGGTAGATTTTCTATAAGAAATATCTTAGGTTTATACTCTAATATTGCAGCAATTACTAGATTAAGACTACGATTATCCTGGGGATTGCCTAATTCCTTTATTTTTGATAACCTCATAACTGAGGATGCACCACAGTCTGGGGATGAGATTATAATATCTACTTTCTCCTCGAATTCTTGTAAACAGAAACCCTTATAGAATGGTATATCCCCAAAGTTGAGTTTCCATTGTTCTTCGCCCGGTGTATGGAATACTCCTCTAATCTCTATATTCCCTAACAAATTTTTCTTAAAAGGGAACAGGAGTACACCCTGTCCAGCGCACACTCCCAGTACCTTTAGATTCTTCATTTCTTGTAACTTCTCAATTTTATATACCGAAACCATGCAAAGTGTTCACGATATTCTAAGTAATACGGATCTTTATCATTGTTATAAGCTTCCTCTTCGAAACTTACATCATGATATCTCTCATTCTGTTTGTCCCAGCCTGCAAAACACATGATGATAAAGTATTCGATTCCATACCAGAAATAGAATAAACCCAAACCAAAGATGGGAATACACCAGAATGATAAGCCCAATGACCAGAGAAGTAGTCCAATGATTACTCCTACAATTGTACACTCAAACTGTTGTACTTGGTGAGTACGTTCATGGTCAATATCCTCTTGTAACAAATCCTCCACTTTATCCTTGAAAAATGAGTTATAGAGGAACGTAATTGCTTTGTAATCGGAGAAAAGGAATACCTTTGCTACCCAGCTATTAAAATGACATCTTTTCATAACTTGTTTTTAAAGTTTTCGTAAGCATTTCTTAACTTTTGGTCGTAAGCATTTTGGGCATAACCAGGACCATTATACTTCCTTGCGAAGCCTGCCCAATCCTTTTCCTTGAGATTCTTCAAACAACCAGAGGTATTCATGAAATAATACATCAGTTCCAGTTGTTTTTCATGAGATTCAGACATCTTATGAACAAAATCATAGACATCGCTACAGCTACAAAGTTTGTGATTGAAGCCCATGATTTGGAACATACCCCAACTTGCAGACTTTAATGCACATTCTTCATCAATTTCTTGGGCTAATTCGAGTCTTTTATACTCGTGTACACCACCAAGATACTTAGATTTATCCCATTTTGGATAAAATACCGTAGAAAATTTCTTACAAAGATACCCCAAATCTCTTTCAGGGAACTTTTTATGAAACTCTTTGTACATAATGTGACCCTCAAAGAGAATTTGAGGCCTACCATCAGCTAAAAATCCGTCTCTACCAGCTGCTTCTACGATTTGAACAGCTTTTAAGAGAGCAGGTTCTAGACCTAAACGATTAGCAAGGTCTTTAATCATCTCATTTGTTAATTTATCCATAACTTATCAGTTTTAATGGTTCAATTCTAGTAACGAAAGTATTGCTCATAACCAATTTTTAGGATGTTTCAAGGTTCTATTATCTTATATAACTTATAAATAATGCAATATGAATAAGACAAATCGGTGCCGAATATGTGGTAAACCAATTAATTTAAAGGATTTTGACTTGAATAGGGAAATCCCAAAACTTATGAAAGATCAAGACATCTGTTTTCAGTGTGCTTTTTGGTTTAATCGTTTAGATTATGATAAAAACCTTGAAAAAGAGAATAAAATTGCGGTAATTACTCCCGATTATTCTCATTGGGTAACTAGAGTACCTGGAAATATTCTGATGGTACCCTCAGCTTTTGGTGGGATTTACCAAACCAAACTTCAACCAATCAACACTTTAGGAGTTATTGATAAAAAAACTAAACATGTTTACATCATCAGATACAATAACATAACTCACCATGGAACTATTCCAGAGCATCTAAGAAAGCTTTTTAAAGTAAACGGAGTAATTCTATCTCCACAGGAATACAAAATGCTAGAGGATTACCAGGGCAATGCCTATGAATTTATTAAAAATAAAATAGATAATGCAATAGATAAAGAATAATTTCGTATATTTGCATAAAGAAAATTTCTAAATAAAAATAGATATGAAAAAAGAAAAGAAAGAAATCAAAAAGCTCAAGGAAGGTGATGAAGTCTTCTTCTTACTTAATGGAAGACAAATCATGGAGAAGGTAATAGTAGAATCCATTGATAAGAAAGGGGGATATGTTACCCTAAGTAATCGGGTAAAGATTGCAAGAACACTTGGACCGGATGATACCTATTCAAGATTGGATGGAAAAGATGGGATGGTTTTACCTTTAACAGATGAGAATGAAAAATCATTCTTAGCTTACAAAGCATATTTCTCTATTAAAAGGAATATGGAGTTCTTGGATAAAGAGGTAAAAAATCTAAATGATACCGATGATTTCAATACAATGATTGAATTCAATAAGAAACTTACCAAAATCGTTAATAAATATTTCAAGGAGGAAAAATGATTACAGTATTAGCTATAATTTATTTATTGTGCTTACCCTTTACGGTATTCTTTGTAAAGGTAGTGTTAGATTTTTTACCCTATACTCATAATATACATTCATTGATATTATTCCTATCGGTATGGTTTACATTGCCTTTCTTTCCCATATACATTTTAATAAGGCTTATTAAACATAGATTACTATGAGGTACTTTTTTGATAGAGATGGTCACTATGCTGGGTCATCAATGCAAGGATGGGAAATACTTATCCTACTGTTATTCCCTATTGCTTTGATAATCTTCTTTACATTGCTTCCTCTTTATATATTACATAAATACAGTTCTAGAGAAGAGGATAAAAAATTCGAAGAAGAACATCCAGAAATATTAAAAGTAGATTCTTACATTACCTGCTGGTATCCTTGGCATAGGTATCCTTTTGCATATACCTTAGCCCTTATATTTTGGTTTATTGCTTTTATCTTATGTATAACTAATCCATAAAAAAAAAAGCCCAGAGATAATTCTGGGCTTTTAAGTGTGATTACCTTTGATAGAAAATAAAGGTTTGATTAACGTATTGGTAATTTTCTCTAATTTGACCAAACATGATAATTGTACCATAGTAATAACCAGAGTACCGATTGGGTACTGTTATATTTAAGTATTGGTAGGAAGGTTGATAAGTAACATTAATATCACTACCAGTATGATTTTGCATACTACTAGTAATTAGTTCCATATACATATCATTATATTTATTCTGTCCTTTCCAACCAATCTTTACACCCTCTACTTTTAGAATCTGACTACCAGGGTCTATATAGTATACCATGGCATTACCACTTGGTAACCATTCTGTCCTATCATCACCATTTTCGGGTATACACATTAAATCATATGTATAAGTGATTGGTATATTAGCACTCTGATTTATGTTAACCGTAAGAGTTCTTCCACTTTCTTTCTGGGTAATATTGATTAAAGCACTACGTGAACTACTATCACTATTTGCAGAAACAGTGATCACTAAGTAATCGGTATAGGCAGGAGCCCCTGTCCTAGATTCTCTTCTTATAGTAATCCAAGAAGCATTAGTACTGTAAGTATAATCTACTCCAGAAGTATCTACCAACTTATTATTGATCAGCTTGTCCTTGTAGGATTTTATTCCCGGGAGAGATGAATTAGTCCCACCGGTATCTGAAAAGCTAAGTGTATAGGAAGTAGCTCTTGGTTCTAAATTAAGGGATAGTGGGGATTGATCCCCACTATCAAAATTCAGTTTAATAGTTTTCATAATTTCTCTAATGTTTAATGGTTAATAGAAACGCTTTACTGGTATTACCAATGAGAGTAATCCATCGGAGGTTTTATTAGCAGTAAGCCATCCAGATGTACCACTATAGGATATTTCAATATCCCAATTTAGTGATTCTTGACCAACCTTTTTTCCATTGAGGAACTTATCTCTGTAAGAGTTGATGGCATATGTTTGAGTACCACCATCACCAGATACCTCTAGCCTTGTATCATAGGCTCTTGCACTAAATTCTAAGGTGGTAAGGGGGGGAGATTCTTTTTATTGTTTTCATAATCACATAAAGTTTTTGGTTTATAATGAGGAAAGGTTGATATCGCTAATATTTATTGGGAGGAGTTTTGGTATGCCTTTATTACGAGGAGTGATTTTTGTGTGGTAGTAAAATGTGTAATTTGTCTTCAAGGTACCTCTTAATGTGAGGGCTTCAAAAGTTGTGGTAGTAAATGGAGAGTACGGTTCCGTTAAATTTAACATTTGAAAATAAAAAGTAAGGGACAAACATTTTTATTCATCCCTTTGCTTTTCTTTAATCTTTGAATGTGTCGTTATCGTCTTTTAAAATTTCTTTCACGTCTCTATAGCATTGAATTGCTAAATAAATTACACCAACAAATAAAAATATATTTAATATCATAGCTTTATTTTTATTTTAAAGTAGGGAATTAATTCCCTACTTTAATTTTGTTTTACTTCAAAGAATTTTTTACTATTTCGAGACCCTTAATTAATGTTGCTTTCTTTTCTTCTTTAGTGTTTTCGCTTGCAATAGAATTAAAAGAAAAATCATTTAATGTATAGACTTGTTTATAAAAATCTATAAAGCCCTCAATTAGTTTTTTATCTGCATTGTTTGCAATCGTAGAAAGAAAATTAAAGGTTACATTTCTAAACTTTTTGCGTAACGATTTAATTTGTTTTTCGTTTGCTCCTTCAAAAAGTTCTTTCTTATAAATTTCTGTTTTTGTCCCTAAAGAAGTCTTGAAAAGACCCGCGTTTTTTTCTTTAACGCTTTTCAATACGTCTAAAGCAAAAAAACTATTTGCTTTGCTATTTGCACTTGCTTTGTTAATTTGATTTTTCATAATAAAATGCTTGAAAGTTTTATTATTAATTATTTTTATTACCTTTTCAATTCAAATAGACCCTCAAGACTTTTTAAACTATTCTAATAAGGTAGTATTTGTTTCATTTCTGTATTGCAAAGATAATGCTTTATTTTTAATCTACAAAATTTTTAGAAGTTTTTTTTGAAAAAAAAATTTTCTCATTTAAAATTTTCGTAGCTTCTTTATTTTCGTATCCATTTACTTTATATATAGTATCCCCTTTATATGATAACATAAAAATGCTATCATTAATACTTTGTGCTATTTTTAAATGATTTGTGCACTCTTGTTTTGTAAATGAACATAAACTAATAATAGAAATAAATGCTAATACTAATTTTTTCATAATGTTTTTTGTTTTTGATTACATTGCAAATATACGAACTATTTTTGAAACTACAAATAAATTCAAGAAAAATTTTTGAGAAAATGAATATTTTTATTTTCAAAATTATTTTCGTAAAAAATTCATAAAATCAAAAATTTAGTGCACCCTAAAAAGGACTTAATTTTGGGGAAATTTTGGAGGTTCACAAGGAGAATCATCACACGCCTTGTAGTGGGCATATATGATATGTATAAGATAACCTTATATGGCCTATGCCTGTCCTCTAGGAAGTGTGTTATATACCTGTATATTGATAGGCCCCTAATGGACTAAGGTGATAAAGAATTAAGGCCCTTAAGATATATCCCTCTATAAAAACCCCTTAGTCCTAATTCTATAAGGCCATATATGGACTATGGTAAGCCTATGGGGAAATGGGTTTCATAGATTAGCCTATAAGGGCTTACTAAGTTAGCGTAAGTAAAAACCCAGATACCTTAGTTAGGCTCTGGGTTAGGTAAATTAGTCTAGGCAAATAGTACTGTCTGAGTCTAGGATTATTATATGGTCTGATTGGTATATAATATCCGATGAGACCCATTTTAGCTTATTGGGTTGGTAGGTTATTATACCAGTATGGGCATCATATAAGAAATGATGTAAGCCCTGGGATAAATCTAAGTTATTGATTTCCTGTTGTTCCTCTAGAGTCCAAGTGGCTAGAGATGGATCCCTGAGGATTTGAATTAGGTATTCGAAATTAGTTTCCATTGTAATAAGTATTATAAGATTAGTATTCGCAATATTCTCGTTCAAGGAATATATTAAGATGTTTGAAAAGTTTGATACCTGGTATAGGACCGTCTTGGGATTCATCCCAGGTAGTGTATTCGATTGCAGTTTCATCAGAGCCTTTGATTTCGACAAGAGAAATTACCCAGGTTTGATTTGGAGTAAAATCTTCGATAAAAGGCTTAGTAAAGCCTTGAATGATTCTAGAATCCTCATTGGAGAGGGCCGTAAGGAGATGGGTTAATCTGGTTTGTAATTCATCTAATTTCATACGTTTATTATTTAAAATGTTATTATTACAATGCAAATATAAATATAATAATTAATATATGCAATAACCTCAATTGCCTTGTGAGGTCCTTAATAGCCTTGAAGGTTAATTTGCCTTTATCCCTCTAAATCCCCAGGGGCCATGAATGGAGATTGCCTTAACCCAATAAGTCCTAGAAACCTTATAAATAATGCTAATATAAATACTAAGCAAATTACTTACATACTTACTAGGAATATTACCTAAGTATGCCCCTTGAAGGCCTTAAATCCTATAAACTATTTAGCCATAAAACCTAATATTTTAATTGCCCAATCACAAATCCGATTACCTTTCCCCAACCAATCTATTATATAATAGCTATATAAAATGGCTGCTCAGGCAATCGGATTTAGGGGCCCCTAATGGTCGGATTTTGTGTACCTTTTTAGCCTTTTTGTGATTGCCTTTAAAGTGTGGGGTAGTAGAGCTAGAGAGCTATATAGTATAGTGGCTATAGTGTAGTTGTATAGTAGAGGAGGGTAATTTGCCTAGAGCCTATCACCAATTTTCGGCACCCCCGGCGAGGTACCTTGATATGTATTATAATGATTAGTATATTAGGTTAGATGTATTATATGGGATAGAGGTTAGATGTAGGTATTATATTATATGTACCTAAGTTAGGTGGTAGCTTAGTTAGCGCTATTATGATTTTTATTATTATATTTTGTTTGGTTGGGTAGGAGTGGGTGTATCATATGTATGGGGTACCTTGTTGGTTATAGGTATATGGTTAGGTACCTATATAGGTTCTGTAATAGGATTAGGGATATGGTATATATTATTAGGATCTGTATTTGTGATAGAGTGTATCTTAATTTGTTTGTTGGGTGATGATCTTGGTACTTTTGGTATTGGTCTTCATTCTGGGATAATCGGATGATTGTGATTAGGGATATGATTATCCATAGTATGTGATATAGGGTGTTCATTTCTTTTTTGTTTTTAGTTGGTACTGGGTACGAAGCAATTTATTATACTGGGCATTGGGATCACTTAGAAATTCGGATATACTCTTTTTTCTGGATCCTGGATTAGGGAAGTGTTCTGTCCAATAATCTTGATGTGGTATGTATATTATATCGATTAGGGTTATATCTGTTAGGGGTACCTTGAGTATATCCCTTATGGTTAGCCTTATGTGTTCTGAGTGAAGGTGATTATTGTTTATTTTTTGTTGGGGATATCGAAGATATGGCTTTAGTTCCTCAGTTCTGTAGGGGATTACCATTTCCTCTGTGAATCCCTCTGTGTATTCTTTAGTGTGACCTGGTACCTCGAAAGATACCAGGAATTTTCCTCTTGTTAGCATTTTATGACAGTTTTAAATCCGACTGATATAAGTTCTTGGGTTTCTATGTATACCGTTTCAAAGTATTCTTTGATTCCTTGTATGGAATAGAATTGTAGTACTCCTCCGTCTCCAAATTCAGCATTTACCTGGTCTATGATTTCCTGATAAGCCTTGTCTCTGTTTTCTTCAAGTGAATGGTAGATGTCTTGGACTTCCCCATCTTCTATGATTACTAAGGTTGTAATTGTTAGTTTCATGATGTTAATTGAGTTGTTTAGCGATTATGGATATGAACCCTTGTGGATATTGAGTGTAGAATAATTGATAGTTCCCTGTGGGCAAGAAGACTTGCATTATGTTTGCAAGTAATGGGTAGATTTTCCATTGGTTTTCCTCTAGAAACTTGTCCCAGGCTTCTGATTCTTCGGGATAACTTCCAGAAAGTTGAATGTGATATTCCTTTTGTTCTGGGATAAATAAATTGGTTACTACCTGAATTTCGTCTGATTCCTTTTTGTATTGAATAATAGGATACCAGATACCTTCGGTTTTCCATTTGTTAAGTTGGAACAGAGTCATGCCCTGTTCCAGTACGTTGAGTAATTTATATAAGTTTACCATAGTGATTATTTATTTAGTTGGTTAAATAATTCTGATACTGCAAGTTGTTGGAAGATTTCTGTTTCCCTGTGGTCTGATTCCCATTTTTCGATAGCATTGTAGATATTGGTATATTGGGATATCATGTCCTCATCTTGTTCATCGTCTTGGATAAATTCCCGGAGATGTTTTTTGAGTCCGGTTATGATATAATCCTGATGTTCAGGGATTAATTGAAGAACTCCGAATAGGATAGCCTCTACCTGTGAGGGTGAATAATCGTAATATTGGTCGTCGGCACCCTTTGTTAAGTCCATGTGAGAAATAATGTTTTCCCTGAGATTTTCGAAGAGAACTTCCTCTGAAGCATATGTGATGATATATCCTGAGATATAAGCAGCAAAAGGTTCATCCTCTAAGTCGATTGAGTAAACTTGGATATTGGTAGCTTCCTTGTTAATGAGAAGACCATCGGAGTAATCATAAGTATAAATGGGGTGGGAAGCAAGCAGTTCCCGGATGGCCTCTAAATTTTAGAATTCTTTCATAACGTGTCTATATTAAAATTATTTGAGAAATATTTCTCATTGCAAATATACAAAATTATTTCTAAACTTGTTTTTATAACTACTTTTATTTTTATAAATAGGGAGGTTCTGGGAGGTATTTTGAGTGCCTCCCAGAGGGTTTTGTTAATATTGCCCTGTCATAGTAATGATAATGAAAAGGGATTCATCATTGAAATGTACCTGGATAGTATCTCCATATGAGTTTGACATGTAATGATGATTAGGGTTAAGTTCTTTTAATGGGTGATGTTCATCCCAATGAGAATTAATGAATTCTATCACGTATTGTTCAAAAGCATCGGATTCTCTGCAGTAGGTTTCTACCTTTTCGTCATCGTCTATAGGATACTCCCGGAATTGGAGATTGAGAGTTCCCATGTATGATTCATCCGGATTTGAGATTTCGTTAACTGATTGAGCAGTGTAACCAAAAGCATCAAGAGTTCCATCAAAGTAACCCATAATGTGATTTGAGATTTCGTTAATAGTTGTCATAAGAAATAAGTTTTGTGACCCCGTTCGAGGTCGGTTAATAATTATATTTATTTTTCTCTTATGCAAATATAGAAATAATATTTTAAATATGCAATAATTAAGGGAGCCCAGATGTTGGTGTTTCTGAACTCCCTGAGGATATATTAACTGGTTAGGGATTAGTATAATTCATCGGCCAGCATTGGTTTCTTGGGCTTATTTAATTTCTCTTTAGAACGTCTTGTAGCCCAATTCTCGTAGGGTTTGTAACTGAAGCTACGTGTTGTTTCATCGTATGCAGCATATACCATTTGTTTACGGGATATTCTCCTCCCGTAAGTTTTCTTAAGATTAGCAAACCAATCTAGATACTCCTGTAAAGAGTTAAAGATTTCTTTGTTCCCGTCTAAATCATTTTTAGGACGGGTTTTCCATGTTGCTTCTATATAGCATTGATGTAGGGTGATTGAAATAAAGTATCGGCACCAACTACCACCAAAGATAGTGCCCGTGGAGAATTCTATCTCCCGGGCAACTAATGGACTAACGTTATACTTTGTCATGCGATTGAGAAATTAAGTTGGAAAATCCAGTTGTTTCTATCGAGTTGATTGAATGATATGAACCTACCATCATTATCCGTGAAAGCATTCATGAATTGAACAGCAGTATCAGCTAATTGACTCTTATAGGAATTAGTATTAGCAGTTACTATGGATTCGAAGGTGAATGTATAATAAGTAGTATCATATATTTGGATTTGATTGATATCCAAGCAATTGAGTTTGTAATCCTCTTCTAGTTGGATTAAGTGGTACATCAAAAGATTTAAGAGATTACCCTGTTCATCAGAGTCGAGTTCGAATGAAGATTTCTTTTCGATGAAATTGCGAACTACCTTAGTTAGTTGTTCGTCTTGATTGTAAGTTACTGAGTTAGTTTTCATATTTTGTCTATATTTAAAATTGATATGCAAATATAATCATTTTTATTT
>ERZ773138.173-NODE-173-length-82072-cov-16.775888_pt1 | contig 82072 bp, 64 predicted proteins | sample MGYA00511114_ERZ773138 | MGnify/ENA primary metagenome ERZ773138 (study PRJEB29015, sample SAMEA2737805) | human gut metagenome | biome: human gut; feature: human-associated habitat; material: faeces | place: China | collected 2012 ...
TTACCACTATCAACGATTACACCGCCAAGTGTTGTACCGTGACCACCGATGAACTTTGTAGCTGAATGGATAACGATATCTGCACCGTATTCGATAGGTCTTACAAGGTAAGGTGTTGCAAATGTGTTATCAACAACAAGTGGGATGTTGTGTGCATGTGCAATCTTAGCAATTCTTTCAATATCAACAACTTCTGAATTAGGATTTCCGAGTGTTTCAATCTGAACAGCCTTAGTATTAGGCTTGATTGCTGCTTCAATAGCATCATAATCAAAAGGATCTACGAATGTAGCTTCAATTCCGTAATCTGGAAGTGTATGTGCAAGAAGGTTATATGTTCCGCCGTAGATATTCTTAGCTGCTACGATGTGATCTCCTGCATGAGCAAGTGCCTGGAAAGCATAAGCTAAAGCTGCTGCACCAGAACCAACAGCAAGTGCTGCTACACCACCTTCAAGTGCTGCGATTCTCTTTTCGAATACATCTTCTGTTGGATTAGTAAGACGTCCGTAGATGTTACCTGCATCCTTAAGACCAAATCTGTCAGCAGCATGCTGGCTGTTATGGAATACATATGATGATGTAAGGTAAATAGGTACTGCTCTAGCATCTGTTACCGGATCAGGCTGTTCCTGTCCTACATGAAGCTGTAATGTTTCAAACTTTAAATTTCTTTCAGAGTAAGATTTCTTTGCCATAATTAATTACCATCCTTTTTAATTTATTTCAAAAATGTATTGCTTTCTTGATGTTGATGATAATATAAACCCTTATCCCTACTATGTCAATAGGTTTGTATGATTTTTTTGGAAATATTTTAAGATTATATTGTTTTTGTCGTTGAATTGGGGAGTCTGAAGGATATTCATTACAGATGATTCATGATATAGCATTATGCTATACAACATGATACCTATACATAGTCGTATATTTAATGTCTTATAGGTCAAAAATTCTGATGCCTATATAGATAGTTATTGCGTAAGCCTATATGTTGTAAATAAGCAGATTGTTTATAGGTATATTGGTATCATTAAAGACTTTTTATATAGTAAAATTGACAGAATATACCTATAAAACTTATAATATTTATGAATTTATAGGAAAACTCACTTTGTTTTAATGAAAATTGCTGGATATAAGACCATATTATATGGATTTACGGATATAATGTTTAGTTTTATCCACGCAGCCTCGCAACAGCGGCTTTCAGTGCATCTATTACATAGTCAGCATCTTCCTTGGTTAAATCCTTATCTATGCTTAATCTTAAAGCACCTTTAGCTTCATCGCTGCTTCGTCCGATAGCAAGAAGCACATGTGAAGGGTCGATTGAGCCTGCAGCACATGCTGAACCGCTGGATGCACATATACCGTTCATATCAAGCATGATAAGTAAAGAATCACCCGAAACATCTCTAAAGCAGAAATGCATATTAGACGGAAGACGCTTCAGGCTGCACATGGGTAAATCTGCCGAAACAGCATTGATATCGGCATTAGCATCAATACAAGGTCCATCAAAAGTAATGTCAGGAATCTCACCAAGAATCCTGTCAACAATATAATTACGCATATTAATAATTGTATGTGTATCTTTATCAAGTGTATCTAAGGCAAGCTTTACAGCCTTTCCCATGCCGACAATGCCTGGAACATTGCTTGTTCCGGCGCGTCTTGCACGCTCCTGTGCCCCGCCATGTATGAAAGGCTCTAACTTGGCAGAATTCTTCATGTACATGAAACCGACGCCTTTAGGACCGTGGAACTTGTGTGCGCTTGCACTTAACAGGTCAATATTCATCTCTGTGACATTAATTGGAACATGACACATAGCCTGAACTGCATCAGTGTGAAAAAGAATGCCATGCTTATGTGCAATCTCACCTATTTCTCGGACAGGCTCAATTGTTCCGATTTCATTGTTGGCAAACATAACACTTATAAGAATTGTTTTGTCAGTGATTGCATTCTCGACATCTTCTAATGAAACAAATCCTTCGTTGTCAACATCAAGGTAAGTTATCTCGAATCCGTTCTTTTCAAGATATGCACATGTATTAAGAATTGCATGATGCTCTATCTTAGTTGTTATAATGTGGTTTCCTTTATCTCTAAGACCGAATGCAGCAGACTTTAAAGCCCAGTTATCGGACTCACTTCCACCGCCTGTAAAATATATTTCATTGCTTTTAGCAGCGCCAATACTGTCAGCTATAATTTCCCTTGCATCTTCAATAGCCATCTTGCTTTTCTGGGCAAAATTATATACAGAAGAAGGATTGCCGTAATATTCAGTAAAGAATGGAAGCATTGCAGACACAACCTCTGGTGCGGTTGATGTAGTTGCTGCGTTATCCATATATATAAGTTTATCCATAATATTGTCCTTATTAATTTAAAAAATAATTAAATAATAGTTCCGCCGCCAAGTACATTGTCCCCATCATATAATACAAGCGCCTGACCTGGTGTTACGGCACGAACAGGCTCGTCAAATGTACACTCAAGAGTATTCTCATCAAACATTCTTATAGTACACATAGCACCCTCATGGCTGTAACGGATTTTACCTTTGGCACGCATTTCACCTTCAAGTGAAGGTATCGACATGAAATTAAGGTTGTTGGCATAAAGCTTAGGTGAGAACACATCTGAATTATCACCGATTACAACCTCGTTGGTTTCAGGGCGTATAGCAACAACAAATGCCGGCTTTCCAAGAGCAAGTCCAAGACCTTTTCTCTGACCAACTGTGTAGTGTATGATACCCTGATGTCTTCCGATTACATTGCCATTGACGTCAATGAAATTACCGGGAACAGAAGTATAGCCTGTTTCACGTGTTATAAAGCCTGCATAGTCATTATCAGGAATAAAGCATATTTCCATACTGTCAGGCTTCTTGGCAACAGTGATACCAATCTTAGATGCAATTTCACGGACCTGATCCTTAGTATAGTCACCAATAGGAAGAAGTGTGTGTGATAACTGATCCTGTGTAAGATTATAAAGGGCGTAGGTCTGGTCTTTCCTGGCAGTTACTGAATTGCATATAGTGTATCTGCCATTAGGAAGCTGGTGGATTCTTGCATAGTGTCCTGTTGCAATGTAATCTGCTCCTATTTCAAGACTTCTCTTAAGAAGAGATTCCCACTTTACATAACGGTTGCAGGCGATACATGGATTAGGTGTACGGCCTTTTTTATATTCATCAACAAAATAGTCGATTACATTACATTTGAACTCATTCTTAAAATTCATTACATAATATGGGATGTCAAGCTGACCTGCAACACGTCTTGCATCATCAACAGCACTGATACCGCAGCAGCCGTTCTCAGCGGCTTCTGTTGCATCGTCCTGCCATATCTGCATAGTTACACCTATTACATCATAGCCCTGTTCCTTTAATAGATAAGCGGCAACAGAGGAATCAACGCCCCCTGACATACCGACAACAACTTTTTTCTTCATTACTAATCCTCAATCATTTCTTATATCTCTTATTTCGTCTGCAAGTGCGCAGATTTCGTTCCAATGCTTCTTAGAATCCTCATCATATACAGCACATATCTTAAATCCACCCTGTCTTGCAGATTCAATGCCGTGAAGAACATCTTCATATACCCATGTATCTTCCGGTTTAAAATGCATTTTTTCAGCGATAAGCTTGTAGCTTTCCGGATTCTTTTTATTATACGGAATGTCATATACTGTAAAAATGTTGTTAAAACAGTCTGCTATTCCAAGACGGTTAAGTGCAGCGTCAACGCAGCCTCTGTCAGAGCTTGTAAATATGCACATGTCAGATCCGGCTTCATGCTCACGTCTGATTAATTCAAGCATTCCGTCTTTAGCCGGAATATCTGTGCTGTAGTGTCTTGTCATAATATCCACAGCAGTCTGTCGCATAGTTGCTGCATCGGTGCTTATGCCTAATTCATCACGGAAATAAGCAGAACATTCATCAAGGTCCATTACATAAGTACGCTCGTCAAAGTCATCAGGTAACTTATCAACATACTGCATGGCGTATTCCTTGGAAACATTTCTCCAGTAAGGCATAGAATCAAGAATAGTTCCGTCCATGTCAAATATGAAATCCCTGTGATAATTAAATACACGGCCAGTCTTTAAGTAAAGCTCTTTCGTAGCAAGTCCAGGATCATCAGCGGCAAATATAGCTGAAACAACAGCAATCCCGTCAACACCAGTGCCTGCAAGCTCACCGCAGTTGTCGTAATCAATACCGCCGATTGCAACGACAGGGATATTAACTGAACCTGCAACCTCAATCAGTCGCTCACGAGGCATGTATACAGCATCCTTTTTGGTACTTGAGCCAAATACAGCACCGGTTCCGATATAATCTGCACCAAGTTTTTCGGCTTCTTTCGCTTGTTCTACTGTCTTGGCGGTCATGCCGATAATCTTATTATCTCCAAGAATACTTCTTGCAGTCATATAGTCAGTGTCACTCTGTCCGATATGTACTCCGTCAGCGTCAGCTTCAAGTGCCGCCTGCACATCATCATCAATAACGAATGGAATACCATATTTTCGTGTAATTGGCTTAATTGCTTTTGCTTTTGCAACAATTTCTTCATGTGTCGCATTCTTTTCTCTTAATTGTAAAAATGTTGCTCCATTTTTTAATACATTTTCAACAACATCAATGAGACTGGCTCCGTTAAGCCAGCTTGTATCTGTGATTGCGTATAGACGCAGCTGTTCTTTTCTAATCATAATTAATTCTCCTGAATCAAATTCAATATGTATAATAACACATCTGCCTGTACCTTTGGCATACATTTTTTGACACATTTTAAAAATTTCTATAAAATATCTTGAAAAATGTTTAGAAGATGAGAAAAGAAAAATCCATGCACAAAGTTATAATTGCTTTGTGCATGGATTTTAATGCATACTTTTGATATATGCTCGGTAATTCTTAACAAGCAGAGGTATTTCTGCAATAAGCATGCCAATCCAGCCTGCAAGATAAGAGAAAGGAAGTGCTTCTATTCCCATGCCTAATGCAAATACAAGTGGTATGGCGGCAAGCACGCGGACACCCATATTGATAAAGCTTGAAAGCAGGGTAATCTTTAAGTCACCGATTCCTCTGAAATATCCCTGAATACCATTAGTGATGGCAGGAAGTATGTACATTACAGAGATAAGCTTAAGGTAGATTACACCGTGTCTTATAACCTCAGTATCCGAAGTGAACAGCTTCATAAGTGGTCTTGCAAATACGAAACATACAAAGAATATGAAGATTCCATATATTATCTCAAGAATAATACCGGCTTTAAAGCCTTTGATTACTCTGTCGTCTCTTCCGGCACCTTTGTTCTGTGCCATCATAGCTGTCATTCCGTGTGCAATATTCTGCTCGGGTGTATATGCATAGTCATCAATTCTGTTTACTACTGCAAATGCAGCTGAAACCGAAACGCCCATAGTGTTAATAATAGCCTGTATTCCTATTTTACCAAGCTGTACAGTAGCCTGCTGCATAGCAGATGCCCAGCCGTAGCTTATAGTTTTCTTAAGCAGTGAGCGGTCAAATACAAGCCACTTTTTGCCAAGACACAGAATCGGTACTTTGAATTTAATATATATCATGCAGAATACACAGCAGAGAGCCTCGCTCACTACAGTTGCAACTGCACATCCGTTGCTGCCGGCTTTCAGGACAACAACAAAGAAAAGGTCACCAAATACATTTAAAACTGCACTTATGATAAGGAAATACAGTGGTGTTGCACTATCTCCCAATGCCCTTAAAGTGCTTGAGAAAAAGTTATAAAGGAATGTGAAGATGAGTCCTAACATGATTATTCTTAAGTACTGGGTTGTAAGTGTCATAATTGATCTGTCAACCTGAACAAGCATAAGAATAGGTCTTGTAAATACTATTGCAATCAGTGTAAGTGCAAGTGAGAATATCATACCTGATATCATAGTTGTACTTATCTGGCGGGAAAGTGTGTCCATTTTCTTACCGCCGAAATAATTACCCATAAGAATACTTGCACCCATACATAATCCGTTAAGGAAAAGAATAATGAGTGTAGTTATTGGATTGCATATTCCAACAGCAGCCAGTGCTTCTTTTCCAACAAATCTTCCGACAATAATAGAGTCAACCGCATTATAAGTAAGCTGAAATATATTTCCTAGTATAAGTGGAATTGTGAATTTAATTAACATAGGCATAATTCTGCCCTGAGTTAAATCTTTTGCCATAATTGATGAAACCTCTTATGTGAATTTCGTAAATGATACTGTCCAAGTGCTTGATTTTAATGCTTATTTTTAAATATGTCAAGAAATGTGTTATTTATAATTACAAGCCGCAAATTAAGATAAAAAATTAATAACCTGTAATAACAGTACTTAGTCTGCACTTACGTTCATAATCAAGAGATGTCTCTTGTCTATGACCAGGGTATATTTTATAATCGCCAATTAAAGTGTTCATCATTTTTTCTATTGATGAAATAAGTGATTTCTCATTTCCGCCAGGTAAAGAAGTTTTACCATGTTTTTCAAACATAATGGTGTCACCAGAGAAAATATTATCATTAACAATGATTGCCATTGAACCGTCTGTATGTCCTGGCATACCTAAGAAAGAAAATGATAACTCATCAAGATTAATTATATCGTCTTCACAAATTAATATATCGGCTTTTACAGCTTTATAAGGTATTTTAACATAAGGTCTTTCATTAATGAGTTCTTCGTCTTCAAGTCGTCCGGCATCAATTTTAGATATAATAACAGGTACATTAAAATATTCTTTCACTTCTTTTAATGCTAAAATATGATCTGTATGACCATGTGTTATAAAAATGTATTTAAGACACAATCCATTTTCTTCAATTGTTTTAATAATTTCAGCAGCATTATCTGCTGGGTCAATCAGAATTGCATTTTTCTTATTCGAAGAAACAATATATACATTTGTGCTGCATGCACCCAATACTAGTTTTGTAATATTCATAATTCTTTACACACCCCATTTTTATGAGAATATATTTATGTTGATTATATCAATTCTGTGTATATATAAATACTAAAAAAATACATGATGATATTTAAATCACATATTTTTATTTAAGAATTCCCTGCTAAAACTTTGAATATCAAAATACCCTTGACAATTATTTAATTAAATGATAACATTCAACAAGAAACTTTGAATATCAAAATATATCAAAATCTTTAAAGGAGAATGATTATGTTAAGAATTATTGCTGACAGCACATGTGATATATCAAAAGAAGATGCAAGAAAAATGGGGATTCAGATTGTTCCTATATCTGTAAGGTTTGGGAATGAAGAATTCTTAGATGGAGTTGAGATAACACATGAGGAATTTTATACAAGACTTGCTGAATGTGATGAATTACCTAAGACTTCACAGCCAAGCCCTGATACATTCATGAAAGTATTTAATGAAGCTGTTGCTGCCGGGGATGATGTACTTGGAATATTCATATCTTCTGATTTATCAGGAACATATCAGAGTGCCTGCCTTGCTGCTTTAGATGTTGAAGAAGAAACAGGAAAGAAACTATACATGGTAGATTCAAGAAGTGCTTCGATTGGAACAGCCCTCCTAATCAGAGAGGCAGTAAAGTTAAGAGATGCTGGTGTAAATGCGGCTGATATCGCTGCTGCATGTACAGAGATGTCAAAATACATCAAGCTTACAGCAGTTGTTGGTTCACTTAAATATCTTAAAATGGGTGGCAGACTTTCAGGAGCTGCTGCATTTGCAGGAACAATGCTTCATATAACACCGGTTGTAAGTATTGAAGATGGAAAAGTTGTTGTGATTGGAAAAACAAGAGGAAAAAAAGCAGCTGAAAAACTTATGCATGATAAGCTCACAGAAGACGGATTAAGTCTTACAAGAGATTTCATGTTTGGTCATATCAACTGCTCTGAATCCTTAGAAACATTTATTAATAAGAGTCTTACTTACATATCTGATGTTAATGGAAATGTTGGTGTAAGCTCTATTGGCTGTTCTGTTGGAACTCATGTAGGTCCAGGAACATATGGAATTGCTTATGTAGAAGCCGCTGAATCAGGAATGAATCGTGAAAGCATCGTAAAGACGGCCTGATTCTTATAGCGTCGCTGTTCTGATGGAACGAATCTGTCAGAATTAACAAGCTCATCAAATTCCTTATACGGAACATACATGTAGTCCATGGTTTCTCCTTCCTGAAGGGTAACATGGACTTCTTTTTCTATTAAATTAAGGTAACTGTGATATATGGCATGCTTAGGTTTATCAACATAGCTGTAGAGCACAATGAGGTCATCAGTAGAAATCTTAATGCCAGTCTCTTCATATAACTCACGAACAGCACCTTCAGCCGCTGTTTCACCTTTAAGTATAGAACCACCTGTAACTTCCCACTTAAGAGGGTATGTTTTATTTCGTGAACGTTCTGTCGTAAGAAGCTTACCATCTTTAGTCATTGTATATACATTGACAATGACATGATATACCCCATCAGGTAAAGATTTTGCCTGGCTTCTTTTTAAATCGAAGCCTAACAGCTTTTCATTCTCATCATAGGCATCCCATAATTCCTCGTCAACTATTTCAACAAAACTGTCGTAATACTGCTCTTCGAAATATATCATTTCTTCAATCTGCTGGATTGTGTAAGATATATTTTCAGGTGCAATTATCCAGACAGTTTCAGGATCATCACGGCGTCTTGCTACAGCAATAAGCTCTCCGATATATTCATCAACGGCAACATCTACACCTAACAGATAAACTCTCTGTTTATCAAGCTCAGAAAATCCGGCTGTTCTTTCGACATCTACATAGCCACAATTAATAGGATAGACCACCGAGGGGTTATCTTCATCAGTGCTACCTAATGGGTGGTCGATTTTCACGGTTACAGTTTCTTCTCTCATTACTTCTCCTTGTTAAATGTTTATTAACTTGATATTTGTTATTTCGTGTGTGAGTCATTATTGTAGTTATTTTGTCTGTGTCTGGCATATGTGTTTGAACGATTCGTTAGAATTGCGTTAATTTATCAGGTGTTATTTTCGGCTCATACGTTTGTGTACATTCGCCAGATGAACACTTTCACCTAGATGTACGTCTGAGGCACACTCTCTCATGAGTGTTTCGCTTAGTGGGAGTAAATGCCGCTATCTACAAAGTTTATTATGGTGCGGTAAATCAAACGCGCTTCGCTTGAACGTGCTTTCCCGCACCGCCCTTATGTATATAGCGGCATTAACTCCCACACAGCTCACAATAAATCGAGAGTGTGTCTCAGACGAACAACTACGGCGAAAGTGTACAGCTGTCGAATGAACATAAACAATCGAAAGAGCCGAAAATAATACCGATAAATTAGCAATTCTTAACGTGTTCAAACATATATGCCAGACACAGACAAAACAATTAAAAACTGAATCTCACATACGAAATAACAAATATGAATATACACTAATTAGAACAAAGGTGCAACCAGTCTTAATATACATTGTCCGATTCTCAAGATTCTCGGCTTATTGATGTACTTGTCGGTTACTTCCTCACTTCTTCTGAAAATGTTGTAGAAATCATTAAGTATGTCAGCAGCAGTTTCCTTGCCATATACATATGCAGCATTTTCAAAGTGAAGGTAAAGACTTCTGAAGTCCATGTTGATTGTGCCTACAACAGATACTTCTCCATCGCTTACCCACTGTTTTGCATGAATGAAGCCCGGTGTGTATTCGTATATTCTTACGCCGTATCTTACGAGATCTGCATAATATGATCTTGTGAGGCTGTAAGTAAGCTTCTTATCAGGAATACCAGGTGTTACAATTCTAACATCAACACCTCTCATTGCTGCCATTGCAAGCTCTCTGGACATCTCTTCTGTAATAAGCAGATATGGTGTTGTAATGTAAAGATAATGCTTGGCACTCTTAATAATATTAAGATAAACATTTTCAGCAACCCTGTTGTTATTAAGTGGACTGTCAGCGTAAGGAACAACATACTGATTATTATTAACAGCCTTGTAGCCATGGTCAGAGGCTTTAATATATTTGACATAATCATCCTGAGGCTCGTCTGTTTTCTTAATAGAGTTCCACATAGAAAGAAACAGCATTGTAAGAGTCTTAACGGCATCGCCGGTCAGTTTAAGACCGGTATCCTTCCACTCCCCATATGGGTGTGTTATGTTAAAGTACTCGTCAGCAAGATTATAACCTCCAGTGAATCCGACCTTACCGTCAATTACGGTAATTTTTCTGTGATCACGGTTATTCATGAACATGTTAAATGCAAGCTTGATTGGATTAAATACACGGCAGTCAATGCCATTTGCACGCATTTCCTTGATGAAATCCTTGTTAAGGAAGAAGATACTTCCTACATCATCATAGAATAAACGGACTTCAACGCCTGCAGCAGCCTTTTTTATAAGAACGTCCTTAATTCTGTCAAAGCTGGAAGCCTCTTCAATAGCGTGATATTCCATAAATATGAACTTCTCAGCTTTTTCAAGTTCTGTAAGCTGTGCTTCAAGGCCTTCCTCACCTATAGAATAAAATTCAATATCTGTATTCTTATATACAGGATATCCTTCATGATCACTAAGATAATGGAACTGGTTATATATATAGATATCCTTATCTTTAACCTCTTTAAGAATGTTTTCATCCTGAGAAAGAGATTTTTTATAGGATTCTTCTATTGAATTGAACCTTTTCTTTACCGCCCTTGTAACAATGGAACGTCCAAAAAGCAGATAAATAAGTATACCAAGTATAGGAAATGCAAGAATTACAATTATCCATGGCATTTTCATGGCTGAATTAGTAGATGTTCCGTATATCTTAAGCACAAGAATAATTGCAATAAATGTGCTTAATAATGAAATCCATGCGTAGTCCCTGTAAAAATATAATAAAAGATAAGCCAGCCACGCAACCTGGATAAGTACAAATATACCTGTAGCCAGAAGCCGTCCAAAACTGTTTTTTACGGCTGTTTTCTTTTCGGTTCTCATATGCTTGCGATTATCCATAATTTTCTTATCTCCTTGTCCTATTAATCAGATTGCCTTTCCAGCAAACTGTGTCATATACAGCTCATAATATCTGCCTTTAGCAGCAAGCAGAGACTCATGATTACCTGTCTCGACAACTCTTCCATTATCCATAACAACTATGACGTCAGCGTCCTGAATAGTTGACAGTCGGTGTGCAATAATAAGGCTTGTTCTGTTCTTCATAAGATTAGTCATTGCATCCTGAATCTTTTTTTCTGTTCGTGTATCAACACTTGAGGTTGCTTCATCGAGTATAAGAATCTTAGGACTGGCAACAAATGCTCTTGCAATTGATAGTAACTGGCGTTGTCCCTGTGACAGATTCTGTCCATCTTTGGCAAGCATGGAATCATATCCGTCAGGAAGATGCATAATCATATTATGGCAGTTAGCCTTCTTTGCAGCAGCAATGATTTCAGTATCCGTTGCATCCTGTCTTGAATATAGAAGATTATTCTTTACAGTGTCGGCAAAAAGAACAGTATCCTGTAAAACAATTGCAGTATTCTTCCTAAGATTCTCACAGTCGATATCTTTAATATTAACACCATCAATGGTTATACTGCCGTTGTCAATATCGTAGAATCTCATAAGAAGATTGACAACAGTAGTCTTGCCGCTTCCGGTGCTTCCTACAAGTGCAACCTTCTGTCCTGCTTTAACCTTAAGGTTGAAATCATGTAATACTTGTTTCCCCGGAATATAAGAGAAATCAACATGGTTAAATTCAATGTTGCCGGTAGAATTATCCATTGTAAATTCACCTGATTTGTCCTCGGAAGGTTCATCAAGAACAGCAAATACTCGCTCAGCACCGGCTATTGCAGTCTGAATCTGACCCCATATATTGGCAAGCTCGTCAATAGGTCTGCCAAACTGCTTGGCATATACGATAAATGCTGATATTACACCGATAGATACATATCCTTTAATTGCAAAATATCCTCCGGCTGCGGCAATAATGACAAAGCCGATATTGTTAATGACATTCATAACAGGTCCCATAGAACCACCAAGAATCTCAGCTTTAATACCAACCTTAGTCAGTTCGTCGGAAGTTTTATCAAAATCACTGCATACATTTTCCTGTCTGTCAAATGCTGTAACAGTCTTGATACCAGTGACCATCTCCTCAACAGTTCCATTAAGCTGGCCTAAAAGAACCTGTCGTCTGGAATAGAATTTTCTCATAGCTTTAGACAAATTCTTAGTTGCAAATATAGTAAGAATTACTGTTGTGCAGGAACATAATGCAAGCTGTGGGGATAAAGCAACCATCATAATGACAGTTCCAATAATAGTGAGAACACCTGAGAATAACGAACTCATGGACTGTGATACAGTGTTGGAGATATTCTCAACATCATTAGTCATCCGGCTCATAATGTCGCCATGTGAATGCTGGTCAAGATACTTGACAGACATGCCGACAATCTTATCAAAAAGATCCTGTCTCATATGCTTTACAATTCTCTGGCTTAATATGGCACTTAGTCTTGTCTGTATAAATGTACATATACTGTATATTATGTATACCACCAACATGAAGATAAGTATATGGTTTAAATTATTAAATTTTCTTAAAGAAATATAATCAATTGCCTGACTCTGAAGCTTTGGAGCATAGACAGAGCATACAACCATTACAACTACAGCGATGAAAAGAGCGATAATCACAGGTATTTCTTTAGCAAAATACTGCATAAGGCGCATAAATGTTTCCTTGCCGTTGACAGGCTTTTCGACAGCTGCACCCCTGTTTCTAGGTCCTCCCTTCATGCCGGGAATTTTCATATTAACTTGTGAAGTATTCTTATCCTCAGCCATAATATTTCTATCTCCTTGATTAGATTCTAACTTACATTTTGTAAAGCCTACTTCTTATTCAACTGCGAATTATATATATCCTGATATATAGCACTGTTTTTCAGCAGCTCCTCATGAGTACCGACAGCACTTATATGTCCGTCATCAAGAATTACAATTCTGTCAGCATCTTTAACAGAGGCAATTCGCTGTGCAATAATAATCTTAGTAGTGTCCGGATATGCATTTTTAAGCATTGAATACAGATTAGCTTCTGTCTTTAAGTCAAGTGCACTTGTTGCATCATCAAATATAATAATCTCTGCCTGTTTAAGAATTGTACGGCTTATGGCAACTCTCTGTTTCTGACCGCCGGAAAGACTCGTTCCCTGTTGTGTTACAAGAGTGTCAAATCCATCTGCTGAAGTACTGATAAATTCCATAGCCTGTGCGATAGAAGCTGCATTTGCAATGTCATTGTCAGTTGCGTTTTCACGACCCCACTGGATGTTCTCTTTAATAGTGCTCTGGAATATTTCACTTTTCTGCAGAGCGATAGATATACGCTCACGCAGATTCTTAAGGTTATATTCCCTTACATTAATATCATCAACAAGCACGCTTCCTTCGCATACATCATAGAATCTTGGAATCAGGTTAATAAGACTTGTTTTACCGCAGCCGGTTTCACCAAGAATACCGATAGTTTCGCCGGGATTGATAACAAGATTAATATTATCAAGAATCTTCTTATCGCCAGTTAATGGATATGCAAATGTTACATTTTTAAATTCAATCTTACCCTTAACAGAAGGTTTTCCGTCAAATGAACCGTTTTTGATAGAAGGCTCGCAGTCAAGCACCTCATTAATTCGTCTGCCTGAAGCAATACCTCTTGAAGCAGTCTGGAACATATTAGTCATTCGCATAACCGCATTAAGTGACTGCGTGACATATGTAATTGCTGCCATGACATTACCTGGTGTAACAGAACCGCTGGAAACCTGAATACCACCGACCTTGATAACTGCAACTACAGACAGGTTGAGAATAATATTCATAATTGGCTGCATATATGAGAAAATCATCAGCACATTAAGCTGAGTATTTACAAGGTCGTCATTGGATTTTCCGAACCGCTCTTTTTCGTAATCTTCTTTAACATATGCTTTGACAACACGGAAGCCTGATACATTTTCCTGCATTACATTATTAACATTGTCGAGCTTCTGCTGAAGCTTGGAAAAAAGTGGATTAGCTTTAGAAAGAAAATATATAACACATATGGTTACAAGCGGCAGGGCGCACGCGATTACTGCACCAAAGCTTAAGTTAAGGGATAACATGCATATTATGCCGCCAGCAAAAAGCATAAATGTCCTTATAAAACCACGCATGCTCATCTGTATGAAATTCTGAAGCTGTGTTATATCGTTGGTAATTCGCGTGATAAGCGAACCTGTAGAGAATTTGTCAGTCTGTTCGAATGAGAATGACATAATCTTTTTGAATGCGTCTTTTCTTAGATCATTACCGAAATTCTGTGATGCAATATTAGAACACACACCACATAAGATACCAGATAATCCGCCAAGAATTACGAATATTATCATCTTAAATCCTTCGGTAAGTACAAGATTCAGATTCCCAACACCGTTATTTGATAAACCTAAAACACCTTCATCCACGATGGTGCTCATTAAACGAGGCTGAACGAGATCCGCAAGAACCTCGCCCACCATGAATAAAGGTGCAAGAATGGCAAAAAGCCAGTATTTTTTAAGATATTTCAGCATATAAAACTCCCTGTCTTTAAATTAATTATTCAAAAACCTTCCTTATGCTGTCGTAATGAAGAAATTCTCCCCTGTCAGCGATAGCCTTGATTTCGTCTGCTGTAGCAAATCTGAAACCGGCAGTTTCTTCTGTCTGTAAATGTATATCTGCTTCTGTAATATCCATGTTAAACTTATAGATATCAACAAAATAATTATCCTTTTCTTCAGGATTATCTCTTCTGTAAGAAAATTCAAAGCCGCCATCAGCCTGTGATACATCAACACCGGTTTCTTCTAATACTTCACGGCAGACAGCCTGAAAAGATGTCTCTCCAGCCTGGCATGCACCGCCTGAGACTTCCCAGTGCCCTGGTGCCCATGCTTTAGTTAAGACTCTCTGTGTTATTAAAAATGTATTATCAGGTCTTTTGATTATGCCAAGAACAGTCAGGTGATAGTCCCCATCTTTCATGTTCCAGTCATTACGTTTCATAGTACGGCCTGTAAGTTGTTTATCGACATCATAGATATCCCATATCTCGCCCATTATTAATCGTCTCCTGTTAAACTAATTATCTTTATGTTCTTTAAGATATTCAAGTACGCTGTGTACAGCAACATTTCCTTCACCAACAGCCTTGGCATACTGATAAGGTTTGCCTGTACAGTCACCTGCTGCATATACACCATCAATGTTAGTCATCTGAGTTCTGTCAACAATAATATGTCCACCAGCCATATCAAGTCCTGATAATAATACACCCGGATTGATAGAATCCTTTAAGAAGAAAGCTCCGCTTACAGGGATAGCTTCTCCCTTGAAAGTTACTGAAGCAACCTTCTTATCTCCGTCAACACTTGCAGGAAGTCCGTTAAAATGCGTTATGTTATCATATTGTAACGTGGTTTCCTTATAAGGTGTGAAAAGATATATATGTTTAGCAAGTCCTGCTAAAAATGTTACTTCATCCTCGAATTTAGGTGATGCACATATAACAGCAATATCCTTATTCTTATATAATGCTCCATCACATGTAGCACAATAACTTACGCCACAACCTAAAAGCCTTGCTTCACCTTCAATCTCTCTTGTTGTTGTCATACCAACAGTCATTATGACAGCTTTGGCTTCATATATCTCATTATCAGCACCGGCTGCAAAATAACCGCCGCAGTCATATATGGAATTAACCTGTGACTCTGTTATAGTAATGCCACAGTCGTCAATCTGCTTTAAGAACACAGACTGCATTTCGCTTCCTGTAACAGCAGGAAGTCCAGGATAATTCATGATTTTCTCGGCTTTCTCTATCTTAGTGCTTAGTGCTCTTGAACCAAACCATATAAAGTTAAGATTTCTTGCTTTAGCAGTGAGTGCAGCAGATATTCCCGCAGGTCCGCTGCCGATTATCATAAGGTCATACATATTACATAGCCTCCTTATTATGTTGACTTATAAACTAGTATTAATTAAAGGAAACGGCTTATACGCTCTTTCATCTGCTCTTCGCCCATGATATGAACGATAGTCCATAAATCAGGTGTATTAGCTCTGCCGGTTACAGCAATTCTTACAACCTCTGCAACGTCTGATACATTACCCTTGAAGTTCTCCGGATTAGCCTTGTAAGCCTTCATATCAGAAGCATAGCCGTTCTTGTCAGCTATTTCCTTAAGCTTGTTAAACCACATGCTGTTATCATCATTATGGTCATAAGCTGCAAGGTAATCATTAAGAATAGCCTTAACCTCGTCATCAGCTAATCTGAATTCATCTCTTTCACCAGACTCGCCATCAAAGAAGAAGCTGATAAGTTCAAATATCTGCTTAGCATACATGAAGTCTTTTCTTCTTCTCTTAGCACCAACACCCATGTAAAGTCTTAATATAGCAAGTAACTTTTCTTTGTCAGCAAACCATACCTTTTCCATCTCAGGTTCATTCTCTAATGCCCAGTTGTGAAGGAATTCATATAAATCATCCTCTGATAACTTGGAAAGCTCATTCTTACAGATGTTATGAAGCTTTTCTTTATCAAATAAGGCACCTGAAACACTCATCTTATCTACTGAGAATGGGAATTCATTGATATCCTTGTCAGGGAACTTCTCATGCCATTCCTCAAAGTTAGAGTTAAGGAGTGTAAGAAGATAGACCTTCATTGTGTATGGATGATATCCGTCTTTTCTGTAGTAATCAAGTGAAAGCTCCGGATCTTTTCTCTTAGATAACTTTCTCTTTCCACCTGTTTCCTCATCAAACTTCATAAGATGTGCTGTATGTGCGTATTTTGGCATCTTAAAGCCTAATACATGGAATAATTCATAGTGGATAGGAACAGAAGCAAGCCATTCACCGCCACGTACAACTGTAGTAGTTCTCATAAAGTGGTCATCAATTGCGTGTGCAAAATGATATGTTGGAATACCATCTTTCTTAAGAAGAACTACATCATGGATATTCTCTGGAAGCTTAATCTCTCCCTTAATGCTGTCTGTAAATGTGATTTCATTCTCAGGACTTCCCTGTGAACGAAGTCTAAGCACATAAGGCTTTCCTGCCTTAAGATTTTCCTCGATAGTCTCTAAAGAAAGGTCACGGCATACAGCATATTTGCCATAATATCCAGTAAGAACCTTATCAGTCTCCTGCTGTAATCTTACAGCCTCAAGCTCTTCCTCTGTACAGAAGCAAGGGTAAGCAAGACCTTTAAGTACAAGCTCCTTTGCAAATGTATGATAGATATCAACTCTCTGTGTCTGATAATATGGTCCGTATGCATTAACCGGGTCAGAATCCGGGAAGCCTGCACCTTCATCAAATTCAATATCAAAATATCTTAAAGAATTGATTACAAGGTCAACAGCACCTTCAACAGTTCTCTTGGCATCAGTATCTTCAATTCTTAAGTAGAATACACCGCCGTTCTTATGTGCAATTCTCTCATCAGCCAAAGCACTGTAGAGATTGCCAAGATGGATAAAGCCTGTAGGGCTTGGACCTAATCTTGTTACTTCTGCCTTATTAGGAAGTTTTCTATATGGGTATTTCTCCTCATAATAATCAGGTGTCTTATCCACATCAGGGAATAAGAGCTCTGCTAATTTCTTACAATCCTGCTCGTTCATTATTAATCTCCTTATATTGCTAAATAAATCTCATAGTATTTTACACATTTTGCAGACGCATTTCAACCTTGAAATTAACATATATTAAGTATATTGCGGAATGCGTATGCTACGCCGTCTTTATCGTGGTGGAGGGTTATGTGGTCGGCTATTTGTTTCAGGTGAGGGGCGGCGTTTTCCATTGCGATACCGGTTCCGGCGTATTCTATCATGTCTGTGTCGTTGTCTGCGTCACCGAAGGCGGCTACATTTTCACGGGACAGACCGAGGTATTCTGTTAAGAACTTAACACCTGATTTCTTGCCGGCGTCTTTATATGATATCTCAAGAAGCTGGCTGATAGAACTTGTCATGTACACTTCGTCAGTTGCATTGCGTATTCTGTCCATTATGTTTTTCTTTAATTCTTCGTTGCCGACTACTATATCTAAACTGTCCAGTTTATGACAGTGTTCAAGTATAAAGTCTTTAATATCATCTTTTAGGATTCTTGTTTTCTTAACATAGGCAAGTGAGTGTTCTGTAGCACCGTATTTTTCAGGGTGTCTGATATACTCTGTTGAAGCGAAGGCCTGTCCTTTTATAAATGCTTCATATGTAACTGTGTCATTGGCTGTAAGGTTAAGGATTGTCTTTACTGACGATGGCGTTAGAAGATATGATTTAAGACATTCCTTACCTGCAATTCTGTAAATTGCTGCACCGTTACTGGTTATTGCATATTCAATTCCAGGAACTGATATGATATCCTCAGGCAGTGTGTCAAATGCACGTCCGCTTGCGATACATACATGCACTCCGTTGCTTATGGCATCGATTAATGCCTGTCTGTTTACTTCTGATAGATGGCTTTCTGAATTAAGGGTTGTCCTGTCTAAATCAAGAGCCACGAGTTTAATATCTTTATTCATAATAATCACCTTGTAAATATGTTATTTTCTTTATGTATATATAGAATACATTTTTAAAACATTTTTTTCAAGACAATATACATTTGTCAATAATTTATCAATAATTACAATTTGTCCTAGATAATTAAATGAATTCATGTTAAAATATACATAACATTTTATGGACGGAGATTGGGGATATGATTATATCAGAAAATCATTTTGGAAAAGAAAATTGTGTTGCTTATTGCGATATCTTAATTAGAAGAAATTATGAAGTAATTAATGCGGATGAGCATTTTTATCATTTTGTGGAGAAGCTGGTTGGAATTAATTTTCTGGATATTGTGCATCCTGATCAGCTGAAGGATTTTAAGACAACATTTGAATCATTAAAACCAGGAGAGAATAGCAGAATTATAATTCTGTTAAGAAATGGAATTGGTGAATATTATTGGTCAGACATGTACATTTTTAATAATGGCAAGGTGCTTTCAGGTGAGAATATTCTTGAAATAAGATGTTTCTTTTTGTCAGCGGTTGAGAGCAGATATCTTATGGGTCTTGATAATATTAATAAATACAGAACACTGCTTTCAGTGTATCGTAATTATTTGTTCGATTATAACTCGTATACAGATATATTTACTATATATATGTACAGAGGTAATCAGTGTACAGCACCGGTTAAATGTCCTCTTGAGCAGTTTAAAGACAGAATGCTGTCACTGTTACGAAATGATGCAGAAAAAAAAGAATTTAATGTTTTTTATAATTATCTTAAAACAGGTTCTAATATGTTTAGCTGCATGGTTTATCTTCCACTTGGTGAGAACAATGATGAATTATATAAGTTTAAGGTTAATGGCGACAGTCTTTTTGCCAATAACAAGCATCCCATAGTTGCTGGATATCTTGAAACAGCTGATGGAAATGTTAATAATATAATACCGTATTATGCAACAAGTGAAGCAGTTGATTCTGCAACCGGGCTTCTTAATAAAAGGGCATGCATGGAATATACAAAAGCAGTGATGGCATCTAATGATAATAAAATTCATTATATGATTATATTTGATGTAGATAATTTTAAAAGTATCAACGATACATATGGACATCTTTTTGGAGATGAGGTTTTAAGTAAGATTGCTACTATCCTTAATGCTAATCTTAATGGTCGTGGGATTGCAGGCAGATTTGGCGGGGATGAGTTTTATATTTTTACAAGTAATATTAAAGATACTGAAGATTTGAGAATACTTCTTACAACAATGAGAAAAGAACTTCAGTATGCTTTTGACAGCAGAATCGATGAATTTGGTGTTACTTTATCAGTGGGAGTCAGCGAGTATCCAAAAGATGGAAATAATTATGAAATTCTGTTTAAAAAAGCAGATAAATGTCTATATCTGGCTAAAGAAAAAGGAAGAAACCGTTTTATTATCTATAATGAAGAAATACATGGTTCTATTCAGGATAATGGCAGACACATACATAAAATACTTGATTTATCTGAGCATTCAGAGTATATGTCAGGTGTTGTTTCTGATATGATTCTTGATTTGATGTCAAGAGGAAAAGATGCTATAGAGGATGTTACCCGGAATATCATGGAACAGTTTGAGATTGATGGCATACGAATTTATAATGATAATTCTGAACTTATATATATGTGTGGTGACTATAAGAAAGTTCCGGATATGACCAATATTCTTAAGGATGAAGCATTTTTATCAAGATATGGAAAGAACAATTCAATGTCAATCGGTATCGTTCCTTCTGTTGAAGCATGGCATAAAGGGTTGTTTAATGAGTTATCAGAAAGTAATATCATGGCATTTATAAGTGCATGGTATGAATTCAGATACAGAAGATACTATTTCTTTTATGATGTATTTAATCATAAAAACCGCTGGAATGACTCTGACAGGAATTTTGTACTTATTATCAGCAAAATCATTGCCAGCGTGTTATAGATATATTACGAAATCATACAGTTATTATATTTGGCAGCTTTGCAAAGCTGCCATTTTTTTTATCTGTAATTATAGTTGCATCCTTGATATTTCCAAAAGTTACGGCGCTTGTTTCTCCAAACTTTGAACTGTCTGCAAGAATATACTTAAAATGACAGTGAGCAAATGCAGTTTCTTTAACTAATGCTTCATTGATATCTGGTGTCGTAAAGCCTGATTTTTCAGTTATTCCATTAGTTCCAAAGAATCCTTTATTGAAGTTCATGCGGTCTATTGTAAGAATAGCCTGATTACCGACAACAGCTTCGGTTATACCTTTAAGTTCTCCACCGATAAGAATAACTTTAAATCCCGCAATTGCAAGTTTTCTTGCATGTGTCACTGCATTAGTAATATATGTTGCATTTTTCTCTTCAAGATAATCAATAAGATATTCAGTAGTTGTTCCGGCATCTATATATACAAAATCATTAGGAGCTACAAGCCTTGCAGCATACATTGCGATTTTCTTTTTTTCTTCAGTATTAAACACAGCTTTCTGTGAAACTGATAATTCGGTAGTGGATATACCATTATTTTTTTCAACCGCTCCACCAAATACCTTTGTGAGTCTGCCCTGTTCATCAAGAGTATTAAGATCACGTCTTATAGTAGATTCAGAGGTGTTAAGCACCTCCTTAAGTTCGGTAACAGTAATACTGCCTTTTTCAGATAACAGATTAAGAATTATTTCATGTCTTTGTTCAGTTAGCATATTAAATCAACTCCTTTTCCATAAAATCTTTAACCTCACCTATAGTATTAAAATGTGCTAAAGACCACATAAGTTTCATCGTAAGGTTTTCAACTGTCATATTTTTTCCGTTGATAATATCTGCTTCGGCAAGATTGCGCCCAACCTCATATATTCCAAGATTAACGCCTTCATAAAGACATTGTGTTGTGACAACAACACATATTCCATTTGCTGTAAGCTTGTAAATATAATCAATAATGTTGTCTGGCAGGCCGCCTATTCCGAAGCTTTCAATTATAACACCTCTGCAAGATGAATTAATATAGTCCAGCAGCTTGTAATTCATTCCCGGGAAAATATTTATAACAGCTATATCAGTACACATGTCGGTTTCAATACGGAAATCATAATAATTGTTTTTGTTATTTTTGAATGGATGATTATTATATAAAACCCTGTTTTCTACAATCTGAGCAATCACAGGACAGTTGATACTTTCAAATGCATCAAAACTTTTAGTCTTAATTTTTTTGGCACATGTTCCGGCTATCAGTTTATTACAAAATGCAAGAAATACACCAGATATATTTTCACATGAATATATAATTGCATTTTGCAAATTAATAACAGCATCTGTTGCATCCGCATCTATTGGTAATTGGGAACCTGTAAGAATAACGGGTTTAGAGAGATTAATAAGCTGATATGACAATGCAGCCGCGGTATAAGCACATGTATCAGTTCCATGTGTTATGACAAAACCATCATAGTCATTATAGTGTTTTTTAATACATTCTGATATGGCAGCAATGTGATTTGTATTCATATTGCTGCTATCAATATTCATTAATGATTTTCCGTTAATCCGGCACATTTGTCTGACTAATGGAATATATTCAATTAAAGCATTGACATCAATACACGGTGTAAGTCCATTGCCACAGTCTTTAGAAGCAATGGTTCCACCGGTAGCTATCAGTAAAATATGTTTCATATTATTTTACCTTCTTACCTTCTGTGTTAAAGTAATCTTTTACAAGCTGTACAACCGTACCGGACAGCAGGAATACTGCTATAAGGTTAGGAATTACCATAAGACCGTTAAATGTTTCTGCTATACTCCACATTAAGCCTAAATTCATAGTAGCACCCACAACTGCAACAAGTGAGTAAATAACCATAAATGGCTTTGCTGATTTAGGACCAAAAAGAAATTCAATACACCTCTGGCCGTAAAGTCCCCAGCCAATGACCGTTGAAAATGCAAAGCAGCACATTGCAATAGCTGTAAATATTGATATCCAGCCGCCATAGGTAGCTGTAAAACCTGATATTGTAAGCTCTGCACCAGCAGCATGTCCATATATTACAGGAACTCCGCTGCATAAAATTACAAGAGCAGTAAGTGTACAGATTACAATTGTATCAACAAATACTTCAAAGATACCAAAGAATCCCTGTTTTACAGGTTTTCTTGTATCTGCACATGCGTGCGCAATAGAACCTGTACCCAGACCGGCTTCATTAGAAAATATACCTCTTGATACACCTTTTTTCATACTCATAAAGAAACTGCCTACAGCACCACCAGTAACTGATGCTGGAGAAAATGCACCTTGGAATATTGACTTAAATACATAAGGGACATTTGTAATATTAACTATTATAACTCCAATTGCAAGAATTATATATAATAAGGCCATGAATGGAATAAGCTTTTCTGTCACTTTTCCAATTCTTTTAATTCCGCCAATCATAATAAGTGCAATAAGCAGCATGATTATAATTCCGATTATTAGATTAACTATATGGGTTGAGTCAGCAGATATTATATTGTAATTAAGCAATGCTGAATCTATTGCTGCTGTGATTGTATTGACCTGTGTTGCATTACCAGTTCCGAAAACTGTAAGAATTCCAAGAGCTGAGAAAAGATAGGCAAGCCAGTGCCAGTGTTTTTTAAGACCGTTCTTTATGTAGTACATAGGACCGCCGACAAGTTCACCTTTATCATTGGTCTCCCTGAAATGCACTGCAAGAACTACTTCGGAGAACTTTGTGCACATTCCAAGTATTGCTGATATCCACATCCAGAATACAGCTCCAGGTCCGCCGATTGCAATTGCTCCGGCGACCCCTGCTATATTACCTGTACCTACTGTAGCAGCAAGCGCTGTACATACTGCCTGAAATGGCGTTAGGGCGCCGTCTGAAGCATTTCGCTTCTTAAGCATGCGCCCTATAGTTATTTTCATTGCATAAGGAAATTTCCTTATCTGGATAAATCCTGTTCTTACACTTAATACGATTCCTACACCGATAATACATATCATTGCGGGAAGTCCCCAGATAAAGTTATTGATTACGCTGTTAATTGATTCAATTGTTGAAAGCATTAATTAGTCCATCCTGTTTATATTGTAGTATGTAGTTAATTATTATTTTTTCTTACCGCCAAAAAATTTAGAAAATAATCCCTTTTCCTTTGATGTTTCAGTTTCATTGATAAGAGTATCTGTTTCGTCTGTCATATTAAAGGTTATACCGGTAAGATTAGTATATTCAATCAGTGCTTTATCATAAACAGACTTTGCATTATCAAAATCTGTTTTATTATAATCACTTCTTGTTGCTTCATAATTAAGCTTATAATATGCCTTTGAAAGCTGATTACTTATGCTGCTGCTCTGTGTATATGTATAATTAGCTTTTTCATATTCTGTTTTTGCATTGTCATATGCAAGCTTTAAAGATTCTGTTGTTCTTCCTGTTGCATCAGAATTTGCCTGAGCTTTGCTTAATTTTTCTGAGGCTTCATGAAGCTTAAATTTAATTTTGTTTATTTCATCTTTAGTCTGGTTAATTTTCTTACGCAGATTCATTTCATCATTAAGAGAATTTTCCATTGCTTTTTTCTTTAATTCTTCATCTTCAATACACTCATCAAGCAGCTTTTTTAGCTGCGGCATATTATGTGCAGCATCAGCCTGTTCCTGTTGAACTGCCTGATAATCAGCAACAGCTTTATCATATTCAAGCTTTGCCTTATTTAACACATCACTTGAATTATTATTAAATTCCTCAAGTCGTTTAATATTATCTTTAGCAGCATCAATTTCATTAAGGATTTTTTCAACAGATGATTTAGCATTTTCATATTCAATATTAATTGAAGATGTATTGCTTGTTATTCTGTTATATTCCTCAAGCATCTCGTCATATTTCTTTTTGGCTTCACTATAAATACTGTAAGAAGCAGCTGTAGTTTTAGCTTCCTCATCGTATGCCGCTTTAGCCCGGTTTACCATAGCACGCTGTGTATTATAATTCATTTTGACAGACTCAGCATTTTTAACTGCTTTCTCGTAATCAGTTTTTAGTCCGGGAACATTTTTCTTACATTCTTCAAGATGAACAGCAGCATCATCAGTTGTGGTTTTGGCAGTATTGTAACTGATTTCAGCCCTGTTTATGTCATCCTGTATAGATTTTAAACTTAACTGATACAAATCTGTTCCATTTACAATATCTTTATCAGATATAAAATGTTTTTTTGAAATATTTGACATATCAGTTATATTACATTCAGATATTTCTATGCTATTATCAGGTTCTTTTTTACAGTCACATGAAAAATTACATTTTGCAGGAACACCATTCTGTGTGAATCTTACCTGAATATATGATAAACCGCCAAGACCACGAAGATTAATTATCCATTCTCCAAATGTTATGTCTTTATAATTACATACAGAAAGATTATAGAGAATCAGACTCTTGCAATAATCCTGTATTTCAGGATTAGAAATTGTGAAGTCTTTAATATCTGCCAGCTTATTACTCTCCGCACGCAGACTATCCAATATGGAATCAAAATCGTAATTATGTGAGTCACGGCCGGTATCGACCTGCCTGTTATAATTTTTCTCTTTAGCAGCTTCATCAGCTATGGCATTATCATAAGCCTTGTTAGCTTCATCAAGCATTTTTACAGCATTGTCATAAGCTTCTTTAGCTGAATTTTCGATACCAACAGCTTCTTCATATGCAGGTTTAAGACGATTCTGCGCTTCTACAGCCCTGTCATATGCAACTTTCTTTATAGTTTCACCTGAACGGACCTGTTCATAGTCTTTCTTTTTTTCAGAAGCGGATGCTTCCGCTTTTTCAAGCATAGCTTTTCTTCCGGAAATTAATGCAGTATTGCGGTCATACTCCTCCTGAAGACTTTGTATGGAAGTAACAGAAGAAGCATACTTTTTATTAAGCGCTTCAAGAGTTTCTTTAGCCTGATTTATTTTGTCAGTAGAATTATCGGCTGAATCAAGATATTCATCATATACTGCTTTTTTAGCTTTCATATTGTCTGACACTTTGTTGATACTGTCTTTAAATGCATCAGCCTTTTTCTTAACATCATAGAATTTATTGCCGGTTTCAATTGTTTTTTGTTTTGCAGCAGAGTGAATTTCGGATGCTTTCTTTGATTGTTCTTTTGAATTTTCCAAATCATTATTAAGCGTTGTTAGAGAATCTTCTGTTTTTTTTAATTCAACTTTTATAAGATCAACAGATAATGTAAGCTCGTGAAGCCCTGAATTATCAGTGCATGATGAATTAACATTAGCTTCATAATCAGCCTTTGCTTCTTCAAGCTTAGTTTTGCTATCAGTTATCTTCTGTTTAAGAACAGATAAGTGTTCTTTTGCTTTGGCAACATCCTGCTCTGCTTTATTTATAATAATGAAATTGTTCATGAAAACACCCTCTTTGATAATTTTGTTGTTCCATTATTAATGGAGAAATGTTTATTTAATTGCATCAGCCAACTGCTCTAATGCAGGAATATCAGTTTCTTTAAGAACTGATTTAATTGTGACAACAGGTTCAACAATTGTTATATTTTTCATTGTTTCAAGTATGTTTCGCATTGTTTTTGCAGCTGTAGGTGCCCATGAGCCATTCTCAATAAGTCCTACTGTTCTGTTCTGAAATGCTTTTGCCTGAAGATGATGAAGAAAATCCTGCATAATCGGAAATACACCTGCATCATAACTTGCAGCAGCCAGAACCATTCTGTCATATCTGAATGCATCTTCTACAGCCTCAGCAATATCACATCTTGAAAGGTCAGTAATAACAACATTTTCAACGCCTTTGTTACGAAGCATTTCTGCAAATTGTTCAGCAGCATATGCAGTATTGCCGTGAATTGAAGCATAGGCTATAAATACACCTTTGCTTTCTGGCTGATAACTGCTCCATGTGTTATATAAGTCAAGGTAATATCCGAGGTTATCTGATAATACAGGACCATGTAATGGACATATAGTCTTAATATCAAGTGCCGAAGCTTTTTTAAGTAAGGTCTGGACAGGAGCACCATATTTACCAACTATGTTAAAATAATATCTTCTTGCTTCACATGCCCAGTCAGCATTCTCAGTAAGCGACAGAGCACCAAATTTTCCAAATCCATCCGCCGAGAACAGAACCTTCTCACTGCTTTCATAAGTTACCATAACCTCAGGCCAGTGAACCATTGGTGCCATAACAAAAGTAAGAGTGTGGGAACCAAGATTAAGAGTATCTCCTTCTTTAACTGTAAGAGAATTCTTAATATTAATATTCTCAAAGAACTGGTTAATCATTACAAATGTCTTAGCATTACCTACTACAGTGATTTCAGGGAAAAGTTCAATAAGTCTGGCAAGGCTTCCAGCATGGTCAGGTTCCATATGCTGTATAATTACATAATCAGCATTCCTTCCATCCAGAGCATTAAGAAGATTGTTTTCCCAGTCTTTCATTCCACGCTTGTCGACAGTATCCATAATGGCTGTTTTGTCATCAAGAATTACATATGAGTTATATGAAACACCATCTGGAACAGCATACTGGCTTTCAAAAAGATCTAATGTTGTATCATCAACTCCGATGTATTTTATTTTATCTGATATATTCATAATTAGTACCTCACTTTCTGATTCTGAAATTATTAAATTGTATAAAATCAATTGTTATAAGTATAACATTTATCTGACAGAAGTTAAATGGTAATTGTTTATAAGAAATCATGATTTTATTATGCTTTTTTAATAAAATCAACTTGTTATTATTTTGTCATAGTGGTAAAATATAGTCAACTTTTAAAAGTGAACAATTTTATATTTATGGAGGCGTTTTTATGGCACAGAGATTTATTTTGAACGGAACTTCTTATCATGGAGCAGGTGCAATTCAGGAGATTGCAACAGAAGTTAAGTCAAGAGGGTTTAAGAAAGCATTTGTATGTTCTGATCCTGATCTTGTTAAGTTTGGTGTGACAGCAAAGGTTCTTAAGGTTCTTGATGACAATGGTTTTTCTTATGAATTATATTCTAACATCAAGCCTAATCCAACAATTGAGAATGTACAGACAGGTGTAGAAGCATTCAAGAATGCAGGAACAGATTACTTGATCGCTATTGGTGGTGGTTCTTCTATGGATACAGCCAAGGCAATCGGTATTATAATCAATAATCCTGAGTTTGCTGATGTAAGAAGTCTTGAGGGTGTTGCTGATACAAAGAATCCGGCAGTTCCTATTATTGCAGTTCCTACTACAGCTGGTACAGCCGCAGAAGTTACCATTAATTATGTTATTACTGATGCAGAGAAGAATCGTAAGATGGTATGTGTAGATCCTCATGATATTCCTGTTGTTGCTGTTGTAGATCCTGACATGATGTCAAGCATGCCTAAGGGTCTTACTGCTGCTACCGGTATGGATGCTCTTACACATGCTATTGAGGGTTATATTACTGCTGGTGCATGGGAATTATCTGATATGTTTCATCTTAAAGCAATTGAGATTATTGCCAAGAGTTTAAGAGGTGCAGTTGATAATACTCCTGAAGGAAGAGAAGGAATGGCTTTAGGTCAGTACATAGCTGGTATGGGATTTTCTAATGTAGGTCTTGGTATTGTTCATTCTATGGCTCATCCACTTGGAGCGCTTTATGATACACCACATGGTGTAGCTAATGCTATTATTCTTCCAACAGGTATGGAGTATAATGCACCTGCTACTGGTGAAAAATATCGTGATATTGCCAAGGCAATGGGTGTTGAAGGCACAGAAAAGATGACTCAGGATGAATACAGAAAAGCTGCTATTGATGCTGTTAAGAAGCTTGCTGCTGATGTTGGAATTCCTGCTAATCTTAAGGATATTGTTAAGCCAGAAGATATTCCATTCCTTGCACAGTCTGCATATGATGATGCATGCCGTCCAGGTAATCCAAGAGAAACAAGCGTAGAAGAGATTACAAAGCTTTATGAGAGTCTTATCTAAGTAATATATGTATATGTAAATAATAAACCGCGGTATAGTAAATTGCTATATCGCGGTTTATGTATATTATTAATTTTCTGTCATATCAATAAACATTACATTTAATTCTGGTAAAGATCTTTTTAATGATACAGGACGGCCTGATGTATCAAGGAAGCAGTGTTCACTTTCGCCAGTACATCTTACTTCTCCAGTCTTTTCATCAATCACAGTATATTCAAGCGTAATCTTTACACCATTGTATTTAACAACCTTGACATTAATAATAACAGTATCATAGTAATGAGTCATAGACTTATATCTGGCATTAACTGATAATACAGGACTTATTATTCCTGATTCTTCCATTTTCTTATAGCCAAAGCCATTCTCTTCAAGAAGATATGACCTTGCTTCCTCAAACCATCTTATGTAATTAGAATGATGTACTATTCCCATCTGGTCTGTTTCATAATACTGAACCAGATGCTTATACGGTTTATATATCATAATATCCCTCCTGACATGTGCTTTTATATAATCCATAGTTATGAATTTTATTCATTGCGTAATTATAGTTAATCAGATACATTTTTGTCAATTTTAGAGGGGTTGATATTAATTATATTATAATTAGCTGCTACATTTATAATATTGTCAGCAATTATTTTATCATACCTGTTCATCCATTTTCCTGTTACTCCAGTGTATGAAGCAACTTCATCTTTAGATGCTCCTCCCATTAACATATAGCTTATAGCTGCATGACGGAGTGTCTGCATTGTATAATGCTTCCGCAATTTTTTGGCTTTCACAAGCTTATCTGTGTATGAAGCAAGAAGACGTTCTGTATCGCGCATTTTAATACGGTTTTTTCGTATGTTTGTAAATAATGCACCGCTCTGTATATTCTCTGCCATAATATATTTATCAAGAATTGTACCAAGGTCATCAGGTATAATAAGAAATCTGCTTATATGATTCTTTGGTGGCATATTAATACATAGGTGCCCTGTCTGATTTCGGCATATATACTCCTTGTTTAGATTACATATTTCCTGATTGGTAAGTCCCATCTTAATTACAAGTGAAAATATTAAAAATGCTTTGTTGTCATTGGCATCTAATGCTGAGCTCAAAAGATTATCAATTTCTTTAGCATCAGGTATTGCATCTTTTGGCAATATTTTATCCTGTTCTGGAAGAGACATGCTTTCAAAATGATTAACATATCGTTTGCCATGATTAACAGTATATGTTTCTATAAATGTGCATACAGATTTCATAACTGAAAGACGCATAACTGCAGTATTATATGACAATCTGCCAGAGTTAACTTTCTCTATAAGGTTGTTGTAATAATTCATTGCCTCTTTTCTTGTTAATTTAAGTGGGTCGTGTCCGGTTATTTTATCAAAACTTTTTATAACATTCCAATATTCTTTCCGTGTTCTTGGACGCAAATTCGTCTGGAAATATATCCATATCTCATCTTCAAATTTAGCTGATATCATATGTTATCCTTTCTCTAAAGCAGTGGTGTAGTATAGTTTAGTTATATATGACGACATATGTCTTAACCACAAACAAAATTATACCATTCCTCCACAATAAAATCAAAAAAAAATAAACAAAACCCAAAATAATTAAGAAAAGCTTCCTGATTGAACTCAGTTCACATTTGCTTTTTATGTCGAAAGTCCGTATAATATATTTATATTTAAATTGAAGGAGTTAATATGGAACAGTATTCTAGGCGATTTATAGAAGAGCTTGCCAAGCATATCAACCCTGCTATTCTAGAATTCTATAATAAAAAAAGAAATCTCATGAATTTTCCAGCTGATAATGTAGCAGAGCTTATAGATGAAACATTGATGGAGTATCTTGAAGGTAAAACGAGTCGTGAAGATTTAATGCCTATTATTAACAAGATAAAAAAGTCGCGTCTTCAGAAACGCGCCAGATGGTATAAGGCATACAATAATGACATTGATAATATGAATCTTGATGATCCCAAGCATCCTCTTGCCAGTTTTATTTCTCTGGCCAGATCATTAAGACCTGACGAATATGCCAAGCTTTATGGAGATAAAGAGCTTGATGATATTATCAAAGATAAGAAGGTTGCAGCTAATAAATGGAAGAATGATTCCGGAAGTCTTCTGATTGATTTTCCAGGACTCTACTCTTTCACTAATAATTCAATATATAATTCTCTTAAGAATGATTTAATTATCAGTGCATGGAAGTATATAGAAAGTGAGCTGGCCGGAAACATTGATTCTTATCTAAGAATGTATCCGGTTGACCTTGTTGATAAACCATTATTCAGCCCATCTTCTTTTACTCTGATGATGGAAACAGCTTCCAATAATTTGTTAAAGGAAATTATTACTGATGATGATGGAGATGAACTGTTAGAGGTCACTGTGGATAATGGTAAGCTGACGCCACCTAAGTCTATGGATACAGATGACCTTAAACTTGTCAATGCATTTATCTCTAATATTAATATGCAGGAGTTCTCTAAAGAGAAATCTGTTGTTGTCGATCTTAATACTCTGGGTAAAGAGGTTGTTGATTATCATGTAGGCAAGAATGTTCTTAATAAGATTAGTAATTCATGCCGTAAACTGGTAGAGTATAACTTTTCTTATGAAGCTGAAGGCAGTAAGATATATTTCAACTTGTTTGATAATATTGTTATTAAAGAGGATGCGGAACGGCCATATGCCATAGCACAATTTGGAGAGATTCTAAGCAACGCAATTATTCAGAAGAAGCTTATCTCTATTACTTCTGCTTCTTATGATGTTCTTGATAATAACCTTTCAAAGATTATATGCTATGCGATAAAGCGTGAACAGATAGCTAATCAGGAAACAAGAGTTAACGAATATAGTTATACATACTTCCAAAAGATTGTAAGATTCAAGCTCAAGAATAAAAAGAAAAATCTGCAACTTATCCAGGAAAGTCTTCAGGAGTTTGTCGATAATCATATTGCTATTGAAAAGTTTGAATTAAAGAATGGCGTGTTTATTATAACTTTTCTGCCGTTGTCTGATGCTGAGATTGAAGATCTTAATTCTGATAATGATAAGAATGATAAAGGATTGCTGATTGATAGTTTTGATATTTGATATTAATAAACGATTTAATATTGAATGTAAGTCTACATTTTTTAATTTGACAATCTGATGTCGAATAATGAAGGATAATTGATTAATTTCAATTATCCTTTTTTTATTTGGCTTAAATATGGGATTTTATAGAGTTTTGTCGTTTATTTTTATAATTTAATATAAAAAATGCTCACTACTGCCCTATTTAAGCCATTTTTAATTTTATTAAAGATTTATTTGAAATTTTGATTAATTCTTGAAGAAAAAATGTAGATATTTTTGGAGTAAATTTATAATAAGAAGTTAATATAATGTAGATAAAATTGGAGTAAATTTATTAAATGTAGATATTTTTGGAGTAAATTATGCTTTTTTTCATAAAAATATATCTCATAAGTGTGCTTATTTGAATGTAATATATTTCATTAATATTGTTTTTCTACATTTTTTTATTCAAAAAATCTGTTCGATGTCTACATTTTTGGCTTAAATACTAGATTTCCTTAGTTTAGCACCTTTTATATGAACACATCATAACCTAAATGTAGATATTTTTGGAGTAAATCACACAAAATATGCAATATGTGGTCTACATAAAAAAAATGAAAGAAATTTCGTAGACATATTTAGAGTAAAATACCACAGTTTTTAAAAATTGTAGATAAAAACGGAGTAAAAATAGAGAAAAATATCAGTAATGTGGATAAAAACGGAGTAAAACAGAGAATTTGATTTCCTGCCAAAATACTGTTAAATTATGGTCTAAAAGGGGGTGAAATGCTTGGATAATTTTGCAAATATAGGTAAATCAGTTATAATCCAGTCTCTTGGTATCCAGAAAAATTACACAGAAGTAATTGAATCCACTGTAGAAACCATTGACTATAATAATGCAGCCTGCATTAACTGTAAATATAAAGCTGTCATTGAAACATTTGGCAAAGACAGCCGGGCATATTCTGATGCATGCAGTACCTGTGAGCATTGTCCGCATAAAGCATTAGCCCATAAGAATGTGTATAAAAAAGTTTACCATAATGAAAAGAATCGTTATGGCTATAGACCTATGCTTAAAGCAAATGCGATAAAATTATTTATGTTACTGCATTTTTATCATCCTGATTCTAATGGTATTATCAGAAATCTTGATGCCGGCGAACTTGCAGTTAATGTTGGATGCAATGTCCGCACAATATGGAATAACTTAAAGACTCTTCAGGAATATACATATATTTCATATTCTAAAAATGAATATGGACTGATTAATATACTTCTTAATGATTACGAAAACTACTACCTTCCTGCCAATAAGGGTGGGCGAGGTTTTCTTGTTGTATCCAAAGAACTGTATAAAAGACTGTGCAATATCAAATCTTTGGTTTCATTGAGAATATTTATCCGTGAACTGTTAAGTCTTGATGCTCCTGAATTAAAAGGACAAGCTAGTGTTGATTATAAGAAAATTAAAGAAATCAGAAATCTTCTTCCTGCTTACTGTAAGCCATCGGTAATAAAGGAAAAGCTTGGTCAGGAATCAGATATTTTTATTGTTTCCTTTAAAGATGATGTTGTCAGATTCCAGATAGATACAGAGTTTATTCCTAAGAATGAAAAACTTCGTGTTCATGATGAATATGCCAGAACATTAGAAAAATTTATATGGGAGTTCAACCAGAATGTGGCTTATGTTAATTCTGGCGGTATTTGTCCTGATTATCTGAACGATTTCTTCTCTATAAAAAATAAGAAATCTGCAGCTCCATTTAAACCAATGCTACTTACAGAAATTGAGATTGATGATCTGGCAAGTCTGTCAGTTCACTATTCTTATGACATTGTAGTTAATGCCTTATCTGTTGTATATAGAGAATACTATATGTATCAGAAGACAGTTAATAATCTTGGAGGTCTGGTTTCTACAATTATAAGATCAGAATTTAATAAATCAAAAAAGGCTGCATAAAAAACAGTCTTTTTTTCGTGTCTTTTTTTTCATTTATCCCATAAATTTTAGTCAAATATTATAATTTAAGAAATTCTCATCTTTAAAATGTTGAAGATACATCTTATTACTATCAAATTGTTACATAAAATAGTGTAAAAGTGTATTTATGCGACTACTATAATAAATGTTATTTGAAAGTTTTCGACAGAAAAAGTATAAAAAAACACATAATTATTAAACAAAATACCTTTTTTGAAAGAAAAAAAATATATAAAAAAATTAAATACATTTTTTGAAAAAAAAGAATTCTTATTGACCTTAATAAGTCATCATAAATGAAAAAAAATAACACATGAAAATTCAATAAAGTTAGTAATAATGCGGTTTAACATAACTGCTAATTAACAATATATGTTTAAATGATAATAATATATATGTATATATAGATTTAAAAAGAACTATTATAAATTATTATTAAATAAAAAATGACAGGTAAATATTCAAATTTAACTAAAATTGAATACTACCCGTCAAAATTATGGTTTTGTAAAATGACCATATACGCATTTTTATTATGTATTTGATGAAATATGTATATATATGTCAAAAATTCATATATGAGGAAATTAAAGGTTATCTATAAGGTCAACCAGTCTGTCTTTTAAAATTTCAACTCTTATTTTAAGCTCAGCATCATTTTTTATAACTGATTTATTATTTTTAAGAATGTCAAAATTATTTTCTAATAAGGTTAAAGACTGTTCAAGCTTGGCAATTGAATTTATTCTTTTTAATTCAGAATCAGAGATAGATGTCTGTCGCTGTTCTTTTTCCTTTTGCTGCTGCTTAAGCTTTTCTACCTGGGCTTCCATCTTAGCCTTTTCCTTTTCGGCTTTTTCTTTTGCCAGCATTGCGAATTTAACCATGTCATCTTTGTCCTGTTCAGTATTAGATGGCTTATCATTTTGCTGTATAGAACTGATTTTCTGTTCTAATAACCGGATTGTCTGTTCCTTATCTTCGATTTCTTTCGTTGCTGAATCGAGCTGCTTCTTATACTCTCTTGCTTCATCGGCACGTTCTTCTGATAATTTTTTTATAGACTGGAATTCCGCATTTTCAATAGTTCCATTCTTCTGAATAATAGAAAGAATTGTTTTCTGTGCATCTTCATCAAGTTTGCCGAATTTATCTGCCTGATTAAGATCAATGCCATTAGAATTAAGTAATTCAGAAAGTTCTGGTATAAGCTTCTCGGCTGTTGTATATTTTCTTGCCTGTCTTTCAGAGATATTAAGCTGGTTAGCAATTTCAGCGTGTATATTTTTAATTTCACCTTTTAATTTCTTGGCTTCATAGAGTTCTAATAAACGGCTTACTTCCCATCTTTTTACTTCCATACTTGATTCTCTGACATCATGATTGGCGGAAATAAGCATAATTTCTTCATCAATAGCATTTACATCAGATTTCTCTACTTTACAAGGTATTCCTGCAGGAAAGTTATCCCGGTATTCTTTATCAGTCATCTGGCATATGGCATGATATCTTCTTTCACCAGAAATAAGTCTGTATAGGTCTGTTTCAGCATCATATAAAACAGACAGATTGTGACGCAGACCATTTACAAGAATACTTTCTTTGAGTGCTTCTATTCCATCCTGTGAATACTGCTCATTCTTAGGATTTGGAATAATCTTTTCTTTTGGAATGTATTTAAAATTATACTGGGCTTTAGCCTGTATTTCACGGAGCTTTTCACCACCATCGTTATTGAGTACACCGGATTTAGTTGTTCCGGCACTAAATGATTTCTTTGCCATTACTACTTCTCTCCTTTCAGATATTTTGCAAGCTTACGGTAATGAGGTGTGTCCATTAATCCAAGATAATTGACAAGTTCAACATAATCAAGCGATGCCGGACACTTCTTGTCATATGTTAACAAAGGTTCAAATGTAGTGTTTGATTCATTGACAGCTATGCAGTTCCTTATAGAAATTGGAAGAAATCTGTCACCGAACATATTTTCATAACTTTCATACATCTGACGGAAAAGTGTAGTTCTTCCTGCTACACGAGTCATAAATATACCTGCAAATTCAATGCTTAGTGCATATTTGTCATTAAGTTCTTCAATTGTATCTAATAGAGACATAAGTCCATCATAAGAGAAATTATCTACACAGATAGGTGTAATAATTTTATCACTTGCGCACATTGCACATGATGTAAGATAAGACTTAAAAGGTGAATTGTCTATTATAATATAATCAAATTCGTCTTTAATAAGATTAAGATTATATCGTAGATAAAGTTCAACATTAGTTTCTTTCATTTTATCGTATATCTTATATATAAGACTGTTAAGCTCCCTTGATGCAGCAAGAATAGATATATTATCGTAGTCTGTATCTGTTATAAAATTCATAACGGCATCTTTATTATTTTGCTTTACGCAAAACAGATGTTCATAATTAATATCAGGATTAGCTTCTGCCTGTCCAAACATTTTAGTTGTGTTCATCTGTGGATCAAGATCAATCAATAATACGTTGTATTCTGAAATAGCTAAAATCTGTGCAATAGTTATTGCAGAGGTAGACTTTCCTACTCCACCTTTTTCATTAATTAAACTAATTACTTCTGCCATTGTATTTCCTTTCTTAATATTAGTATATGTTAATTATACATCATTTAAAATACTTTTCAATTGATTTTTCGAAAAACTTTGCACTCAGTTCACAGTTCATACTTCATACTTCATGGTTCATACTTCATAATTTTACTTTATAGTTTTATATTTAATTAGATTTAACAGAAAAAAGTGAACTCAGTTCAAAAAATGGAATGATGTATTGCACTTTGAATATAATTTGAAATACAAATTGGAATATTATAATAATATGTACAAATAAGATAGTTTATGAGTGAAAAACAGAAAGATTTTTGAACTGAGTTCAAAGTTTTAACAATAAATAGAATAATCAAAATGGAAATTAGAACATATGTTTATCATGTTTCATGTGAAACATTTTCACAATATATAGTGCTTCAGATGTTTTAAGTACACAATTTAATATTAGATGTATTGAGTTATCTTGCAACTAACGGTATAATTATCAAACAAATTATTTTTATGGAATTATGAGGTTATTATGGTATTTAATTACACATACAGAATTGGTCTTGAAGATTGTGGAAGGGAAAATAAGGCTACTAACAGGGCTATTCTTACTATTTTGGAGGATATTGCAGGCTTGCATTCTGCTACAGTAGGGCTTGGACTTAATGAAATCAATGAAACAGGCTGTGCATGGGTTGTTTTGAACTGGCAGATGAAAATTATAAGGCGCCCTGCATATAATGATGAATTAACTGTTTATACATGGTCAACATCCGCAGATAAGCTGTTTGCGGAGAGAGATTTCAGGATTACTGATAAGAATGGTGAAACAATTGTTATTGCGACATCACGCTGGTTATATATGGATATTAACAGGAGAAGACCGGTAAGAATTACACCGGAAATAATGGACAGATATGAATCAGAGCCTGAAATACATGTGTTTACTGAAAAAGTAAACAGAATAGATCCTCCAGACACTGGTTATATTGAAATTCCATATAATATATTAAGGAGAGATGTTGATTATCTTGGTCATATGCATAATATCAGTTATCTGGATGCTGCTTATGATGTAATGCCAGAAGAATATTTTAACGGACCACAATTCAACTTTGTAAGTATTGAATATCGTAAGGAATTGCTTAGAAATGATGAGGTAAAAGCACATTTTTATAAAATTGACAAAGGATGTATAATATCTTTAAATACGGATAAGATAAATGCAGTAATTATGCTGAAATATTAGAAATTAATATTTGTTATATAATTCTGGAATGCAAATTCCAACGCATGGAAAGGAGTGCAATTATGAGTCTTATTAATAAAGAAAAAGTATTGAATGGAGTCGGAAAAGCTGTGGATGCTACTAATAATATGGCAGATAAGGCTTCTTCATTTGTTAAGGAAAAGGAAATTGACAAGAAAGCTATGAAGGCTGCGAAAACTGCCGAAAAAGGTATTAAAATAGCAGGAAATAAGATTGGAGAGGTCGCTGGAGAAATTGTTGCGGGCTATAAGAATAAGGCAGGTGGAGCATCTTCTAAGACAGCTGGTACTGCTGCAACAGGCAACAAAGCACCAGATATCATTGTAGATGCCAAAGATATTAAAGAACATGTAAGTGATGAGGAATAGTAATGCAAAGCGATTTTTCACAGGGAAAAGTCTGGAAAAATGTTATTAATCAGGCAATTCCGCTTATGGTCGCTCAGCTTATACAGATTCTGTATAATGTTGTTGACCGGATATACATTGGGCATCTTCCTGTTATTGGAAGCAATGCTTTAACAGGAATAGGACTGGTTTTTCCTATTACAACACTTGTTGCGGCATTTACTAATCTGTTTTCAACAGGTGGTGTGCCGCTCTTTTCTATGGCAAGAGGAGCAAAAGAAGAAAAGAAAGCGGAACTTATACTAGGACAGGTTGTATCATTGCTTTTTGTTACATCGCTGGCACTTATGGCGTTATGCTATATATTTAAAAGACCAGTACTGTTCCTTTTCGGAGCAAGTGAAGAAACTTATGTATATGCTGACCAGTATCTTAAAATATATCTTCTGGGAACGATATTTTCAGTGCTTTCAACCGGACTTAACGGATTTATTAATGCACAGGGATATCCTAAAAAGGGCATGATGACAGTTATGCTTGGTGCAATTATTAATCTCATTCTTGATCCAGTGTTCATATATGGGCTTCATATGGGAGTTTATGGTGCAGCAATAGCCACAGTAATAAGCCAGGGTGTGTCTTTTATGTGGGTTTTAAGTTTTTTTATGGGAAAGAAAACATTTTACCATATAAAAAAAGAAAATCTGATTCTTAAAGCAGGGATGGTTGGAAAGATTACGTCTCTTGGAATATCAGGATTTGTTATGCAGGGAACTAACTGCCTCGTACAGGTTGTATGTAATAAAATGCTGTTTATGTATGGCGGGGATATGTATGTAGGAATTATGACTGTAATTAATTCAGTCAGGGAGATTCTTTTTGTTCCCGGTAGTACACTTGGAAGCGGTGCACAGCCTGTTCTTGGCTACAATTATGGTGCAAAGCAGTATGAAAGAGTCAGAAAAGCAATTAGATTCACGGCGGCAATTGGATTTTTATATATGCTCATTGCATGGCTTGCTGTAATTATATTTCCGAAAGAGATTCTGTCGGTATTCACGACTGATAAGGCTATGATAGTTTCAGGAGAACATGCGTTAAAGCTGTATTTTTTTGGATTCTTTTTTATGTCATTCCAATTCGTGGGACAGTCGACATTTACAGCACTTGGCTGTGCAAAGAGGGCGGTATTTTTCTCGATATTCAGGAAAGTAATTATAGTTGTTCCGCTTACAATTATCCTTCCTATGCTTGGACTTGGAGTTGAAGGAGTATTTATTGCTGAGCCCGTATCTAATGCAATAGGTGGTCTGGCAAGCTTTACAACAATGTATTTTACACTTTACAAAAAACTGCCGGAATAGTATTCTAAAGACAATGATAGCAAAGGTGCCATCGCTTCTGTATAGGGAGCGGTGGCTTTTTTAAAATCTTGGAAAGAAGGATAATTTATGGATATATTTGACATAATAGGACCTGTGATGGTTGGTCCGTCAAGCTCACATACAGCAGGTGCTGTCAGAATTGGTTATATTGCAGGAAAACTTATGGGAGAGCCGATTGCAAAAGCAGAAATCCTTCTATATGGATCGTTTCTGGCAACAGGAAAAGGACATGGAACAAGAAAGGCGCTCGTTGCCGGACTTCTTGGAATGAAACCGGATGATATGAGAATTCCCGACAGTTTTGAGATTGCCAAGGAGCATGGTATAGAGGTTGTTTTCGGAGAATCAGCATTAAGAGATGCACATCCGAATACAGCCCAGATTTTCCTGACATCTGTAACTGGTAAGAAGCTTGAAGTTGTTGGTGAATCACTTGGAGGATCACGAATTAATATTGCTCAGATTGACGGAATATCTACGAATTTTTCAGGTGATTATCCGACACTTGTTGTGCATAACATGGATCAGCCTGGACATGTTGCAGAAGTTACATCAATGCTTGCACACAAATCAGTTAATATTGCTGCCATGCAGTTGTACAGGGCTGGCAGAGGCGGCAATTCAGTTATGGTGCTTGAGTGTGACCAGGAAGTGCCAGAGGAGGGAATTAACTGGTTAAGACATGCAGAAGGTGTTGTCAAGGTGACTTATCTTGGCTTGGAATAATCATAATGCAGAATTTGATTAGCATAATTATTGGTGAAAAATGGAGGATTTATGGCAGAATATCATTCAATCAGTGACCTTGTGAAATTAAGTATTAATAATAAGCAGGAATTATGGCAGGTTGTTCTTACGGGACAGGCACATGACAAGCTAATGTCTGAAAGAGATGTATTTGCACAGATGAAAAAGATGTATCAGGCTATGAAGAGCGCAGATGAGCAATATGACCAGCAGTTGAGGTCACCAAGTAAAATGGCTGGTGGTGATGGATATAAAATGCGAATTTATAATGAGTCTGGCAGAAATATATGTGGTGATTTTATTGGTGTGGTTATGGAAAAAGCATTAAAGATGGGGGAATCGAATGCATGCATGAAGAGAATTGTAGCAGCACCTACAGCAGGTTCATGTGGTGTTATTCCGGCTGTATTACTGTCTTATGAAAAATGTTTTGGCGTTACAGAAGATGAATGTGTAAAAGCGTTATTAATTGCGGCCGGAATAGGTGCGGTAATTGCTGAAAATGCATCTATTGCAGGAGCAGCAGGTGGCTGTCAGGCAGAGATTGGTTCGGCAAGTGCAATGGCAGCGGCGGGACTGGCTTATATGCAGGGAGCAGATAGTGAAGGATGTGCAAATGCCCTGGCACTTGCTTTAAAGAGTATGCTGGGGCTGACATGTGATCCGGTTTGCGGATTAGTTGAGGTTCCATGTATAAAGAGAAATGTTTCTGGGGCAGTCAATGCAATTACGGCGGCACAGATGACAATGGCGGGTATAAAGAGCGTAATTCCTGCAGACGAGGTTATAGATTCCATGAGAAGGATAGGTAATGACATGCCGGTATGTCTTAAAGAAACAGGTGAAGGTGGACTGGCAATAACACCAACTGCAAAAGTGTATAAGCAAAAGTTAAATAATATTGACAACTAATGTCACAAAAAATGACAAAAAATTGACAAAAAATACTGTTTTTTAAAAAAAATGGCAAAAAATCTGTTGATTGACAAAAATAATATGCTATAATATAGATGATTGTAAAAGAGATTGAATTTGTTTGAACGAATTTGAATGATTTTACAATTAACATTACACACAGATATAAGGATAACTCCATAATTCCTTATATTTGACTATATTTCTATCCCCTCTACTCATCCCCGGTTCCCCCAGAACCGGGGAAGTTTTTTATGCGCGGATAGCGAGGAGAATATAAAAATGCGCTGTAATCATGCTTGCATGAATTGAAATTTTTTTACATGTGGGCATCAGTATATGCTATAATTACACAATATGTTTACATTCAGACAATACCGGCTATGAGTAAATAAATAATCAGAGGATGGAGTTAGTTATGACACGAAAAGAACTTAATGAAATTAAATCACAATATACATTAGAGGACTGTGGAATATTAAGGTTATGCGGATGCTATGTTGATGGTGAGCGAAATAAGATAACACAGTTTAATGAGAACTTTCTTAATCTTCCGGAAGAGGAGAAGCATAAATATTTTGATATATTTAAGAAGACTCTTTCAGGAACACCAGGAAAGAATCTGGTTGATATGAAGTTTAATGTCGATGCGTATGCTGATGAGGGCGCAAGAACATTTTTAATGAACTTAAGAGACAGCGGACTTAAGGATGACAGACTTCTTAACGAATTCTATGACAGGATTATCAATAATTACAGTTATGTTGGTAATTATCTGATTCTTCTAATTAATCAGGTATATGATATTCCTGCGGTTACTACTGATAATATAGAGATGGATGATGCATCTGATGAGGTTTACAGCTACATTTTATGCAGTATATGCCATGTGAATCTTTCTAAGCCGGGGCTTGGGTATGATGAGGAGGACAATAATTTCCACGATAAGAAGCAGAATCATATGGTAGATGTACCGGATGTCGGATTTCTGTTCCCGGCATTTAATAAGAGAAGTGCAGATGAGGATATGACTCTTTTCTATACTAAAGATGTCAGTGAGTTTGAGGACGGGCTTATCGACTGCCTGCTTGACTGTGCGGTTCCGCTTCCTGCAAAGCAGCAGAAGGAAACATTTACATCACTTGTTAATGAGGCACTTGGTGAAGAGGCTGACCTTGAGATTGTGAAGAATATTCATGAAAATCTTGAGCAGATTATAGAAGAGAAGAAGCAGGAAAGTCCGGCACCGGTTATGCTTGATAAAACTGAGATGAAGGATCTGTTGGAAAAAAGTGGTATTAAAGAAGAAAAGCTTGAGAATTTCGAGGAGCACTTTGAGATGGCTGCCGGTGAACATGGAAAGCTTGTTGCATCAAATGTTTCATCTGGTAAGAAATTTGAAGTGAAAACGCCGGATGTTGTCATAAAGATTAATTCAGATAAGACAGATATTGTGAGTACACAGGTAATTGATGGAAGACAGTGCCTTGTAATTCAGATTGACGAGAGACTTGAGGTTAATGGGATTTCAGTTAATCCTGATACAGGTGAGGTTATAGACAGAACCGCTGATGGATATGTAGAAGAATGATGATGGAGGATGAGTCTGTATGACATTGAAGAAGTTGCTGCATAATTTCAATGGACATTTGCACACGGTTAATTCCCACAGAAGGCTGGTGAGAAAATACTGCTTTAAGCTTGGATTATACAGGCAGGGAATGATGCATGATTTGTCAAAATATTCACCATCGGAGTTCATACCAGGAGTTAAGTACTATCAGGATGGACACAGAAGTCCTAATAATGCCCAGCGTGAAGATGAAGGTGTTTCAAAGGCATGGCTGCATCATAAGGGTAGGAACAAACATCATTTTGAATACTGGATAGATTACGATGTCGATGGTAACAGCACTATTCTTGCAGGAATGAAAATGCCTGTGAAATATGTTGCTGAGATGTTTTGCGACAGAGTTGCAGCGAGCAGGATATATAATAAAGACAAGTACAAAGATTCAGATCCATTGGATTACTATATTAAGGGGCTTGGGCATTATATTATGCATCCGGAAACAGATGAGCTTCTTCACAATCTTTTGAAGATGCTTGCTGATAAAGGGGAAGAGTATACATTTGCATATATAAAAGCAAATGTGCTTAAGAAAAAGAAAACAGGCGGATTATAGCAATTTTTTGGTGAAACTTTAATATTTTGACAAGAAAAAGGTTTTTAAAATTGGCATAATAGTGTATAATTTAAAGAACAATATGAACAAAAAAATGTTCTGGTGAATAATTTAATAAGAGGAAAGGGAGGTCTTATAATGGGGATAATGCATACTAAGGCCGAAAGAACTGAAAAGGTTAAAGAGATTAAGGCTGAGAACGAGAAGAAGGTAAAAGAGGTCAGGGCAAAGAAGAAAGAATTTGATGCAGAGGTTAAGAAGAAAGCTAAACAGGTTGCTGCTGACGGAAAGAAGAGAAGAGCAGGTATTACATTCAGACTGTTTATGCTTGCTATTGTACCGGTAATTGTTATGGTACTGGGGCTTATTACAACTACAATATTGAGTCTTAAGTCAGGACTGGAAGAAGAGGCCATGGATGGACTAGAACTGTTAAGTGGGGCAGTACAGAGTTCTTATGAGGATATTAAAGGCAACTATGAATATAAGAACGGTAGATTATTCAAGGGTGGCGAAGAATTGACTATTAAACCGGCTGCACTTGATATATATGTCAAGAACTCCAAGAATGATGTCCAGGTTACACTTACATATGGAACCAAGAGAGTTCTTACAACGCTTACTGATAAAAAGGGAGCAAGATTAACGGGAACAGATATATCAAGTGAAGTGTGGGATGTAGTTAAGACGGGAAAGACATATAGAGATACTAATTATAAGGTAGATGGAAAGAGATACTGTGCAGTATATGTGCCACTAAAGGATAATAACCAGGTTGTAGGATGTGTATTTGCAGGACAGCCTACATCAGATATTACAAACTATATAATGCAGAAGGTTGGAACAATGCTTATAGTTTCTGCAGTAGTACTTATATTAGTAGGAATTGTGGCAACATTTATAGCACAGAGTATTTCAAAGTCGATTAAGAGAGCAAGTGTATCTGTAACGAAAGTTGCCGGAGGAGATCTTACAGTAGAGGTTGATAAGACTGTACTTAAGAGAAAGGATGAAATCGGAGACATGGGCAGAGCCCTTGAAACTCTTATAATTAAGTTAAGAGAAATTGTTGGAAGTCTTGCGAAGTCTGCAACAGATCTTGGTGAGTCAGGTAATTCAATTGACTCTATGGCTTCACAGTCAAGTGTTGCTGCAGGAGAAATCAGTACAGCAGTAGAAGAGATATCTAAGGGTGCAGTATCACAGGCAGAAGATATTGAGACAGCAACTAATGAAATTATGACAATGGGTGAACAGATTACTCAGATAGTTAATAATATTGCTGACCTTACAAAGACATCTAAGAACATGGAAGAAGCCGAAAATGCTTCACAGGATACAATGATTGAATTAAGTGATGCAGTACAGAGAACTACTGATGCAGTTGCAAGAATTGCAAAACAGATAGAGACAACTAATGAATCGGTAGATAAGATTGGCAATGCTGCTTCACTTATTGCAGATATTGCAAGCCAGACAAGCCTGTTATCACTGAATGCTTCTATTGAATCTGCAAGAGCAGGAGAAGCAGGAAAAGGATTTGCAGTTGTTGCATCAGAGATTCAGAAGCTTTCATCACAATCTGACAGCACAGCAAGTAAGATTCAGGAGATTATTACAGATCTCCAGAATGATTCGAAAGAAACACTTGAGGTTATGAGAAGTACAGAAGTTCTTGTAAGAGAGCAGTATGAAAAGCTTGCAGCAACTAAGGAAAGATTTAAGGAAGTTGGTAATGGCATTAATGTTTCAAAGCATGGAACAGATGTTATTAAAGGCAATGCCGAAGTATGCGACAGTTCAAGAGTTACCGTTGTTGATGTAATATCTAATCTTTCTGCTATATCAGAAGAGAATGCTGCTTCAACACAGCAGACAACATCTTCTATGCAGGAGCTTAATGCAACTATTAATATTCTTGCAGAAACAGCAGCTAAGGTTAAGGAAGTATCAGACCAGCTTAATGAAGATATGAAGTATTTTAAGATGTAATCAGAATAAAAATACCGGTTAAGTTTGTATATATTAAGAACTTAACCGGTAATTTTTTATGCTTTTTCTAGTACATTTATTAATTCCTTTAGCTGTGCCCGGATTTTCTTACGATTGATATCCGAATAACCAATTTCGTTGGCAATCTTGTAAAGATATTCCTGAAAGTTCTGTACAATCTGCGGGTGATTGAAATCAAAAATCATGCTTGGCAGGGCTGTACGGATAAGCATTGCCTCTGATCCTTCGTTAACAATTATACATATGTTATCATCTGGATCATATTGTATCGGAACAAAGAAATAGTCAGCATGTGTATCCATAATTCTTATAATATTCTGCAGATGCTTTGCATAAGAACGGGGCGTGTAATATACAGCTGTCTGTTGTCTTACAACAGGGAAAATAACCGGAACATGGCCAGCTATAACTTCTTCAGCAGTTGCCAGTGGACATATATCAACATTGCGTAAATCATCAAATACAGTGGATAACTGGTAAGAGGTACGCAGATTTACACCAAGGCTGTCAGGATTATTATTAAGAAACTCTGTTATCAGCTCTTCCGGCATGGCTGCTGGAGGAAGGCTCAATCCCTTCTGGATATGGTTTACATGGGTGTTTAAGATACGGTGGAAACACTTAGAAACATCCTCTGCTGATTCATATATATTCATGGTTGGCCTGCAGTAGGATAAAAAAGTTTTGAATTCGTTTTCTTTAATAGAAATAACTGCAGGTTCGGTTGTCATAACAGTAAATGAATTATCACTTACCGTTGAAAGGCAGTCAGAGTAAACTGCAACATGCGGAGGATAAATTATGCTTATTTTTGAAAACAGATTATCACGCATGCGAGGATAGTAGTAAGATTTCACCCGTCCGGTAATATATGCCGGAACCCAGTAGAAAAACTCTTCAAAAAACTGAGTGGTATTAACAGGAGAAGGGGAAATCTGGCATATAGTATATCCATAATCTATCAATCTGAGCAGAAGCTCCTGTATAGAATTAAGAATTTCTTTATTATCAAATATACTGTAAACATCATCATCAATCCATACATATACTGTACCATGGTCTTCAAGGGTAAGAAGATGGTTGATAAAACTGATAACAGCCTGTTTTTTTCCTTCGGACTTATAAAGAATACTGGTAGCATTGGGAATTACGTCAATGGATTTTATTCCCATAATATTATTAGTGCCTGATGAAGAGATATTTTCATTAAGAATGCCGTCAACCAGTGTATTGGTCTGAGGAAGCTCATCCGCCAGCCACTGGTAAAGCATATCTGAATATTCAGGCAAAGGTCTGGAATGATTGAATCTGCTATAATCAGATGCAAGAGCCAAAGCCTTTCTTTGATAGCTGAGTTTAATTGAAGAGGCAAAATAGTCCGACATTCGTCTTAAAATTTCCTTATTACGAGGACATTTTCTCTTACCACTGCGATACAGGCTTACAGCAGAATTATCGATGCCAACAGCACCAGCCAGAGTTGTGTTATTAGTGTTTGTTATATCCATCAGAAACTTAAATTTGTCATTAAAAGTCATAAGCTCTCCTTATGCAAATGCGTGAACGCCAGAAATAATAAGCGTTGTAAGTGTGCGTGCCATTTCATCAAGAGTAATACCGTCAGGGTTAGTTATCCATTCATAATACGCGGAAATCATTCCGCCAGCGACAAAGTTAGAAATAAGAGGATATTGTTCAGCAGGAACATTCATCTTAATATCCTTGTCTACCAGCTCTTTGAGAAGGGTCTCCTGCAATGCTTTCTGGAGTCTGTTAAAAAGCAGGCTTCCGTTGTCTGAAGCAAAAAGGTCTCTTGCAATATCTGCATCAGACATAATTGTATTAAGAAATGCAAATAAAGTCTGAGGTGAGAACATATTATAATCCTCAGACATAGCGCACAAAAGATCTTTAAGAGATGTTATAAGCTCATTAATTCCTTCATCAAGAACATCATTGACAGTTGAATAATATGTGTAAAATGTTTTTCTGTTAATGTCAGCCTGTGCAGCAAGCTCAGTAACTGTTATTGAATTAAGCTTTTTCTTCTGCATAAGCTCAACAAGTGCTTCGTAAATCGCTTTTTTAGTCTTTAGAATTCTGCGGTCAGCTTTAATTTCATGTGCAGAAGTAAAACTGATTTCTTCAAATTTTGCCATAATAAACTCCTATTAATCAGATTATAAAATATATATAAAATTGTTATGAAAATACTATGAAAAATGTATTTTGCAGTTAACTATATTGTACAACATTTGCAAATGATAGTAAACAAAATACGACAAAATGTTACATAAGTGCCAAAAAGAAATTAATTGACCTTTGAAAATATTTGTTAAAAAACATACAATGCTGATTGGAAACATATTGTATGATATTGGAACGTTTGTGTATTAACTTGTGATTAAATAGTAATACGCGGATAAATGATTTGACAGCAAGAGGTATCAAATGAGAAAGAAAAATGCATTTATTAATGTAACAGCCAGTATGGGGAGAGGTCTTTTATACGCTTACCTGTATATTATGTTCAGACCTAAGATATGTTATCAGAGCAGAAAAGCTAAAGAGGAAATTGAAAAAGGCGGAGTCATATTTATTGGCAATCATGTGGGACATAATGACGGACAGATGTTTTATATGCTGTTTAAGAACAGTGTCCTTATAATAGCCAAAGACTGGGCTGATAAGAAGATTCTAAAGTGGCTTACAAGCGGTGGTAAGTTTATTTCTGTAGACCGCTTTGGAACAGATATTACATGGATAAGAGGAGCATCGGAGCATCTTCGTGCAGGAGATAATATGATAATTTTCCCAGAAGGACATACTTCTAAGACAGGGGTTATGGATGAATTCAAGCCGGGCTTTGCAATGTTGGCAGTTATGTCAAGTGCAAAAATTGTTCCGGTATATAATGACGGAGAATATCATAAGCTGTTTGGGAAGAGACTTAAGCTGTATGTTGGAGAGCCGATGGAACTTACTAAAGAGGGAAAAGGGCTTAATGCGGAGTATCTCGCAGGGGAGTGTGCGAGGTTCCGGGAGGCTGTGGAGCAGCTCGGAAGGTAGTGACAGGACGGACGGGGCTGCGGCTGGGTGTGACGCGGGCGTTGTGTGGGTGTGTAGCATTTTGAAACACGCTTTCGCTCGTATCCGGACGCAGCGGTACTAGGTTCGCTGGAGTTTGTTGGCACGAAGTGCCAACTGCTCCAGCTTACCAAGTGCCGGCGTCCTCCAACGGTTTCAAACTACTACACACCCACACGCCGTCCGCATCCCACCCAGCTCGCAGCCCCTGCGTTTGCCACAGCCTTCCGGGCTGCCTCCTTTGGAGGGTCCGCCCGGTGGGGTGTAGGCGACGGTGGGCAGACAGCTTAAGGCTGGCGACCATACAGTTTTAGTTGATTATAATCCGGGAGGTGTCAGTCGCAGGTACGCGGTTTTGAAAAGGCTTGCGGAAAAAACCGTCGGAGGACGCCGGCACTTAGGGAGTTCGGGATTTTGATGAGGGATGCGGGAGCTTGCTCGCGGCATCCCTCATCAAAAGCCTGAACGAGCTTAGTGTCCGTTGCGTCCGTAGCCGAGCGGAAGTGTGTTTTTGGAGCAAGCTTTTTCAAAACTGCGTACCGTTCGATTGCCACTACCCACCGGATTTCAATAAAGTAAAAAAGGAGCAAAGCATGAATAATTATTTTTATAACATGGTAGATACTGATGAAATGGCTACTTTGGAATATATTCCAACTATTCCAAAGTTTCTTGAATTTATTAAGAAGCAATATTCTGATTATCCAGCCATAAGTGACAAGGTTACTACATATACATATGAGGAGCTTGTTTCAAGAGTTGCTAAGAGAGTTACATTTATTAATTCATTAGGACTTGAGAAAGGTTCTAACATAGCAGTACTTGCAAAGAACGATTTTGATGCAATGGAGCTTTTCCTTGCAATTCCGGCGGCCGGACATGTACTTATTATGCTTCCTAATGCACTTAACGATAAGGCACTTGCAGGAATCAGCATGAAGTTTGACCTTGCTGGTATGTTCGTTGGCAGGGAATTTACAGAGGTTACAGCTAATCTTCCTTGCAAGACATGGCCAAGCACTTCTATTGGTGAGACTGAAAGCGCATTTGCAGATGTTGAAAAGGATACTACAGCAGCCATTTTCTTTACAGGTGGAACTACAGGAGCGCCTAAGGGAGCAGTTCACAGCCACGGCTCTATTATGAGAGGTTCATTTAACGGTGTATTCGGACCAGGCAACATTCTTCATAAGAGATATATAGCTATGCTTCCTCTTTCACACATATTTGGGGCAATTATGGGATATATGGCTAAATTGTATACAGGTTCGCTTATATATACATGTGTTGATATGAGAGCCGGTATCGGTGATATCCCTGTTGTAAGACCTACAACGCTTGTACTTGTTCCTGGTCTTGTTGAGATTATCCTTAACATTGCCAGGCTTAAGGGAAGAGCATTCTTAGGAGATCTTGAGCTTATCATGTGCGGAGCTGCACCTGTTCCTCCAAGACAGATGGCAGAGTGCCGTGAATTAGGAATTACATTATGCGCGGGTTATGGACTTACAGAGTGTGCTAACCTGACATCAGGCAATTGCGATACAGATAAGAAGCCTGAATCTATGGGACACATTTATCCAGAACAGCAGGTTAAGGTTGTTGACGGAGAACTCTGGATTAAGGGTGATAATGTAATGAAGGAATATTACAAGGATCCTGAGCATACAGCAGAAGTATTAGAAGACGGATGGTTTAAGACAGGTGACCTTGTTGAGTTTGATGATAATGACTGGATATACATAACAGGTCGTATCAAGAATCTTATCATTCTTCCTAATGGTGAAAATGTATCGCCAGAAGAGATAGAGGAATTGTTCTACAAGCAGTCGCTTGTAAAGGATTGTCTTGTACAGGAGATGGAAATGAATGGAAACACTGTTATCGGTGTTGAGATTATTCCATATATGCCTGAATTAGAGGGTGCATCTGAGGAAGAAATCCAGAACAGATTGCAGGAAACTGTTAATGAGGTTAATAAGGAACTCCCACCATTCAAGAGAGTGCTTAAGCTTAAGGTGCGTACAGAAGATTTTAAGAGAAATGGCGCAATGAAGATTTTGAGGAATCAGGCGTAAGGTTGTGGTGGTGCCCGGAAGGTAGTGACAGGACGGACGGGGCTGCGGCTGGGTGTGACGCGGGCGTTGTGTGGGTGTGTAGCATTTTGAAACACGCTTTCGCTCGTATCCGGACGCAGCGGTACTAGGTTCGCTGGAGTTTGTTGGCACGAAGTGCCAACTGCTCCAGCTTACCAAGTGCCGGCGTCCTCCAACGGTTTCAAACTACTACACACCCACACGCCGTCCGCATCCCACCCAGCTCGCAGCCCCTGCGTTTGCCACAGCCTTCCGGGCTGCCTCCTTTGGAGGGTCCGCCCGGTGGGGTGTAGGCGACGGTGGGCAGACAGCTTAAGGCTGGCGACCATACAGTTTTAGTTGATTATAATCCGGGAGGTGTCAGTCGCAGGTACGCGGTTTTGAAAAGGCTTGCGGAAAAAACCGTCGGAGGACGCCGGCACTTAGGGAGTTCGGGATTTTGATGAGGGATGCGGTAGCTTGCTCGCGGCATCCCTCACAAAAGCCAGAACGAGCTTAGTGTCCGTTGCGTCCGTAGCCGAGTGGAAGCGTGTTTTTGGAGCGAGCCTTTCCAAAACCGCGTACCGTCCGATTGCCAACACACCCCACCGGATTTCATAAAATAAATCAAAAGGAGATTTTATTATGGTATTTGAGAAGTTAAAGGAAATTTTTGGAAGGGTTATGCCACAGTGCGACCCGGCAACTATTACAATGGACAGTGTTCTTGCAACAGATTTAGGAGTTGATTCTCTTAATATGATGTTACTGGCTATTACTGTTGAGGATGAGTTTAAGATCAGATTCAGTTCTGATGCCAAGCTTGAAACTGTTAAAGATATTGTTGATTATGTAGAAGCTAACGCTAAATAGAGGTCACCTATGAGTGAAGTAAAGACAGGACTTGTGCTGGAAGGCGGGGCTATGAGAGGTATTTTCTCTGCCGGAGTGCTTGATTACATGCTTAAGAAGGACATTTATTATGACTATGTTATAGGTGTGTCTGCGGGGGCAGGTAATGCGGTAAACTATGTTTCCAGACAGGAAGGAAGAACGAAAAAGATAATTACCCATGAAAATGCTGAAAGCTATTATGGAGTCGGACAGCTTTTCGAGAATAAGAAGATTCTTAATCTTGAAATGCTGGTAGCCGAATATGCTCTTAAAGATATTCCTTATGATTTTGACACATTTTTCGCATCTAAGACAGAGTGTGAGAGTGTTGTTGTTAATTGCGAGACTGGAAAGGCTGAGTATAAAGGGAATTTTAAGACGAAGGATGAATTCTTGAAGTGTCAGATGGCAAGCTGCTCTGTGCCATTTATATGCGAACCTGTTGAAATTGACGGCTATCATTATCTTGATGGAAGTATTATCGATTCGATACCGCTTGAAAGAGCAGTTGAGAAGGGGTGCGATAAGATTGTTGTTGTACTTACCAAGCCGGAGGGTTCTAAGCCTACAGATTATTCTAAGGTAAAGAAGCTTATAGAGTGGAGCTACAAGAAATATCCGGAACTTTGTGATGCTATGGCACACAGAAGGCAGGCTTATGACAGGCAGGATAAGTTTATGAAAAAGCTTGTGGAAGAGGGAAAGGTCTTTGTTATCCGTCCGGAGGAGCAGATGATAAGACACTTTGAGAATAATAATGAAAAACTTCTTCAATGCTATCAGTATGGATATGACACGATGAGAAAACAGTTTAAAGCATTTGAGAAGTTTATGGAGGACAAATCCTCTCCTCGCTAGAGAGACTCGGATTTTCCTGCGGAAAACAAGGAGGATTAATAATGAAGGTTTTAGTAGTAAACGGAAGCCCTAAAGGACCTAAGAGTAATACTATGCAGATGACAAATGCGGTTCTTAAGGGACTTAAGGAGACTAATCCAGAAGCAGAGATTGAGCTTCTTACAGTTAAAGATATGGATATTAAGCCATGTATGGGATGCATGAGCTGTTGGGGAAAGACAGCGGGACAGTGCGTTATCAATGATGTTATGCAGGATGTTCATGTTAAATTCATGAATGCAGATGTGATAATATACAGTTTTCCACTGTATTTCTTTGGCATGCCAGGTCCAATGAAAACATTTGTTGACAGAATCATGCCACTTATGGAGACTTACAAGGGCAAGGTAAGAGATATCGGAGATAATGCGTTCCACGAATTCCGTTATGATGTAAGCGGCAAGAAGTTCTATGTTATATCATCATGTGGATACGGAAGGACTCAGGAGATATATGACGCACTTATCAAGGAATTTAATTTTATCTATGGCAAGGGCAGATATCAGGCACTTCTTTGTCCACAGAGTGAAATGTTTGCAATTCCACCAATGGTAAATCAGATTAATGAATATCTTAAGAGATATACAGAAATCGGTAAGGTTATGGGAAAAGGTGAAGATATCCCTCAGGATATGATTGATTATGCTTCGCAGCCAATGATTCCACAGAGAGCATTAGAGAAGCTTATGAACAATTACTGGGATGCAGTTACACCAGAGAATCCTCTTCCGGCTCCTAATTTAAGATAAGAGGAAGGTTATGAAAACATATTACATGTTTGGCGACTCGCTTATGCGCGGGGTTATGCCGGATGAAGCGTGGAATTATCACAGCTCAGATGCAATCGGCTTTGAGAAAATGCAGGCACAATATAATATGAAGTTTTTAAATTTTGCAATGCCGACATTCACATCAGAGAGAGTAAAAATGTGGCTTACACAGGTAATGTCAAGTTATCCAGTACCTGATGTGGCATTTCTTGAATGTGGCGGTAACGACTGCGACTATGACTGGAAGTCGATATGTGAGGGCAAATGTGACTATGAACACAGGCACAGAGTTGACCCTCAGGATTTTAAGAAGAATTATGAGGATATGATACATTTGTTGCAGGAAAAGGGAGCAGCAGTAACATCAGTAATTGCACCTCCGATTGCTATTGAAATGTATCTTTCACATCTGCTTGAAAGCGGAATCAGTAGGGAAGTTATGTCAGAATATGTGAACTCAGTTCAGCAAATGCAGGACGAGTATGCAGAATATGGCGACATAATGAGAGCTGTTTCCAAGGAAAACGGCTGTGAAATATTAAGTCTTCGTGAAAGCTTTCTTGCACTTGATGACATGAAGGCATATTATAGTAAGGATGGGATGCATCCTAATGAGGCAGGATATGCACTTATTCGTGGTGATTTCGAAAAATATTTTGCATCTGCAGCAGGTATCATATAGAAAGATGAGGAATTATAATGTTTAATCTGCGTTTCAAATGTACTGTTATATCAAGCTGGCGCATGGTGCTTCATGCTGTACCTAAAGCTAATAAAATGATTGCCAACAAAAGCCGTTATTCAGAGAAAGAACGGTTTGCATATGCCAAGTGGATTATTAACTATATGAGAAAGCGTGCCAGAACAAGAACTAAGGTATATGGCAGAGAAAATATTCCAACGGAAAGCAATTACATAATGTATCCTAATCATCAGGGCAAATATGATGCGCTGGGAATTATTCTTGCACAGGAAAAGCCGTGTGGTGTATTATGGGGAAAGAAACAGGCAGAAAGGCTTATGAGCCGTCAGGTCTGCGGCCTTATTGACGCAGTTATTATTGACCTTGATAATAACCGTGATAAAGTAAGAGCGATTATGGATGTTACAAAACAGGTGAAAGCAGGAAGGAATTTCCTTATATTTCCTGAGGGAGGTTACACTGACAATAAGAATGAACTTCAGGAATTTCAGGCAGGCTGCTTTTCATGCAGCTTACAGTCTAAGACACCTATCGTTCCTGTAGCACTTTTTGATTCGTATAAATCCATGAACAGCAATACATTTGAAAGAGTAGATACACAGGTACATTTCTTAAAGCCTATTCTATATTCTGAATATGGTGAGCTTAAGAAAAAAGAAGTTGCTGAGCTTGTAAAGAGCAGGATTGCAGAAAGAATCGCTCAGATTAAGGCTGGGGAAATTAATGAGAGTTATGAGATGATTGGGTAAGAAGTAAGGAGGCTGCGTATGGGGGTATTTGTCAATCCTGACAACAGTGCATTTGAAGTTGCAATCAATTCTGAAATATATATAGATAAAACGGGATTGCTGGAATATACTAACAAGATAATGAACACATTACAAGGGTATGTATGTAACAGCAGACCAAGACGGTTTGGTAAGTCAATAACAGCAAATATGTTAACGGCATACTATAGTAAAGGGTGTAATTCGCAAGATTTGTTTGCTAATCTTGCAATCAGCAGGAATGATGAGTATAGAAAACACCTTAACCAGTATGATGTGATACATCTGGATATACAGTGGTGTATAGAGCCAGCTGGTGGTGTTGACAAAGTTGTATCATATATTAATGAGAAGACAATTGAAGAGCTGATGGAGTATTATCCTGATGAGCTGCCAAGCGGTATAAAGTCATTGTCCGAAGCTTTATCAATAATAAATAATTCAACAGGAAATAAATTTATAATTATTATAGATGAATGGGATGTTCTAATAAGAGATGAAGCCAATAATAATAAGGTGCAAGATGAGTATATTAATTTCTTAAGAGGATTGTTCAAGGGAACGGAGCCTACAAAATACATCAGGCTGGCGTATCTGACAGGAATACTTCCAATTAAGAAACTGAAAACGCAGTCAGCACTTAATAATTTCAATCAGTATTCAATGTTAAGTGCAGGTGCACTGGCTGAGTATATAGGATTCACGGAGAATGAGGTCAAAGATTTATGCAAAGCGTACAATCAGGATTTTAATGAAGTAAAACGCTGGTATGATGGATATTGGCTGGGTAAATGTCATGTATATAATCCTAATGCAGTAGTTAAGCTTATGCTGGAAGGGGAATTTCAGAGTTACTGGTCTGGAACAGGCTCTTATGAAGCAATTGTTCCGCTTATTAACATGAATTTCGATGGATTGAAAAAAGCTATTATAGAGATGCTTGCAGGGGATAATGTATATGTTGATGTTACATCATTTCAGAATGATACGGTCAATTTTGCAGATAAAGATGATGTACTTACCTATCTTATACATCTTGGGTATCTGGCATACAATCAGAAGAGCAAAACAGCATTTGTGCCTAATGAGGAAATAAGGGAAGAACTAATAAGAGCAACTAAGAAAAAACAGTGGAATGAGTTAATACAATTTCAGAACATATCTAATCAGCTGCTTGATGATACTTTAAATATGAATATGCAGGCAGTAGCAGAAGGCATAGAGAGAATTCATACGGAATATGCGCCAGCTATACAGTATAATAATGAGAGTTCATTGAGCAGTGTGCTTTCAATAGCATATCTGAGTGCTATGCAGTATTATTTTAAACCTGTCAGGGAGATGCCAACAGGAAGAGGATTCGCTGATTATGTATTAATACCCAAACCAGAATACATTCAGTATTATCCAGCACTTATTATAGAACTTAAGTGGAATAAGGATGCAATGACTGCTTTGCAGCAGATTAAGAATAATAATTATCCTCAATCTGTTGAGCAATACACAGGTGAAATATTACTGGTTGGAATTAATTATGACAAAAAGAGTAAGAGGCATCAGTGTCTGATAGAAAAATTCCAAAAATAACAATTTGGAAAACAGCCGATGTGAGGCTTATTATAACACATTAGAATCACCCTGGGCAGACATAAAATGTCGCTCCGGGTGAGATTTTTTGCCCTGATTTGTCAAAATTCTTAAATTTTCGACAGTTTGGTTGACAGTACTATTGCACACTGTTAAAATATTTAAGGTTTATTTAAAGTTATTAAATTACTATAAAAATAATAAGTAGAATTGAATGAAGTACAGGGAATAGTATGTTATTTGTAAAAAAGAAAAGGGCTGCGGATTATATCGTAGATGTTCATTGCCATATCCTTCCGGGAATAGATGATGGCTCAAGGGATATGTCAGAGACCTTAAAGATGTTGGAAATTGCGCATGATGAGGGAATAACACACATGATTGCAACACCACATTTTAAAGGCGGGCATCACAATGCTTCACCAGAGAAAGTAAGTGCACTTATCAATGAAGTACAGGAAGCAGCAGATGGATGTAAATTAGGAATAAAGCTATATCAGGGCAATGAGATACTGTATCATGATGAGTTATGTGAAGGTGTTGACAGCGGACGCATAAGCAGAATGAATAATACTGACTATGTTCTTGTAGAATTCATGCCGTCAGATCCGTATCAGTATATCCGTAATTCCTTAGATGAAATAATGAGTGAGGGATATCAGCCAATTATTGCGCATGTTGAGCGGTACGGATGTATGTTAGAAGATGTTGGAAATGTGCGCGAAATCAAGAATATGGGTGTTGAAATTCAGGTAAATGCATCAAGTATACTTGGGGATATAGGCAAAGATGTAAAGAAATTCCTTCATAAGCTGCTTAGTGAGCAGATAATTGATTATGTCGGGACAGATGCACACCGCTGTGAAGGCAGCCGTACACCTAAGATTCGTGAATGTGCCGGCATGCTGTATAAGAAATATGATGAACAGTATGTTGATGATATATTATATGGCAATGCCATGGACAGGCTTTTATAAAAAGCCGGAATAAGATTAAGGAGATTATGTAATGCAGGAAAAGAGTAAAGAGACAGAGAATATTGAAATAGACCTCCGGGAAATATTCGGAGTGCTGCTTCACAGATTATGGATTATCATTGTGGCAGCGTTAGTGTGTGGAGCAGTTGCATTTATGCTCAGCTTCTTTATTATTACGCCACAGTACCAGTCTACAACAAAGGTATATATCCTTAATAAGCAGAATGCAAGTGGTTCAGTTACTTATAGTGATGTACAGTTATCAGCAACCCTTTCTAAAGATTATGAGCAGCTTGTAACAAGCAGATATGTTATTGAGGGAGTTATTAAAGAACTTAATCTGGATGAAACATATGAGAGTCTTGTTGGCAGAGTATCAGCATCTAATGCTACAGATACACGAATTATAGCAATTACGGTTACAGACCCGGATCCGGCTCAGGCACAGAGAATGGCCAATTCAGTCAGAGATCTGGCAGCCAAGCATATAACAGAGGTTATGGATATTGAAGCAGTAAATGTCGTGGATCAGGCTAATCTCCCGGACTCACCGGTATCACCTTCGATTTCTAAGTGGACCATAATAGGTGCTCTTGTTGGTATAATAATATCGGCAGCAGTCATTATCATACAGCATCTTCTTGATGATACTATTAAGACTTCAGAGGATGTTGAGAAATATCTTGGCCTTAGTACATTAGCTCTTATACCGGTTAATGAGGGAGATATTCCTGATCAGGGCAGGAGAAAAGGTTCTTCAAGAAGTCCAAAGGCAGATATCGGTGCTGATGATGAGAAGGCAAGAAGCTTTAAAGCATCAGAAGTTAATAAGAAGAATAATGGAGCTAAAGTGAGAGCGGAGGGATAAAGATGCAGGAGTTTTCAGTAAAGAAAAGTGCCCTTGATTTCAGAACAAGAGAAGCATATAAAATGTTACGAACTAACATAGAATTCTCAGGGGGCAATAATAAGGTCATATTCATAACAAGTACAACACCATCAGAAGGTAAGAGTACAGTATCATTCGAGTTAGCGATGTCATTCGCACAGAATGGAATGAAGACACTTCTTATTGATGCGGATACAAGAAAGTCGGTTATGAAGAACCGGTGGAGAAAAGGTAAGATTAAATATGGCCTCACACATTACCTTTCCGGAAAGAATGAACTTACAGATGTAATAAGCGTAAGTGATGAACCTAATTTCTGCATGATATTCGCAGGTCCTGTTCCTCCTAACCCAAGTGAGCTGGTTGGAAATGACAGATTTGCTGAACTGATTGAAAGTGCAAGAGAGACATTTGACATGATAATAGTAGATACACCACCAATAGGAAGTGTTATTGATGCAGCCGTTATTTCTAAATTCTGTGATGGCGGAATCCTAGTTGTAGGTGCCGGTGAAATAAGCTATAAGTTCGCAAGAAAGGCTAAGGAGCAGCTTGACCTTGTAGGATGTAAGATTCTTGGATGCGTGCTTAATAAGGTTGATATGGCTGGCAATTCATATTATGGTAGATACTATGGCAAGTATTACGGTAAATATTATGGCAAATATGGTGAAGAAAGTTAAGAGTGAGGAATAAACTGTACGGAGCTGAATTTCGTGGGGGGAGGGGTAGAGAGATAAATACCTTTCTTTTTGGAGGATTTTGGCTCCGTAGTTGTGTATATTGATATGAGGAATAAACATATTTAATAGATAATTACATAAAGGATGAATTATGAATAGTTCAAAGAAAACAGCCATGTATTTTATGTACATTGTGGATGTGGTAACACTGATAATATCGTTTTGCATGGCATATTTAGTTAAGTTTAACTGGATAGAAGGAGAAAATAATATTCACAGGAGTGATTATATAATATTATTTTTATTGATTTCGATAATGTATATTCTGATTAATCTGATTTTTATGAAGAATATTGATTTTATAAATAGAAATATAACAAAAGAGGTAATCGAAACTGTAAAAACAATTGTTTACATAGCAGTTCTCGTTATGGTTGTGTTGTTCTTTTTGAAAAACAGCGCTAATTATTCGAGGTCTATGATGCTTATATTTATAGTTGTATCATGCCCGGTCATGTTAATGGGAAGACTGGTGCTAAAGAGAATATTACGAGTTGCATATGCAAGTGACAGATATCAGGAACGGGTTGTAGTAATAAGCGATTCATGGCACATTGAAGAGACAATGTCAGGACTGAAAAATGATGATAACTATAAAATAGTCGGCATTGTACTAACTGATAGTAATCAAATAGGCGATGATTATTATGGTGTAGATGTTATAGCAGATAAAGATACATATATTCAGGCTATTGAGGAAAGAGAGGCTGACTCAGTATTATTATCTGCAAATGATGTAGATGAGCAGCTGTGTTCAGAGATTATATCAACATTACAGAGCATAGGTAAAAATGTTCATGTCAGATTAAGAGAATATGAATTGTGTGATGGGTATAAACAATTTAAAAAGATAGGTTCCTATGCTACAATAAGCTATATGTCATCTAAGAATATGATGTTTTATCAGGTGGTTATAAGGAGAACTATTGAGGTTATTGCAGGTCTTATAGGATGTGTGCTGACATTAATATTAATTCCATTCGTTGGAATGGGAATGTTAATTGAATCGCCAGGTAAGATAATTATTTCAAGTGTCAGAATCGGCAGAAATGGACGAAAGTATCTGCAATATAGATTCCGTACCATGAAAATGAATGCACAGGATTGTATTAATAACGGTAAGAATCCATATATGGTAACTGGTAGAATATTGTTCAGGCTGCACTTAGATAAACTTCCAGTGGCTTATAATTTATTGTGTGGGGATATAGGGATTATAGGACCACAATCACCATCGGTAGTGGAATACATGGACTATATTCCTTTACAAAAAAGAAAACTTACTATAAAACCAGGCTTGATAGGAGAATGGAGTTTTCGTCCTAAAGAATATGAGCAGATAGCAACAACTTCAGAGAGTTATGATATGCCATATGACAAAAGTATGAAAGGAGATATAAAGCGTTTTGTTATGGCAATGGGAAGATGTGTAGTATATCATCCGAAGCATATTATGAAACAATTAGAAATTGATGAACAGATAGGTGCTATTAGTGAAATACTTGAGAACAAAATTCCTTATCAGTATGATGAAAGCGTATATAAAGTAGAAAAAACATTTGGCAGGCATATATATCTTATAATAAAAAGAACATTTGATGTTGTGTTATCTGCAATAGGATTGATTATATTATCACCAGTATTTTTAATTATTATGATATGTGTAATTGCTGAGGATGGAAGTAATCCTTTTTATGCTCATATAAGAATAGGAAAAAACGGAAAGAAAATATGCGTATATAAATTCAGAAGTATGAAAAATATTGATGTTGATATAGAAAAAATATTGACACCAGAGCAGCTGTTACAATACAGAACAGAATTTAAGATAGACAATGATCCGAGAATAACAAAGGTGGGGAATTTCTTAAGGAAGTCAAGCCTCGATGAGCTGCCACAGCTTATCAATATTCTTAAAGGTGATATATCTATAGTAGGACCCCGTCCCATTGTAGAAAGGGAAATTGAAATATATGGAAAGGATACAGCCAAGCTTCTAAGTGTACAGCCGGGGCTAACAGGATACTGGCAGGCATATGCGAGAAATAATGCTACATATGAAAGTGGCGAGAGACAGAAGATGGAAATGTATTATGTTGAGCATCAGAGCCTGTGGCTGGATATTAAGATTATATTTAAGACATTTAGTTCAGTGTTGAAGGGAAGCGGGGCACAATAGGAAGGTGAAAGAGTGAATATAGATATTATTTGTCCATTATTTAATGCGGAAAAGTATATTGAACCTTTATATCAATCAATTCAGAAACAAAATAATATTGATTTACATGAGATAAAATTTGTTCTTACAAGGTCAAAAGATAATAGTGAAGCAATTTTAAAAAGGATTAATGCTCAGTATGTAGAGATTGAACCTAAAGATTTTTCGCATTCTGCCACAAGGGAGATGATGGCAAAGACATGTAAAGCTGATATAATCGTCTTTATATCTCAGGATATAAAGATTGTAAGAGATGATTGGCTTTATTATCTTACAAAAGATATTGAATTAGGAGAATGTGATGCAGCATATTCTCGGCAGCTTGCAGAAAAAAATAATATTGAAAAATACACTAGAGAAAAGAATTATGGAAATGTCTCTTTTGTTAAAACAAAAGATGATATAGAAAAATTAGGACTTAATACTTTTTTCTTTTCAGATGCTTCATCAGCGATAAAAAGAGATGTATTTGAAAAACTAAATTATTATGACGGAAAGAGATTTGCATCAAATGAGGATCAATATATAGCACATAAGTTAATTATGAATGATTACAGGATTAAGTATTGTGCTGAATCACAAGTATTTCATTCGCATGATTTTAATTTCAAGTCTTTATACAAAAGATATCAGGATACAGGAGAGTTCTATAGAGCCGAGCCATATATGAATACATATGGTACTAATAATGCTGGTGCTGGTATGGCTAAATATATATTGAAAAGAATTATAGAAGATAAAAATTGGAAAGTAGCAGTGGAATATATTCCCAACATGACTGCAAGATTTTTGGGGATGAAATTAAAGAAATTTAAATGATATTATATCAAAAATAAGATATATATCTTAAGGGATAAAAATGAATATAAAAAATAAGTTGAATATTATAAAAAAATATAAATATGTTTCATTTGATGTATTTGATACGCTTGTGTATAGAAATGTAAATAAACCAGAAATGATTTTTTCTTTAGTAGAAAAAGTTGCTAAAGAGAATGGATTGATTTCACCTAAATGTGATTTTGTTAAAGACAGAATAATGGCACAGAAATTAGCATATGAAATAAGTAAGTATCAAGAAATAAATCTGAATGAAATTTATGCGTGTATAAATGATCAATATTTAAATGTAAAGCAACAATTAAAAGAAATGGAATTAAAAATTGAATTAGATAATATAGTTCCAAATAAGGAAATAAAAGAAATATATAACTATTGCATAAATGAAAATAAAAAAATTATAGTTATTAGCGATATGTATTTATCAACTGAAAATATCATGAGTATTTTAATACAATGTGGTTATAAAAATATTAATAATATATTTATTTCCTCTGAGTATAGAGCAAGAAAATCTACGGGAAAGTTATATAAAATTGTTCAAAATGAGTTAGGTGTAAAAAATAAAGATATTATTCATATTGGGGATAATAAAAAAAGCGATTTTTTAATGGCTATTAAATCAGGAATAAGGGCGATACATTATAAATGTAATAAAATAAGCAATTTAACTCCCAAACAAAACATATATGATAGAATAGGTTATAATTATTTCCCGTATCAAAATAATGAATATTATAAATTAGGATATATATATTTAGGTCCAGTCATGTTTCAGTTTTGTAATTGGTTACAAGATATTAAAGTAAAGAAAAATATTGATAAATTATTTTTTCTTGCGCGAGAGGGATTATTTATTAGAGAATGCTATGAAACATTTATGGGAAAATCAGGGAAAAATATATATCTTTATATTTCGAGAAAACCAGTAAGAGTAGCTGCTGTTAAACCAGATATGTCTGTAAAACAATTGTTAGAGATGACAGAACCTCGAGTGGATGAAACAATTGAGAGGTTTTTTGACAAATGGAATTTAGAAATTAATGCTTATGAGGATGTTTTAAAACGGTATGGAGTTGAGAAAGAAAGTTTAATAAATAATAAAAATGTCACATCGGTTATAGAAAATGTTATGCCTATATTATGGAATAATTCCGAGACAGGGAAAAATATGTTAAAAGATTATTTAAACAAACTAGATTATTTTGATAACAATAGTGCATTAGTTGATATTGGATGGAAAGGATCAATGCAGCACAGTTTAAATAATATATTTCCACAATCAAAAAAAATAGGAATTTATTTTGGGAAAAGAGAAAGCTCTTATCAAGATGAATCATATGGATTTATAACAGATAGGGATAATGAACTTGAAGCAGGAACAATATTATATGAAACAATGTTTATGCCTTATCATGGAACAACTGTAGGGTATAATTATGACAAAGAATCAGATGAAATTATTCCTGTTCTAAAAAAATCGGAATTTGATACAGAGGATTATAAAAAAATAAGGGAAATACAGAAAGGCGCATTATATTATATACAAATATTTTCAAATAATACATTTGCGCCTGATTTATTAGAATCTAATGTTCCTATTGATAGATTTATTCAATTGGCAGTAAATCCAGATTTGAAATGTTTAAAATTATTAGGAAATTTGCCATATTATGATGAATATGTTTCAAAATTAATTTGTGATAATAATATAAAAAATTTTAAAAATGGGTTAGTGAATTCTGGATGGAAAATAGGTTTCTTAAAAAAAACAATTGGTATTAAGCATTTTCCATATTTACAGACATATAAGATGTTAAAGAAAAGAGGTAAGAAATGTCATTAATATATTATTTAGGAGTGTTATTTATTACTTTATTTTTCTGCTATATTTTTAAAATTAACAGAAAACAAATGCGGTTTAAGCTGTCATTTATAAATGGTAAAATTACATATGATAAAAAAATAATATATTTTGTATTAATATTTATTCCGATGTGGGTTTTGATAGCATTTAGAAATATAAGTGTTGGAACGGATACAGGAATTACATATTATAGGATATTTCAACATTCACTGAATGGATCATATCAGATATATGCAGATAATGCAGAAGCGGGATATTTATTATTTAATAATTTAGTAGCGGGTATTACTGATAATTTCTTTGCTATAATATTTATTACAGGAACAATATCATGGCTGATTTTTTATGTATATATAATAAAAAATTCTGAAGATATAGGCATGAGTATTTTAATTTTCTTTTTAAGCTATAATTATTTTCATATGTTTAATGGGATAAGACAGTTTATATCAATTGGAATAGTTCTACTTGCATTTAAATTTATATATTCAAAAAAATTTATTCCATATATTATTTTTATAATGATTGCTTCTACATTTCATATAATGGCATTAGTATATATTCCGTTATATTTTTTGTATAATATAAAATGTGATATAAAGAAGTCCACTGTAATTTTAAGTTTAAGTACATTTTTCTTTCCAATATTTTGGAATTTCTTTTCAAAATTTATGAAATCAGAAAAATTATTGTATTATTTAAAAACTCGTAAATATTATCATTCAGTTACTATTAGTTTTGTCGTAATTTCATTTGTCATATTAGGATTAGGATTACTTATACAGTTTATATTGAAATTAAATGACAAGGTTTATTCATTAAATTTATGGATGCAATTATTTAGCCTTATAATCGCTATTAATGCACCGTATATTCCAGAACATAATAGAGTATATTGGCTGTTTAGTATTAATTCAATGATATTTGTTCCTATGATTGCTAATAAAATAAAGAAATATAAAATTATAATTTATACAGCTGTTATAATTGTTTTTACAGCTGATTTTGTAAGATCATATTTTACAGGAATGGATCAAATTCAAAATTATAGTTTTTGGAGTGCCATATTTTAATTAGATTTAAATGGAAGGATATTATAATGGAAATATATATAAAAAATGAAAAATTACCTCTTTTGAGCATAATTGTTCCAGTGTATAATGTGCAAGATTATTTAGAGGAATGTTGTAATTCTATAATAAATCAAAAGTATTTAAATATTGAAATACTTTTGATAGATGATGGTTCGACAGATAATAGTGGAGAAATTTGTGATTATTTCGGAGAGAAATATAGTAATATAAGAGTTTTTCATAGAGAAAACGAAGGACTTGCTGCAACTAGAAATTTTGGAATAGCACAAGCACAGGGACAATATTTAGGGTTTGTAGATAGTGATGATTGGATATATGAAAATATGTATTCAGATATGATGAAAATTGTATTGGAGAAGAATGCACAAATTGTGTGCTGTAATTTTGACTTAGAAATAGATAAGCGTATTATAAAGAGAGGAAAAAATGGGATTGATATCTATAACAAAAATGAAGCTATTGTAAATTTGATGTATCCTCAATTTTATCAATTCTATGCACCTAATAAAATATTCAAAAAAGAATTGTTTCAAAATGTAGAATTTCCTATAGGTAAGCATTTTGAGGATATTATTACAATTTATAAAGTATTTTTAAAGTCTGAAAAGGTATATTTTATTTGGCAAAGTGGATATGTTTATAGGCAAAGAAAAGATTCAATTACTAATGCAATATTTAATTCTAAATCAGCAGAGGTTTTAGATGCCATAGGTTTTGTTATGAATGATAGCAAAAGAAGATTTCCAAACAATATAAATGATATTATGGTAGGATATATAAGATATTATATAAGTTTTTTAGATAAAGCAATAATTGGGAATAGTAAAGAACTAAGAATATATCAAATGACAATACAGGATGTGATAAAAAAATATAAAAAGGCAATTATAATAAATAAAAAACTGTCTTTTGCAAGAAAAATACAGTTTTTAGTATGTGGATATTTTGCTAAATTATATGAATTACTTGCTAAAATTAAAAATTTTTTAAATTAAAAAGGAGATGTATATGTTTATTAACAGTTTGTTAGATTTAATTCCTTATTCTATAAAAATTCCATTTCATTTGATTGTTGATTATTGGCATTCCCTTTCTGATGAAGAATTAAAAAAACTCAAAAGTATTAAAAAAAATAAAAGATTTATAATAATGGGGGTACCAGAGCATGGTAATATGGGAGATCAAGCAATTGTTTATGCAGAAGAAGCATTTATAAAGAAGTATTTTGATTGTGATGTTATAGAGATAAGTAAAAATTCATATAGAGGGAATAAAAGAAAAATAAAAAAATATATAAACAAAGAGGATGTTATCATCATTACTGGAGGAGGCTCGATTGGTTCATTATGGAAAAATGAACATAATCATATAGTTAACATAATAAAATCATTTTCCGAAAATCAAATGATTATTTTTCCTCAAACTATTTTTTTTAAGGAATGCGAAGAAAGAGAGATTGATAAATTTAAAAAAATATTAATGAAGCATAAAAATTTAATTATGTGTTTAAGAGAAATGAATTCTTATAATTTTGCTATAAACAGGAAATTATTGCCAGAAAATAAGTTGTTATTAGTTCCTGATATAGTATTGTTCTTAAATTTTACAAATAATCTGGGACGAAAATATAATCAAAAATCATGCTTAGTTATAGAGAGAAATGATAAAGAAAAAACAGCTGAAATAGAAAAAATAGAGGAAAAATTAGAGTGTACATATAAAGTTAATAAAAGTGACACTGTAATAAGGCATTTGCGAGTAACAAAAGAAAATAGAGAAAAAGAGTTATTAAAATTGATAGAACTTATTTCACACTCAGGATTTGTAGTTACAGATAGATTACATGGTATGATTATGAGTATTATCTCTGGTACTCCATGTATAGCACTTGATAATTCAAGTAAAAAGGTTAGTGGAGTATATGAGTTTATTAAAGATATTTCTACTGTTAAACTTATAAAGGATAAAAATGAAATATCGGAGATTAATTTTAAGAAAATGATAGAAGAACCGCGTGTGTATAATAATACAAATATTATAAAATATTATGATAATTTAGCACAAGCTATTATGAATGGTATGCTAAATAAAAATTAATAATTAAATTTTAGCAGAAAGGAATATGTATTTAGGCTATGAAAAGATTCATTAATTGTTTAATTCCAGTCACAGCATGTAATTTGAAATGTGAGTATTGTTATGTTCCTCATATAAGTGGAAGAAAAACAAATAAAATGCCACTATTTAAATATGATGCTAAATATATTAGAAAAGCATTATCAAAAGACAGATTAGGTGGCGTATGTTTATTTAATTTTTGTGGAGAGGGAGAAACATTATTACCTCATGAAGTTATAGATATATTGAAAGAGATTCTAACAGAAGGGCATTATGTGGAATTGGTTACTAATATGACATTATCAAATAGAATTAATGAAATATTACAGTTTGATGACGATATATTGTCAAAGTTAGAATTTAAGTGTTCATTTCATTATGCGGAATTGATGAGAAGTGGATTATTGAATACCTATATAGAAAATGTAAAAAGAGTGATAAAGAGTAAGGCGTCTGTTACAATTGAGATGGTGCCTGATGATTCATTGATAGGTCAAATCCCGCAAATAAAAGAATTGTGTATTAAAAATTTTGGAGCATTATGTCATATTACAATTCCTCGCGATGAAAGAACTTCAAAAATGAAAAAATTAACATCTTTAAGTGATAAAGATTTTTATAATGTATGGAATAAAGAATTTGATTCAAATATGTTTAGATTTAAATATTCTACATTTAATATAAAGCGAAAAGAATTTTGTTATGCAGGAGATTGGGCATTGTTTTTAAATTTAGCAACAGGAGAAGCAAAACAGTGTTATAAATCTTTTTATTCTCAGAACATTTACAGAGATTTATCAAAGCCTATAGTTTTTAAACCGATAGGTCATATGTGTTTATCTCCGCATTGTTTTAATTCTCATGCATTAATGACGCTAGGACTTATACCGGAAATAGACACACCGAATTATGAATCTATGAGAAATAGAGTAATGGTTAATGGTGATCAATGGATAAAAAAGGATATGAAAGAAATTATGTCACAAAAATTATCTGATGATAATAAAGAACTAAGTAATATAAAGAAAAATTTTATATCAATAAAAAATATTATTGAAGCACCTTATGGAGCAATAAAACAAGTAGGGAAAAAATATCAAAAAAGAATAAAAGATAAATTAAGGTAGGCAAAGTATGTATGAAAAAAAAATGATACGGACAAAGGAATTGGGCAAAAATACATTGATAATTACTATAGGAAGGATATCAACGCAATTTATAACTTTTTTATTATTGCCTCTTTATACAGCACTCTTATCTACAGAAGAATATGGATCAGTAGATTTAGTGACAACAATAGTACAATTGCTTGTTCCCATAGTGTCTATAATGATTGATCAAGGCGTGTTTAGATATCTATTAACATGTCAAAAAGAATCACAAAAAAAGAGTATCATATCAAATGCTTTTTTTATTTTATTTTTTTTGAATTTGTGTTTTTTATTGCTTTATATTTTTTTAATACCAGTTAATAAGTTACAATATAAAGTATGGATTTTGCTTATTTTAACAATTACAACATTTAGTAATTTATTTTTACAAATTTCAAGGGGATTGAAAAAAACGATTGAATATACCGTTGGAAGTTTTATATGCTCATTTATAACTATTATATTAAATGTGTTATGTATCGCATTTATTAAAATGGGTGCAGTTGGAATGTTAATATCAACATTTATAGGAAATTTGTTTTGTTGTTTATTTATTTTTGTAAAGCTTAGAATATATAGGTACATATCAATATTTAGTATAAGTAAGATTGTTATAATTGAGGAAATAAAATATTCTATGCCTTTGGTTCCTAATCAACTATCGATATGGGTTATGAACAGTTCGGATAGATTAGTTGTAGCATATTATGTTGGGGCTGCTGCTAATGGAGTGCTTGCTGTTTCACATAAATTTCCGACTGTTTTTATGACATTATTTAACATATTTTTATTAGCATGGCATGAAACAGGAGCAGTTCATTATTTCGATGAGGATAGAGATTCTTTTTTTACTAAAACAATAGAACAAATTATAACGATTTTCTCAACAATATGTGTTGGAATGATAGTTGTGTTGCCAATTATATTTGATTGGTTTATAAATAAGTCATTTAGCGAGGCATATTATAATATTCCAATATATTTAATTGCATCATTGTTTAATGTTATTGTTGGATTATTAGGAGTAGTATATGTTGCTACTAAAAAAACATTTGAAATAGCAAAAACAACTATGATTTCAGCGGCAATAAATATAATAGTTAATATTGTTCTAATTCCATATATTGGATTATATGCGGCTTCTTTATCTACATTTGTAGGATATTTGGTCGCAATGATATATAGAATTATTGATACTAGAAAATATTTGTGTATTAAGTACAATATAAAAAAGTATTTAATACTATTGTTAGGAATCATTATGAGTACAATAATATATTATATTAATAAAAAGATAATAACTATATTATTTATACCGTTTTACGCAATTTATGCTATTTGGCTTAATAGGGATTTTATTTGTCTTATCAAAAATTGTTTAATAAAAAGGAAGGAAAAATATGAGTAAAAAAAAATGTATTATATTAATACAGGGTATATTTATAATAATATTAATATTGACTGCAGTAATGATTTGGCATAGTAATAAGCCAATTAAGCCAGAAAAAAGAGTTACAGAGCAGACTACAAGATTAAACGAAACAAATAAAATTAAATTTGAGGAATTTGAACAAAACGATTTTACATGTACTGGGTTGACATATGATAAATGTGATGATTCTTTTTGGATAGCTGATTATGGTAATAATAATAATGATCAGCAATTACATCCAAGATTAATTGAAGTTAATAAAGATTTTACACAGACTCTAAATATCATAGAATTAGATCAAATAAAAGATGATGAATTTGATTTACAAGGGATAGCATATGATATATGTAATGATTCATTATGGATGGCAACTGGGAAATTTGTAATTGAAATAAATAAGACAGGAAAAATACTTTCAAAAATTTCAATGGGAAATTATTCAAAGTATAAATCAAATGGTATAGCTGTTGATAAAGATAATATCTGGGTATTATGTTATAATAAATTTCTATTAAAGTTGAATAAATATGGTGATATAGAGGAAAAATACAAATTTAATTATAAAGATCAGGATCACATTTATTTAATAAACAATAATTTATATGTAACAATTGGGGCGGATTACTTAGGAGATAATAATTTTGTCTTTAAATACAATTTAAAAAGTGGAATTATAAGTTGTGAATATCAATTAGAAGATTCACATGCAATAGAGGGGATTGTTATTTTGGATGATACATTATATATTGCAAATGACGGTAAGTTTCATCATGATATTTTTAATTGTAGTTATATTAATATTTATAGTTTAAAGTAGCATACAGTCAGTGAAGAATATACTCATCCAGAATTAGACTGGGTTGGAGATGGAAAGCTTATATTTATTACTGCTCACAGAAGGGAAAATTTAGGAGAGCCTATGCATCATATGTTCAGGGCTATACGGGGAGTGCTTGATGAACATCCATAATGTAAAGCTGTATATCCTATTCATATGAATCCAGTAGTCAGGAAAGCAGCAGATGAAGAACTGGGTGATTGCAGCCAGATACATATTATTGATCCCATAGAAGTATTTGATTGTCATAATTTTGAAGCAAGATGCCACCTTTGTCTTACAGATTCAGGCGGAATACAGGAAGAATGCCCATCATATGGCAAGCCTGTACTGGTTATGCGTGATACAACAGAACGCCCGGAAGGTGTTGCAGCCGGTACATTAAGACTGGTTGGAACAGACGAGGAGACAATATATCGTAATTTTAAGGAACTTCTGGAGAATCATGAAGCTTATGACGCTATGTCTCATGCGTGCAATCCATATGGTGACGGCAACGCCTGCAAGAGGATAGCAGATGTGCTTGAGTATGGGGAGTGTGAAGCCTGGGTGGCGGAGTGAGCTGTAAATGGATTATGTTGAGAATGTGGCGGTATTTGATTACAGCAATGCATTTGCAGAAGAAGCAAACAGTTATTTTTGAGATTACTATAGTTCTCCATAATAATCCCCTTGCTGACATCACATTGATATGATATTGTAATTACAGTTGGAATTAAAGTTAATAGTCGGATTACTATTTTACATAGAAAGGGCGGAGACTATGTTAAAGAGAAGGTTAATCCGATGTATGAAATTTATACTTAGTAAAGAAATGTTGCAGTTTCTATTAACTATAAGTATTGTATTTTTATTGTTTTTTAATTTGGAAAGCATATCTGGAAATAAGAGGATATTTACAATTAAGATATAAAATATTGCAAATAACTAATAAAGTAACTTTGCAATAAATACTAATCACAATTAAAATAACCTAATAATTTGTTAAATGTTTAAATATAAACGACAATATTGAAACATATATACATAAAAAGAATGCGAAAAGGAGATTCCAGTGAGGAAAAATAATAAAAATACTTTGTTATATAAAATATTGTTTGACAAAGATTTTCCGGGATTTATTGCAGCTAGTATAGTGTTATTTATTGCATATAACTTTATGGAAATTGATACTGTAGATATATCTTTATTTTTGTCTGTTTTTACATTATTTGTCTGTAATATTGCAAGTGGATTGATATATAATTTATATTCTAACAATAAAGAAGATTCAATAAAGTTGTCTATGGATTATGTGGAATTTGCAAAAGATATAAGGAAGAACTATTGTTAACTTATAATAGAAATGTGAAATTGCCAATAATTGTTTTGGTTAAAAGAAAATTAAAAGATAAACTATTTGATATTATTATGGATCATAAGAATGCTGCTAATGTGTATAGTCTTCCAGAACAGATAGAAAATCGACCATAATGGTTACTAGACGCTCACAGGTGTTCGTATGATTATGACAGCAGGACAGTAAGACTTGATAATTTAACATATAAAGATAATAAGATAATATTAACATATTCTAATACGACATATTGGGATTTGTTAAGAACTAACAGAGCTATGGATTATGAATGGGAGAATAGAAAGACAAATAGGAATGTATATGAGCCGGGTCCATTCATCAGTCCGTTGGAGTTTTCGTTAATGGCTAATCATATTGGTTTTAATGGGTTTATTGAATTCCACGAAATAGGAATTCTTTTTGTTGGAAGAAGTAATAAAATGTCTGTTGGCAAGAAAACATGGGGAACAAGTATATCAGCCAAATTAAGTCCGAAATATGATTATAAAAAGGGAGAACATTTTACACTTGATGGATTTTACGATTCAATAGCTGAAAGTATTAATAGGGAATTGAAGTATTTCAGAGTTAATGGGAAAGCCAATTAATGTCACAGCAAAGCAGATAAAAGGAAGCATATTTGCTTTATATAGAGATTTAGTTGAAGGTGGAAAACCACATTTTTTATTATATCATAAATTTGGAAATGAAAAATTGGGTGTTAAATTTAATAAGGATGGTTATGAAAGTAGCCTGAGGCAAGATAAAAGTTCTGCTATGATAGATGGTACAAAGTACGCATTTCTTACGATAGACCAGTTGAAACAGGCTTATATTACACAAGATGAAATGTTTATTTCGGGGCTGAAAAAGAAATACAAGATGACTCCGTCGGCAGTGGCTTCGGTGGTTTTGTTGCTTGAGGCTATGGGGAAGGAACGGGGAATAAGATGAATAATATATGGAAAACTATCTTAAAGATGTAAGATGTTCAATAAGCAATAATGTAGCCGAACGAGCTGTCAAAAGCTATGTTATGGGAAGAAAGGACTTTTTATTCCACGACACAGTAAAGGGAGCAACTGCAAGTGCTATAGTATATACGCTTGCGGAAACAGCAAAGGTTAATGGATTAAACATCCGTCTTTATCTGGAAACAGTCATGACAAAGATGCTGGACTACAAAAATGAGCCCGAAAGCATACTTGAAGACCTTATGTTATGGTCAGAGATGATGCATGAAACATGTAGCATTAATAATCATTCAGAAATCTGATTTCTATATAAAATGAGACTGTATGAATCATACGGGTGATTATGTAGCGCTTACAATAATTCTACTCAGAAAGGCAGTACGATTCTACGAACAAGCAGTATCAATGTGCGGACAAACACATATAATTGTAGCATGGTACCCATAAGCGGTAAGGAGGTATCTTTTTGCGGATAGGTGGTACGCTGGGCATGGAATATTTAGATAATATAAAAAGCATTTTAAAATATAAAATATTGTTGGAATAGAAAAGCGATAAATAATGTTTACAAATGAGTAAATATATGCTAGATTGGCAAAGTAATGATATTGTTATTTTTAATAGAATAGCAGTTGTGAAAAGATAAATGGGGGAATTATGAACAATAGTTATACATCAATAACCAAACCCGGTAAGAGTGACCCTTATTGGTATGAGTGGTCTGTTGGAGAAATGTACTTATTAGATATGTTATATGAGGAAAGCAACATAGAAAGTGTCGCTTTTCAGGCGAATATCAGTTTGGGACTTGATGATGTTGTAGTTTATTATAATGATGGTTCTGTTAAGTGTATTCAGGTTAAGCATACAAGAGCTGCTGATACATTGACATATGCCGATTTAGTATCACCGAAAGCGGACGGTAAGATTTCACTTTTAGGGGAATTAGCTGAATCTTGGTATAAGGAAAAGAATAATTATAAGATTATTGTTCCACAGATATTTACTAACAGAAAGCTTGGGGAGAAGGTATCTACGACAAAAAAGTCTGATAGTTTTAAAAGACCAGCTTTAAAGGATTTCCTGCCTGAATTAAAAAGACAGCTACATAATGATAATACCAAGTATTCAGATATCCACTTTGTTGGATGCGAACATGCATGGGAAGAGTGGAAAGAACAATTATCAGTAATTCCAGAAGATAATGATAGAATGGAATTCTTAAGATTACTTGAAATAGAGACCAGTCAGCCAGATCTGGAATCAATTGAGAGACAGTTGATAGAGAAAACAGCCTTAGTTTTTGGAGTTAATGAGGATATTGGGAAGGAATTATTTACAAAATTAGACCAGAAAATGAGGTATTGGACTTCTTCACTAATCAATAAAGAAAAGATTAATCCAGAGGATGTATGGGATGCACTGGCTGAAAATACAGTCAGACCATCATACAATCATGATTTATGTCCATGTAATCCATTTTTTACAAGTCGAGAAAGTTTTATTGATGAAATAGAAGAAGAATTTAGAAATGGTAAGGAGAGAGTAATCTTTCTTAAGGGTTTACCTGGTATAGGTAAAACCAATATTATAAGTAAACTATCCAATAAGAGAGATAGTGTAATTAGAATCAGATATTATGCATATGAGCCAGTTCAGCCAGATAAAGAATATCTCCCTGTGGATGTGTCTGAAAGAGTTAGAAAAGAAGTGTTTTGGAATGAAATGTTTTCTCAATTAAGGAAAGTTTTGAAGGGAAAGCTTAAAAAGTATAATGTTCCATTACAGAATGATTTTATGACATTAGGAGATATGAAGAAGAGATTTTTTGAAATTGCTTCGAGGTATGCAGCAGATGAGAAGACTGTATTCATCGTTGCAATAGATGGAATAGATCATGCGGCAAGAGCGGGGGAAGGAGTAGAGACATTTTTAAAGACACTACCGAATCCTGCCTATATTCCTGAGAATGTGAAGCTGCTCATAGCAGGACAGCCAGAAGAAGGTTATGCAGAGTATCCATACTGGTTATGTGATGAAGATGATAATGTAAAGAAAATTGATGTGCCAGGAATTCAGAGAGAAGATATAGCCCTGCTTGTAAGTGATAGGATATCTGATGACAGAATGTCTGAATATCCGGTAATAACAGATATAATAGACAGTATTGCTAATGGGAATACGCTTTCAGCGATATTTGCAGTTCATGAGGCAGCAATGTTTACAGATGTTTCACAGTTGGAGAAGCATCTGAAAGAAAGAAAATTACATGTGAATCTTGAGCAATATTATTACAGTATATGGGATAATGCAAAAAGAAAGATTAATTCGCATGGCTTTGTAGATTATAAGCTGGCAGGTGTGCTTATACTGTTTAATGAGAAGCTTGATGGGAGCATACTGGCAGAGATGTTTAAAGAAGAAAACATCTCAAAGCGTACATGGGAAGATATGCTTGAAGCATTAAAACCGTTAGTTATTGAAGAGCAATGTGGATATAGATTATTGCATAATGATGTTAAAGTATTTCTGACCAGATTAATAAAAAATGGGAACAGGACAGTATATATATCAGACACAATAGCAACATATTATATTAATTCAAAGGTGAAATCACAGGCATATTATTATGATATATGTAAACTTTTAAAAATGGCAGAAAGAAAACGGGATATAATCAATATTTTTACTCCTGAATTCGTGATTGCATCATATGTGAATGGCGTGAGTCTGGAAGTACTTTCTATTAATGCCTCTGAAATACTCAGAGATTTGTTATCAAAGGGAAATATTGACTGGAATAGCATGATTAATCTTTCAGCAGCATGGGATACAATAGAGCAGCTCTATAAAACTGAGTACGAAATAGAAGATTATGATATTACAGATAAGAATGATAATGATGTACTATCATACTCTGAAAATGAATGTAAGGTTGTTGAATTATCGCAGTGGAATGCTGAATTAATTGATGATGTCCTAGATAAGATAGATGAATTGTATCAGGTTGATGTCAGACGCTCTGAGGGAATGTTCCATCGATGGTTTTCTGATATTAATGTATTGGATATATGGAATAATATCAGCAAAAAGGGAATGCTGGATGAAAGATTTTCTGATGATGACAATATTCTGCTTACTGAGACAGCAAAGGAAATAGCCCGTAATTTAGGGATTATGATTTGCAGATTTAAAAAGTATTGGATGCTTGAGGGTTATACGGATGAAGATAGTTTTGATAAATTTATCGGAATACTTGAAACAACATTCTTCAAGGAATGTGTATCAATTTACTCAGGGGATGAGTTAAGGAATAGTCTCAATTCCAATTATTGTTTTTATAGGGAGGATTTGTTGGATATCTGTCTGCAATGCATAAAGTATTGCCGATATGAGGATATTGGTATTATAGAAGAAGCAGTAGGAGACAGAATCAGTGAAACAGAGAATAAAACATTTATATTGCTTGATATCTTTATGAAGATAGTATCTGGGAATATAGGATTCCCAGATAAATATGAGCGCAATGCTATATTGAATCAGATTAAAGATGTTGAGTTATCAGAAATGTCATATGAATATAAATCCATATATTATTGTGTATATGCATTTGTGACAGGCTATTTAAATGTTTCTGTAGACAGTGATACGAATGTATCGCATGTGCTGGAGCTTTACGCTAATAATAATCCAAGAGTCAGGGGAACATATTATGGTGCGGCATTTAACCTTATGTGTGTATTGGGGAACTGGCTGTATCAGCTAAGAAATGATAAGGTACATGCCATTGATGAAAAGAAGGTTACATATCTGCTGGAAAGAATCTTTATATGGAATCATAATATTTTCGAAGAAGATTATAATATCAGAAAGCATTATTCTGAAATCCTGATTTCGCTTATTAATTGTATGGAGAAATCAGGAACGGAGTTAAGGCAGACAGTGGGAGCATGTCTGGATAAGATGTTTGAAAATTATCCGATAGATCAGAAGATAGATGCTTATTGGTATTACTATAGGAATAACAAAGAAAAAATAAAAGATTATGTAGCATATTGGACGAATGATAATAGTGGAATATGGGAACAGGAGATTGGAGACAGAAACAGACTGGCATATAATATCATAGAACTTGCCAGACAATATAACATGTATGAATATTTAAATCTACAGACATTTGTTGATAAAGTAAAATGGTCAGTGATTGGTTATGTATCTCATAAAGAATATTCATTTAGCAATATTATGGAATGGTATGCTGCTGTCTCAGATTTATCTTCCATAAGAGCAGGAGAGTTTTCTGATGAGGTAAAAAAATTATCTGACAAAGTGGAAGATATGGGAGATAACAGACTCTCATATAATGTTAATTGCAGGGTATACAGCGATATTTTTTCAAATGGTCTGGAGAATATAATAAATGCTCTTAAGGATGACAGGTACTTTCAGGAGATGATTAGCAGCCCAGAGTATATGGTTGAGGGACTGGTTGGATTGCTTAAAGACAATAAGTTTTCCAGAAATGAATTGCTTTTGATATGGACTTTCGGAATAGGAATGTCAGACTGGAGAAATGAAAGCAATTATTCACATATAGTGGCGCTTAAACATGCTTTATGTAAAAACGCAGAGCAGAATAATGTTGATGTTAATGTAGATGATTTAAAAGATATTGGACCAGCAGAGGTATATTGCTATGCTGATCCAGTCAGATATATAATTCCAGACAGGTGGTATGATGACAAAAAACAGGATTCAGAATCTGATAAAAGTGCAACAGATGATAATTCTATAAGAGACAGGCTTATATCTGGTTTAAATGGTGAGGTGGAATATTTTTACCCGTATAAAGAACTTGAGGATGCGTGTAAGAAGAGGATATCAGTATCAGATGCTGATTATGCTGTGTATGGATTAAGGCAGTATCTCAATATGCAAAAGGAATGGTTAAGCTTGGCAGGTCATATTAATGTTTCTGTTGATGAATTTGACCGGGATGAAGATATTCTTAAGTCAAGGAAATTTTTAGATGTTAACACGATTAATTCATTAGAAATATTATTTATCCGCATGCTGCTTCTGATGATTTTAGGTAATGATGCAGATAGAGCTGAGACGGCATTAAGAGCATTATATCACATATTGAAGCTGCAGCCGGAGTTATTAAATGTTGTCGACAGCTATTGGAATCAGTTACATTTCAGGGCAAAGGAATGGTATCTGATGATTCTGGAGTTGTTAATAGATGACGGAGTTGTAATTGATGAAATTAGTGATGTATTACATAGTCATATAGACGCTGAAGATTTTAACGCAGCTATGTATATCCGGTTATTAATTCTTAAGATTAATGATATCAGGGGAGTTAATGAACCAGTACCTAATCTGGTAGAACAGCCGTTTTTTAAGCAGATACATGATGATGGAAGTAAAAAATTCATAAAGTATCATGATGATGCAAGAACAGTTTCTGGCAGACAATATGTAATGAGTGTGATTAAAAAACTTAATTCAATGACATTAGATAAAGGCGATGGTCTTGAGGAAAGCGTTGCTGGGTATACTTCCAAAGTAAGAGAACCTGATTATGTGTTATTCAAGGTGGGAAATAATGTACAGTTAGGCGTATCGGTATGTAAAGAGAATATAGCAATGCATGATGTAATGTATAAGTATTTTTATAATGGCAGGTGGCGTATAGATTTTGTAAGTATGCTGCAGTGTGTATTATCGTCAACAGAACCTTATATATTGTTAAATTCTGCTCCGATGTTTCATTATAATGATGGAAAGTTCTTTAATGAGAGGAAAGAAGATTTTCTGGAGAAAAGTGATAAAGACCAGAAGAAATATGTATATCAGGTCCTTAATTACGGCATTAATGAAGCGGAAGAAAAGCTGCTTGGTGGAGTAGTTGTTGACTACATGGGAGAGCGAGAGATTGAAGGCTTACTCTGTTCGTATCTGCAGTTTCCTAATGTGAACGGAGAGTTTGCAAAAAACTCAGGGCATATGAATGGAAGGAGTATCTTAATTAATCGTGCAGGATTCAATGAGGAAACCTGTTGTAACATAATTATCCGCAATGGAGGAATAGCAAGCTTTAATCTGAGCCAGAAAATATGTGATATATCATATTATGCTATGAGGTGCTTTGGATGGAAGATAATCGTGGATAATGGAATATATGCTGTAAATAAAGATGGTGAAAAGGTAGTTCGCTTCGAAATATATAATGGAGTACGGGATATAGGAAACCGTTATTATTGTTTACAGCCGGTTATGCAGCGTTGGGTTATTAAGAAATCCGAATACAAAAGAATTCAGAAATTATGTAGTGAGTTTGAAATTAAGGAAACGATGTCGATAGAGGTATCAGAAGCGCGGTGAAACAATTTAGCTGATATAGAAAGTATTAAGGAGGACGAATATGACACATAATATTTTTACACCGTACCATCATTATGCGGGATTGACAAATAAGAAGAATTGATTTATACATAAAATTAAGAGAATGCTTTATTTCAAGAATGAGTTAATTAGAAGAAAAATCCTATATGTCCAAAGATAGATATGAAGAGTACATATGATTAATATGGCAGTATTAATATATAATGTTCCACGTAGCTATTAATATTATATGAGGGGAAATATTGAAATGAGTAAAAGCAACAATAATAAACAAAACTTTGAGGAATCAATACTTCAATCTGCTGCAGCTTTATCTGAAACATACAATCAGAAATACTTTGATATTTCGAAAGCTGTAGAATCAGCTGATGTAGCAGTAAGACCATTTGAAAGTCTATTTACAGCCAATTCAGATGCAATTACAGCAGCTTCTCCTTATGCTGAAATCTCCAATTTGGTTACGCTCAAAAGTCCTACGGATACTATAGAGAATGCATTGAAAGCAATGACCACCACAACTAATTTAGGCAAGCCTAATTTGATTGAGAGTTATAATTCTGCGATTAAAGTACAAAAAGGCTTTGATATTAATAATATGTTTGAAAATGGTATACCAGAAATAACAGCTAATTTAGCTGATATTTCTGATTATGCAAATGAATTTTCATCGAATTGGACACTTGCTCTTGAAAAGCCCAATATTGCAGAGCGTAGTATTTCAGCAAAGGATTTTGCTATAGTTAGAAGTTTTCCAGATTATGAAAAATTAGACTTACCATATGGAAGTAAAAGTGTATTGAGTTCACTTACAAAAGATACGGCTATTAAACTAGCACAGACAGAAGATATTCTTATTGATCCTAAAGACAGAATGTTTTACCATAAGGATTCTCCAGAACAGAAATTATCAGCAAATCATATGAATATGCTTGAAAGTTCTATGGATTTATTTGCTAGTATTTCTCTTGATGAACTGGTTTCTTTTGAAAGTCAGTTGTATGAAGATGTTACATTTGCAATGGATCATCCTGTGGGGAAAAAGATATTTGCCATTATAAAGAATTGGAATAAATTCATTAGCTTTGATGTTGGTACATATTATCATGCCAGAGAGATTGAAGATGGTAAGGCTCCATTTTTGGATCAGGAAATGTTGAAAGCTCCGGTTAATATATCATCTCATGGAAGGTATAACGCAATTGGAAAAAGCTGTTACTACATTGCTGAAACAAAGGATGGAGCATTGAAAGAAGTAGCTAAACATAGCCGTAAAAAGGAAATCAGCATTCAGGTTGCAGGACTTAAACCGATAAAGTCAGCAAGGATAATTGACTTATCTGGAGAAATAAAAGGTACAAATCAATTTATTGAGCATATGAGATATATGGTTGACAATGATGAAGGGAAAATTGTAAAAAATTATCTATTGCCTAATTTTGTGGCTTCATGTTGCAAAAAAATTGGAATTGAAGGGATTAAGTACAAAAGTGGGGTATATAACTGTTGTGTTTTATGGCAAGATGATTATTTTAAATTTATGGAGGGTAGTAGAGAAATTATTAAGGTAATTGTTGGATAGAGTCAATGAGGGTATAGAATGATTTTATGAAAAATTTAGAATTAAAACCAACAGAAGAAAAATTATTATCGCAGGAAGATTCGGAAATGATTGCGCTTGATGGAAATGGGGGAGTGGAAAGACTTTTTTTATCAAGCAAGAGATTATATTACTTAAGGCAATGAATCCATATATAAAGGAAGACAGGGATAAACTTAACAGGGTAAAATATAAGATTATGGGGGAAAGGAATTTAGATTCTGTTAAGGCTAATATGTTGCCTGTCTATTATGATGCATGGCAGAATGATAATGATATAGATCCAATTGTTTCGTTGTGTTGTGAAATAGCTGATCAGATCGGAAAGCAGTTTTCTCCATCAGCTGAATTTGATAAGAAAAAAGCATTAGTTGCAATAGCAGATCATTTTCTTAATACAAATATAGGTGAAATATGTGACAGCGTTAAAGTTAATGAATATGTAGAGCATCTTTTAAACAGAAGACGGCTTGAAGATGATGTAAGAGATTTCTTCAACGGATTATGCGATGAAAAAGCTAACCCGGATTATTATATTTATAGACGAATTAGATAGATGTAAGCCAAGCTATGCTGTAAGACTGTTAGAGCAGATAAAGCATTATATGTGCGACGAAAGAATTACATTTATTCTGGCTGTTAATACAGCCCAGTTACAGCATACTATACGGCATTTTTATGGATCAGAGTTTGACGCATGCCGTTATCTGGACAGATGCTTTGATTTGAGAACTTCATTGCCAGCAGTTAATATGAATAGGTTTTATGAGTCTATAGGAGTCTATGATAGTGAGATGATTGATATTGTAGGAAAGGCACTCATTAACGAATATAGATTGGATTTAAGAGAAATAACCCGATTCATGGGAGCGATTAATCAGATAAAGGAAACAGTGATTACAAGAGTTGGATTAGGTTCATACGATGAAGTGGAGGGCAGGAAGCTTATTAACTACATGATAATACCTGTAGTGATTGTATTACATATGACTGATATTAATGCATACAACCGCTTTATTGATGGAGAAGATGCAAGTCCTTTAATAAGAATGTATAATGCAGAACCGTATAATTTTATATGGTTTATAAGTCATATGTTAAATAGAGATGAATCGCTTGAAAAGGATGAAGGGAAAAAATTAGTAACGCCAGAGGATGTTCTTAAGAAAGTATATAATGCTGTTTTCGGGAAGCATGCATATAGTGATAAGGATGTTATTGTGCTTGGCAGCTGCAGATTCAGACGCTCATCAAGAGAATACGCCATGACTGTGGCGGGGATGCTGTTTGACAGGAAGCCGGTTATGCATGATACAATGTAAGCGCCCAGAAGGTGTTGCAGCCGGCACATTAAGACTGGTTGGAACAGACAAGGAGACTGATAGTCTTCTATACTAAAAATTGCAAGTGCTGAAAAATAATCTGAAAACAATTTGTCGAGGTGTACATTATGAGTAGTAAAAAAACAAGGCTTTGTCGAGGTTATGCTATTTTTCTTTTT
>ERZ773138.200-NODE-200-length-74956-cov-6.302680_pt1 | contig 74956 bp, 70 predicted proteins | sample MGYA00511114_ERZ773138 | MGnify/ENA primary metagenome ERZ773138 (study PRJEB29015, sample SAMEA2737805) | human gut metagenome | biome: human gut; feature: human-associated habitat; material: faeces | place: China | collected 2012 ...
TACCATAACGAGTTGCGCAGATTACTGTACCATTAGCCTTAGCACGTGGGTCACGTGCCTTAGAGATTGCCAATTTCTCCATGATGGCTTTGGTCATACCCATTGTGTTTACAGGATAAGCAGCCTTATCTGTTGACAAAACAACTACACGCTTTACACCATTTCGTACAGCAGCTTCCAGAACATTTTCAGAACCTAGAATATTGGTACGAACAGCCTGCATAGGATAGAATTCACATGAAGGCACCTGTTTCAATGCTGCAGCAGAGAAGACATAGTCAACACCATCCATTGCATTATTAATGCTCTCAAAATCACGAACATCACCAATGATAAAGTTTACCTTTGGATTATTCAGCTGATGACGCATATCATCTTGCTTTTTTTCGTCACGAGAGAAGATTCTAATTTCCTTGAAATCTTCATTAATAAAACGCTTAAGTACTGCATTACCAAATGAACCAGTACCACCTGTAATCATCAGGGTTTTACCAGAAAATTCTGACATAATTTCTTATATTAAATGCTTATTTTATTTTTCTAAATACAAAGTATCCGTTTCAGGATTAAACTTTCCATTCTTCTGAATGAAAATTACTGTCCCTGATTCAAGGCTTTCAAGATTATGCCAAGCACCTTTTGGAACTATATAAATTTTCATTCCATCAAAACTAAGTACATTCTGATTTATAATTCTACCACCATTATCGTAGAGATTCATGCGTACACTACCACGAAGAAGCACTATAACTTTATCAGTAGTGGGATGTTTGTGAATTGTAAGCTTAGCCTCTGGTTCTATAGCATTGAGCATCTTCTGTGATATGTCATTCTCAGAATCGCGTAAGTCATAGTGCATTCTATAACGTTCGGTCTGCTTCGCTAGGACAGTAAGTTTATCGAGAAATTCTGTGTCAAATAATATATATTATCCGTAATATTGTTTATACCATTCCGAGAATTTGCGTAAACCTTCACGTATTGGAGTATTTGGTTTATATCCGAAATCTTGCTCAAGTGGTGTAGTGTCTGCAAATGTGACAGGCACATCACCAGGCTGCATAGGCACAAGTTTCTTGTGAGCCTCAAAATCATAATCTGATGGTAATACACCTGCACGGATTAACTCCTCTTGCAGAATTGTTACGAAATCAAGGAGATTCTCTGGTGAGTTGTTACCGATATTATAAACCTTATATGGTGGGATTGGTAATCCATCCTCACCATTGGCTTTCTCAGGTGCATGTTGCATGACTCGAACTACACCTTCTACAATGTCATCAACGTACGTGAAGTCGCGCTTGCAGTTGCCATAGTTAAAGATCTGAATGGTTTTGCCCTCACGCAACTTGTTGGTGAAGCCAAAGTACGCCATATCAGGACGACCTGTGGGACCATAGACCGTAAAGAATCGCAGGCCTGTGCTTGGGATATTATACAGCTTCGAATACGCATGCGCCATCAATTCATTACTCTTCTTCGTGGCCGCATAAAGCGACACCGGATTGTCCACCTTATCGTCAGTAGAATATGGTACTTTCTTGTTCGAGCCATAAACCGAACTCGAAGAGGCATACACCAGATGCTCCACTTCATAATGGCGGCATGCCTCAAGAATATTATAGAAACCAATGAGGTTGCTCTGAATATATGCATCGGGATTTGTGATGCTGTAACGTACACCTGCTTGGGCAGCAAGGTTCACAACAACAGCGATTTTGTTTTCAGTGAAAATCTTTTCTACGGCTTCTTTGTCTGCTATTGAAGCATGTACGAAAGTCCAGTCACCATGCAAAGCCTCAATTTCTTTCAGACGCTCATACTTGATGTTCACATCGTAATAGTCGGTGATGGAATCGATACCGATAACCTTGATGTTCTTGACATCATGGAAGAGTCGCTTGACAAGGTTGCTGCCGATAAAGCCTGCTGCGCCTGTTACAAGGATGGTTTTACCTTCTAAGTTTATATTATTCTCTACCATAAGTTAGTCTCTTCTGAAGATATCTCGTGTATATACTTTTCCTTCCACATCTTTCAAACAATCATCAAAGCGGTTGGCGATGATGGCTTTGCTCTGTGCTTTAAATTCGTCAAGGTTGTTTACGATTTTGCTACCAAAAAAGGTTGTACCATTTTCCAAGGTCGGCTCATAGATAATGACTTCCGCACCTTTTGCCTTGATACGCTTCATGATTCCTTGGATGGCCGACTGGCGGAAGTTGTCGGAGTTCGATTTCATGGTCAAACGATAGACTCCGATGATGGGAGTCTCACCCTTGCCCTCCCCGGAAGGGAAGGGAAAACTAAACTGGTTGTTATTGGTGTAATCATACCAACCTGCTTTGCGCAACACGGCATCCGCTATGTAATCCTTTCTTGTGCGGTTACTCTCCACGATTGCTTCTATCAGGTTTTCAGGAACATCTTGGTAATTGGCAAGCAACTGTTTCGTGTCTTTGGGCAAACAATAGCCACCGTAACCGAAACTTGGATTGTTATAATGTGTTCCGATTCGAGGATCAAGACCCACGCCTTCGATGATTGCCTTGCTGTCCAATCCTTTCATCTCTGCATAAGTGTCCAATTCATTGAAGTAGCTGACACGAAGGGCAAGATAGGTGTTGGCAAAGAGTTTCACGGCTTCGGCTTCTTTTACCCCCATGAACAAGACCCTCTCGCCGCTCTCCTTTAAGGGCAAAATGCCGGAAGGATTGAGTTCATCGGGAATGGCTGAACCTTCAATCAATAATGAGGCAAACACCTTGGCTGCCTCTTTAAGCATTTCCACATCGGTGATAGATTCAATCGCCTTGTTTTCTTCCTCAAATTCGGGATTATGGATAATCTTCGGATAGCCTACGATAATGCGGCTCGGATAGAGGTTGTCGTAGAGAGCCTTGCTTTCCCGCAAGAACTCTGGAGAGAAGAGGAGGTTGAACTTCTTGACTCCTTTCCGGGCATATTTCAAATAGAGGTTGCGGGTGTAGCCTACGGGAATGGTTGATTTGATGACCATGATGGCATCCGGATTCACCTCCAACACCAAGTCTATCACCTCTTCCACATGGCTCGTGTCGAAGTAGTTCTTTACCGGATCATAGTTGGTAGGAGCGGCGATTACTACGAAGTCAGCATCTTTATATGCTTCCTTGCCATCTATAGTAGCGACAAGGTTTAACGGCTTTTCTGCCAAATACTTTTCTATGTAATCATCTTGAATTGGCGAAATCTTATTATTCAGTTTCTCCACCTTTTCAGGGATTACATCCACTGCCGTCACATGATGATGCTGCGACAATAGTGTAGCAATGCTCAGTCCCACGTAGCCGGTTCCAGCTACTGCGACTTTGATATTTTTGAAATCTCGCATATTAATTTGATTTTTCGTGGTTCTTGGTGGCAGCGAACCATATTATATAACGCTATTTATCAATGGTTTAACTCAGTATTTAAAATCTTCCAATCCTTTCTCAAAAACATACCGTTGTTTTGAAAAAAACATTGGACGTTTTTTGAAAAACATTGGACGTTTTTGAAATTTCCTCGTGATGTTTTTGAAAAAACAACGGTATGTTTTTTAATATCTTTAAATAATTGTATTTCAACAATATATAGGATCTGTTATCTGCTCTCTAAACACGGAATCAAAACTTCCTCCAAACCATCTTATTGACAATCCCGACATAGCTTTGTACTATCTTCACGACTTTGGTGCTGACATTCTCATCCATATAATCAGGTACAGGAATACCGTGCTGCTCATCACGACAAAGTTCCACGGCTGTGTCTACGGTCTGGAGCAATGACTTTTCGTCAATTCCTGCTATGATAAAGTCCCCTTTATCGATGGCTTCCGGACGCTCGGTGGAGGTGCGAATGCAGATGGCTGGGAATGGATGACCTACGCTGGTGAAGAAACTTGATTCTTCAGGGAGTGTGCCTGAGTCGCTGACTACCGCAAAAGCATTCATCTGAAGACAGTTGTAATCGTGGAATCCAAGTGGTTCATGTTGGATGACCCGTTTGTCGAGTTGGAATCCGGAGGCTGCTAAACGGTTGCGTGAACGTGGATGGCAGCTGTAGAGAATCGGCATGTCGTACTTCTCCGCCATTTTGTTGATGGCTGTGAACAGGGAGAAGAAGTTCTTTTCGGTGTCGATGTTCTCTTCACGATGGGCAGATAACAGGATGTATTTGCCTTTCTCCAAACCAAGGCGTTGGTGGACATCACTTGCCTCTATCTCAGCCAAGTTGTTATGGAGCACTTCTGCCATCGGTGAGCCGGTCACGTAAGTGCGCTCTTTGGGCAGACCGCAATCGGCAAGATAGCGACGGGCATGTTCACTGTATGCCATGTTCACATCGGAGATGATGTCAACAATACGGCGGTTGGTCTCTTCCGGCAGGCATTCGTCCTTGCAGCGGTTCCCTGCCTCCATGTGGAAAATAGGGATATGCAGACGTTTGGCTCCAATGACGCTGAGGCATGAATTGGTATCGCCCAACACCAACACGGCATCCGGCTTCGTTTGCACAAAGAGTTTATACGAACAGTTGATGATGTTGCCACAAGTAGCACCGAGGTCATCGCCCACGGCATCCATATAAACCTCAGGATCTGCCAGTTTCAAATCCCTGAAGAAGATGCCATTGAGGTTGTAGTCGTAGTTCTGGCCGGTATGAGCCAAAATAACATCAAAGTATTTACGGCATTTGTTGATGACTGCGGCAAGGCGGATAATCTCCGGGCGTGTGCCGACAACAATTACCAGCTTCAATTTACCGTTGTCCTTAAATTTTATATCTGAATAATCAAATTTGGGTTGCTTTTCCATAAAACACTAATTTTATTCGTTACGAACACAGATAGAACAGATCATACAGATTTATACTTATAATAAAACATCTGTTCAATCTGTCAGATCTGTGTTCGTTTTTCTACTTTATCGAAATAGGTATCGGGTCTATTCGGGTCGAAAATCTCGTTGCAATACATCACGGTCACCAAATCTTCCGTATCAGAGAGGTTGATGATATTGTGAGTGTAACCGGGAAGCATGATGACCGACTGAATCTTATCACCACTTACCTCATAGCTTAGCACTTCATCCGTCCCTTCTTTGCGGAGCTGTATCAATCCGTGACCGCTGACAACAATGAACTGTTCCCACTTGGTGTTGTGCCAATGTTCGCCTTTGGTGACACCCGGCTTGGAGATATTGATGCTTACCTGTCCGCAGTTCAGCGTATGAACCAATTCGGTGAAGGAACCGCGCGGATCCACATTCATCTTCAAATCGAAAATAGCCTTCTCCTTTGGCAGATAGCTTAGGAAGGTGCTATAGAGTCGCTTGGCAAATGAGTCGGCTGGGATTTCGGGAATCATCAGTGTCTTGGGCATCTCGGCAAACTTGTGAAGCAAGTCCACAATTTCACCAAGCTTCACGTGATGAGTGATTGGACAATAACAGTAGCGTCCTACTTTTCCGAACACAGATTTCACAGATTGAACAGATTTTTCATTATCCGTGCTACCAGTGGTATCACCATTCATGGGGATAACTTCCAGGCCGTCAAACTCACAATGGTGCTCCTCTCCTTTCAATGCGTGAATCATCTCCTCAACAAGGTCATCAATGTAGAGAAGTTCCAATTCCACATTCGGATCATTGACCGTGATAGGCAAATCGTTGGCGATATTATTGCAGAAAGTGGCAACAGCCGAGTTATAGTTCGGACGGCACCATTTGCCATAGAGGTTCGGGAAACGATACACAAGCACTTTCGCTCCCGTCTCTTTCCCATATTCCAAGAACAAATCCTCACCGACTTTCTTGCTACGTCCGTACTCGCTATTCCCGAAACGCCCCGTCAAGGACGCCTGCTGCGAACTGGAAAGCATGACCGGGCAAACATTTCCATGCTTCTTTAATGTATCAAGCAAGGTGGAAGCAAAGCCGAAGTTGCCCTTCATGAACTCATCGTTATCCTTGGGGCGGTTGACTCCCGCAAGGTTGAACACGAAGTCGCACTCCTTGCACCAAGCATCCAATTGTTCCGGTGTGGAATCAAGGTCGTACTCAAATACCTCCTCTATCTTCAAATCGCCATAGCAACGAGCCTTGCCGTCTTTGATATTATTGAGTTGCGCACAAAGGTTCTTGCCCACAAAACCTTTGGCTCCTGTGACTAATATACGCATATTATTGATTTTTGAACACAGATGTCACAGATTACACAGATTAAAATATCTGCCAGGCCGGTTTTTATCTGTGTTCGTAAAATTCGTGATGTCGGTGTTCGTTACAATTACTGCACGAAGTTTCCCTCGCCGCTCAACTCCTTCTTTATATACTCCAGCGCGCCAATCTTCTCCGTCGTCTCTTCAAGGCTCAGGCGGTAAGTGTTGTTCGAGTTGAACTCCTCTATCTCTGCACGCTTGGTATCTCCTTCCTTGAAGAACTTGTCGTAGTTCAAACCACGGTTGTCTGCCGGGACACGATAGAAGTTGCCCATGTCCTCTGCCTTGGCACACTCCTCTTTGGTCAGCAATGTCTCGTACATCTTCTCTCCATGACGGATGCCAATCACCTTGATTTCAGGCTCTCCTGAAGAAGAAGACTTACTATCACAATACTGACGATATTGGTGTTTGAACAACTTACAAACAGCCTCCGCCTGTGTCTGGATAGTGCAAGCCGGAGCTTTCTGAACGAGGATATCGCCATTGTGTCCATGTTCGAATGCAAAGAGGACAAGGTCTACCGCCTCTTCCAACGACATGATGAAACGGGTCATCTTCGGCTCTGTCAATGTCACAGGGTTGCCATTGCGAATCTGGTCAATCCAAAGAGGGATAACCGAACCACGAGAGCACATCACATTACCATAACGGGTGCAGCAAATCTTGGTCTTGCCGGAATAACGGCTCTTTGCCACGGCAATCTTCTCCTCGATGGCCTTGGTGATACCCATCGCATTGATTGGATAAGCCGCCTTGTCCGTGGAGAGACAGATAACCGCACCAACACCTGCTTCAATGGCAGCAGTCAGCACATTGTCCGTACCAATCACATTCGTCTGCACGGCTTCCATCGGGAAGAACTCACAGGAAGGAACCTGCTTCAACGCTGCTGCATGGAAGATATAATCCACTCCCGGCATTGCGTTCTTGCATGACTGAAGGTTGCGGACATCCCCGATATAGAACTTGATTTTATGTGCCACATCCGGATATTTCATCTGGTACTCATGGCGCATATCATCCTGCTTCTTTTCATCTCGTGAGAATATGCGAATCTCACATATATCTGTACGAAGGAAACGATTCAATACAGCGTTACCGAAGGAACCTGTTCCACCAGTAATCATTAGGGTTTTTCCTGCAAAAATGCTCATAACTATTTCTTGATTATATGATTCTTTATGATTCGTGTATTTGATTATTCGATGACCTCAAGGACATCCGGTTCCACTTCTGCGGAGATAGCAAGGGCATCGGGAATAAGCACTACAATTTGTTTGCTGCGTTTGTGCGCAACCTTCACGAATAAGCCTTCCAGTTTATCCATGGCGCCGTTGCAATGCACCCTGACTCTCACACCTTTCTTGACATCAATCTCGTCCGGACGGTAAAAGCTCACTTTCTTATCCTTCTGTTCGTATAGCTGGATGAAGTTTCCCATCTCTTTGTCCCCAACAGTGAGATAATGCGTTTCACTGCCGTCATGCTTTTTCCAGATGACAAACTGCAAATCGTTATAGACTGTTTTCTTAAAGTTGACGATATTTTTTTGTGAGGCGTGGACAAAGATAAGACTGGGAATGACCGGCACCATGCTGATAATCTTCTTGCCATTGCGAGTACGGATGGCTTGTTCCTTTGGAATGAAAAACTCCAGTTTCTCATAGTAACGAAGCATTTCTTCCGCTTTTTTCTCGTTCTTATACGAGTGCATAATGTACCATTTTATCTCTTCAACACTTGCTTCATTAGCCATATCTAACAAGAAGGAGTATTTAATAAGTTATACTGTTTAGTTTTTTCGCCATATTTATTGCAAGCATACAATCGTAGTTCATCTTACCTTGTGTAGTAAAATGTAAATCAATATATTATAACCCCAACTATTGCAAAAGGCCTGCTTGCAATCTATATATACCATTCCTTTTGAAAGTCTAACTTTGTTCCCTCTCTTGTGTAGAGAGAGAACAAGAGGTTATTTTGTTGAGAATTGGGAGCATGGAAGCGGAGAAACGCCACGGAAATGTTTCACCAATATAATGTCTTTGTTTGTTTATTCATTTTGGGGGCAAACACAAGAAAACAATCTATTGTTCCTTGGTCATCTCAAATAAGTTTTATACTTTTGTAGTGTTCCATTCTCTCTCTACACAAGAGAGGGAACAACCATTCAAACCCTTTTTCTCAACGAATCCAAAATGTTCCGGTTTGCATTGTCTATATCCGAAGTGTCCAGCGAGGCAAGATATATCTTTGTGGTTTTCTCGGAATCATGTCCCATAGCTTCACTAATCACCGACATGGAGACTTTCTGCTCCTTTGCCATCGTTGCCCATGTGTGGCGAGCCACATAACTGGTCAAAGGCGTACCAAGTCCAGCCATCTCTTCAATGGTTTTTAACTTCTTGTTCATCAGACGTAAGGCACTCTTGTACTGACGGCGGGAATCAGTTTCCATGTTTCGTATAATGGGTAATAAATAAGGCGAATCCTTGGTGTCGTACTTATCGACAATCTCCTGCATCATGTCTTCCCATTTTATGGTCAACTGTCTGCCTGTCTTCTTTCTTGTATAACTCACCATGCCACCACGCAAATCAGTTTTCTTCAGATATGCCATATCCACAAAAGACATGCCTCGCATAAATACGGAAAAGAGAAAGAGATCGCGTGCATAATCGAGTTGCGGCGACTGAGCCAAATCAAGTAACCGAATGCGCCTGATGGCATCCATCGTTATGGCTCGTTTGCAGGTCTTGGCAACACCTGTATATACATGTTTGAAGGGCACAGCATCCTTTGTCAAACCTTTCTCCACCGCTCTTTGGTATATCGCCCTCAGATTGCGCATATAATAAGATGTGGTATTGCAACACAACTGCTGTCGTTTCAGACAACTCTCAAATTCCAACATCAAGTTGCCCGTCAGCTCTATCCATGTTACTTCCCTGTTCTCCCGGAATTGCACGAAGCGGTTCATCACATAACGGTAGCGTTCCGCCATGGCACTCTTGCCCATCGTCTCCAATTGGCTAATCAGTTTCAGTCCGAAAGCTATCAAGCCTTGGTCTCCCTGATTATCTACATATTCGTTCACCACATCCGCCACGCTATAACTTGTCTTCCCATTGCGTTCCAACCGCTTCACTATCTTCTCCAGTTTGCCAAGCTCCTTCTCCAACGCCTCCTTCACCTCCAGCAGATAGTCAAGACGCTTAACTTCTGTGACTTTCGACATCGCTACAGTTTCATGATCCGCATCCCATTCCGATGCACGAAGCGAGAATCCTGAATGAATCAGCCTCGTGGTACGACAATGTTTCACCTGATAATATAATGTTCCCGTTCCGTCCTTGCGTATAGACATTCTCATCTTAATCTTAATTGTTGCCATTTTCAAAGTGTATATCAAATTCAAATATCTACATATAAAAGTCGGACGGAACACAATGTCTCTGGCACAACTAAAAAAGGAGCTGCATCAAAACAAGCGTTTTGACACAACCCCTTTTTTATCCTAAGAAATAAAATTCTTACTTAACTTTAGCAACGATAGCCTTGAAAGCTTCAGGATGATTAACAGCTAAGTCAGCTAAGACTTTACGGTTAATTTCAATACCAGCAGCGTGCAAAGCACCCATCAAACGAGAGTATGACATACCTTCCATGCGAGCGGCAGCGTTGATACGCTGGATCCACAAAGCGCGGAAATTACGTTTCTTGTTACGACGGTCACGGAATGCATAAGTCAAACCTTTTTCCCATGTATTTTTAGCAACGGTCCAAACGTTTTTACGTGCACCATAATAACCACGGGTAAGTTTCAAAATCCGTTTTCTTTTTGCTCTTGAAGCAACATGATTTACTGATCTCGGCATAATTCTAATTTGTTTTGAATGTTAGCGTCATCCCTTCATGGATGAACTTTTGTGCTAAAACTCGGTTAATAAAAATCTAAAAAAAATCGCTTAATAAAAATTACTTCATGCAAAGCATCTTCTTAACGCTGTTCACGTCAACACTGGCTACGATACCAGTATGAGTAAGATTTCTCTTTTGCTTTTTAGTCTTCTTTGTCAGAATGTGACTTTTAAAAGCGTGTTTTCTCTTGATTTTACCTGTTCCGGTAAGAGCGAATCTTTTTTTGGCACCGGAATTAGTCTTCATCTTAGGCATTTTCCAATATATTTAATTAATTAAACCATGCTATCTCCTTTCGGAAATAGTTATTTCATTATTCTTATTTTTCGGAGTTAGATTCTGAAGCAGCAGCTCCTTCCTCGTTTGATTTTTTAGCTGCTTTAGCTGAACCACCGCTTTTCTTAGGAGTCAGCATAATAATCATGCGTTTACCCTCCAATACCGGCATCTGCTCAACCTTTCCATAATCTTCCAAATCGTTTGCAAAGCGAAGCAACAACACCTCTCCTTGTTCTTTGAAAAGAATAGAACGTCCTTTGAAGAACACATAAGCCTTAACTTTTGCCCCTTCTTCCAAAAAGCCCTTGGCATGCTTCAGCTTGAAAGCATAATCATGGTCATCTGTCTGAGGTCCGAAACGAATTTCCTTCACCACGACCTTGACAGACTTTGCCTTTTGCTCTTTCTGACGTTTCTTCTGTTGATAGAGGAATTTCTGATAATCTATCACTCTGCATACAGGAGGTGCAGCATTGGGTGAAATCTCAACCAAGTCTAATCCCTGATCTTCGGCTATTTTTAAGGCTTGAGATGTGGGATAAACTCCCTGCTCAACATTGTCACCGACTAAACGAACCTCTCGCACACGGATCCGTTCGTTGATTCTGTACTGCTCTTTTGTATTGTCTATCTTCATTCAGAAACGATTTATTTCTCCTCTTTTTATTATTTTTTACTTTTTATAATCACCAGCGGTTGATCATTTCTTCAACCTCTTGTTGCAATTGCGCTGCAAAGGTAGTAATTTTCATTGAACCTTTATCACCTTCGCCCTGTTTTCTTACAGAAACTTCACCATTTTCTGCTTCTTTTTCACCTACAATCAGCATATATGGGATTCGTTTCATCTCGTTGTCACGGATTTTACGGCCTATTTTCTCATTTCGGTCATCCACCAACACGCGAAGTTCATGTTTCTTCAATTCACGGGCTACTTCTTTAGCATATTCATTGAAACGTTCACTGATAGGTAAAACGCATACCTGATCCGGAGCCAACCAGAACGGGAATTTACCTGCAGTATGTTCAATCAATACGGCAACGAAGCGTTCCATTGAACCGAATGGAGCACGATGGACCATTACAGGACGATGCTTTTGATTGTCCTCTCCTGTATATTCCAACTCGAAACGTTCCGGCAAGTTATAGTCTACTTGGATAGTACCCAACTGCCAACGACGGCCAATGGCATCCTTCACCATGAAGTCCAACTTAGGTCCATAGAAAGCTGCTTCGCCATACTCAATCTTAGCAGGCAAACCTTTTTCACGGCACGCTTCGATAATTGCGTTTTCAGCCTTTTCCCAATTCTCATCGCTTCCGATATATTTGTCGCGGTTCACTTTGTCACGCAAAGAAATCTGTGCTTCAAAGTTTTCGAAGTTCATGGAACGGAAAACAATAGAAATAATATCCATCACACGCAAGAATTCATCTTTCACCTGGTCTGGACGGCAGAAAATATGCGCATCATCTTGTGTAAAGCTACGCACACGAGTCAATCCGTGCAACTCTCCACTTTGTTCATAACGGCACACCGTACCAAATTCAGCAATACGCAAAGGCAAATCCTTATACGAACGAGGAGAATTCTTGAAAATCATACAGTGGTGAGGGCAGTTCATCGGTTTCAAGAAGTACTCTTCTCCCTCTTCCGGTGTATGGATTGGCTGGAATGAATCCTTGCCGTATTTAGCGTAATGGCCTGAAGTTATATATAACAATTTATTACCAATAGGCGGACAAATTACTTCTTGGTAGTCGTAACGAGCTTGGATACGACGCAAGAATTCTTGCAAGCGCAAACGCAAAGCTGTACCTTTAGGCAACCACATTGGAAGACCCTTGCCCACTGTATCAGAGAACATGAACAAGTCCAACTCCTTACCTATTTTACGATGGTCACGTTTTTTAGCCTCTTCCAACATTGTCAGATATTCATCCAACATCTTCTTTTTCGGGAAAGAGATGGCGTACAGACGAACCAACTGTTTACGTTTTTCGTCTCCTCTCCAATAAGCACCCGCTACGCTTAATATTTTAACGGCTTTGATGTAAGATGTGTTCGGGATATGAGGACCACGGCACAAATCTGTAAATGCGCCTTGGGTATAGGTGGAAATTGTTCCATCTGCCAACTCGCTGATAAGTTCCACTTTATACTCTTCACCTCTGTCTCCAAACATTTTCAAAGCATCTGCCTTGGATATGTCATGACGTACAATAGGCTCTTTCTTTGCAACCAATTCAAGCATTTTCTTTTCTATTGCCGCAAAGTCGCTGTCTTTAATAACAGTCTCACCCGGATCCACGTCATAATAGAATCCGTTTTCAATAGCCGGACCGATACCGAATTTAATTCCAGGGTACAACTCCTGCAAAGCTTCAGCCATCAGGTGGGCACTTGAATGCCAGAAAGCATGTTTGCCTTCTTCATCTTCCCACTTGAACAGTTTTACACTTGCATCCTCGTTGATAGGACGAGTCAAATCCCAGACTTCACCGTTTACACTCGCTGCCAAAACATCTTGGGCAAGGCGAGAACTGATACTTTCAGCAATCTGCATAGCGGTTGTCCCCTCTGCATATTCTCTTACGGAATGATCCGGAAATGTAATCTTAATCATAATCTGTTCATTTATTATTGATTCAGCCACAAAGATAATATCTTTTTTTTAAGAATCAATCTTTTTTCTTTACATTTAAACACTTCTGTAAGTTTTTCATCTAAACTCATCCTGCCAATAGTTACGACCTTTTACCGGGCTTCGTCATCGCCTCTCCTTAAAACCTTCATCAAAAAGTTGGGATTTTTTGAGACCTCGACTTCAACAGAGAGAGCTTGCATCGTAACCGAGTCAACTTTCTTTATTGATAAGACATTTAGTAGTCAACTAAAAACGTTAACATACAGAGTTGCATCGTACATTTTAGGTTTAAGTGCTTTTCACCTAGGCGATAAGTGCTTTTCACTTAGGTGATAAGTGCTTTTCACTTAGGTGATAAATGCTTTTCATCTAGGTGATAAATGCTTTTCACCTAGGTGAAAAACTAAAAATGTCATTACATAATTCCTTCTTGAGATAAAGTCTTGAGAATCAATCTTTTCTTCACATTTGCTTTAAAATATCATTCTCCAAACCAAACTATTGTATATTGGTCATGCACTTGGAATTTCAGTCGGAAAGATTGTTCCGTTTCCGTTCGTGTTTCATACACTTCGATTTCTCCTTTTTCCGCATAAGGGAACGGGCGGATATGCAAATGACGGATGAAATCCACTTCCGGCAAGTCTATTACCTTATATAATGTCTCTTTGGCACACCAACAGATTAGTAGATGGGACACTTCGTTCATCGGGTCGATAAATGCCACCTCTTCTGAGGACAAGAACCGGTGGCGTATGCCATAAACCCGGTCGGAGCGGTATTCGATATCCACAGCCACCCGTCCTTTACCCGAAGACAATACCACGGCAGCAAATCCTTTGGTGTGGGAGATGCTGATTTCATGCGATTCATTAGGCAAATAGGGAGCACCGGATTCCTTATGCAAAAGGATAGCATCGTGTCCCAACATCTTATTCAGCAGGACATACGTCGTCAACTTCTCTTTGCGCCGGGCTTCGGACCTGAAGCCTTGCAATTCTCCTTCATAAAGGGATGCATCATCCAACAAAGCCGCCAACTCTTCAGGCGACTCATCCATTTTCCAAACACAAAGTTCAGGAGTGTTTATCTGTAATACGATAGGCATTTTTTCACTTTTATTTTTTCCACCGGAATGTTTCGATTAACTTCTCAACATCTTTCAAAAGATACTCTGTGACAGGAGCGATGGAATCAGCGGATGGTTGGAAATTATAATATAACGCTCCCCGGAAAAGCTGGCTTATACTATCCGTCAGCACAAATTGGATTGGAGAGACACAATCTCCTTTTAAGACATATAATGAAGCATACAAATGGGAATCAACATCTTCATATTGCCTCTCTTCTATAGAAACCACTTTTTGCTGTTTAGTAAGCAAATAGCGAACCTCTTCCAATGATTTCTCCAATTGGCTCAAGGTGTGAAGCCGCACATATCCACAATAGAGCGATGCATTCAATTCCGGATAGAGAATCGTTAATGATCCCACCTCGTGATCTGCCAAAGAATCGATGCTTACCGATTCGGGGCAATCAAATGTGTATGGCAAACTTTCAACTGGCAATGCACAATAAACAGCCGGCGTTGGCTCGATACGGAAATAGCCTTTCGGTTTAGGCATATAATTCTGGCATGAGAACAAAAAGGAGGAGAGCAATCCTACCATTACAAGAGCCAACTTCTCATTCACGAACCTTCCCATGTGCCCCGTTTGCAGATGAAACGTCTTTACGATTGAACTTTACCTTCAATATGCGGCGATTGTCTATCTCGAGGATTTGGAAACGATAGTTGGCATACTCCAACACCTCCAATCTTCTCGGGAAATCACCTTTTATTTCAAGCAACATTCCTGCCAGTGTTTCCACCTCCTCCGTAACTTTTTCAAACACATCAGGGTCGATGTCGGTAACACGGAAGAAGTCTGTCAGTAAGATTTTAGCTTCGAAGATATAACTTCCATCAGCCATTCGGATATACAACTTTTCATCTTCGTCATATTCATCTGAAATTTCGCCGACAATCTCTTCCAAAATATCTTCCATCGTCACAATACCGGATGTTCCTCCAAATTCATCAACAACAATCGCCATGTGTATTTTATTAGTTCGGAACTCTTCCAAAAGGTCATCAATTTTCTTGGTTTCCGGGACAAAATAGGCCGGGCGAATCAAACTCTGCCAATGGAACGTGTCGGGTTTCTCCAAATAAGGAAGCAAATCTTTAATGTACAAGATACCTTTAATATTGTCCTCGCTGTCCGCATAAACAGGAATACGGGAATAACCCGAATTAACGATTTTGTCCAACACCTCTTTGAATGAAGAACGAATGTCCAAATCTTCCATATCCAGACGAGGAGTCATCACCTCATCAGCTGTCTTATTATAAAATTTGATGATTTCAGCAAGCATTTCTTTCTCCTCAGGGATAGATTTGGAAGTCAACTCCAAAGCCTTGCTCAGTTCATCCACAGAGAGGTCGTATTTCTTTTTAGACAACAATTTATTGATAAAAGAGGTCGAATGAACCAATACGGAAGAGAGCGGTTTGCATATTTTCTGTAAAGAGTCCAATGTTGGTGCAGACCTTCTCACAAAGCTCAACGTTTTTTGTTGCGCATAAATCTTAGGCATAATCTCTCCAAACAAAAGGAGCAAGAAGGTCAAGACTACTGTTTCAAGGATAAAGCCCAGTACAGGCACGGCTGAAAAGTCAAGCCAAGAATGAATACCATACGTACACAACATGACTATCGCCACATTCACAAAATTGTTTGTAATCAAGATTGTAGCGAGAAGGTATTCCGTCTTCTCAAGTAATGTCAAAATCAACGAGTCTACCGGATTATTCTCCTCTTTCACCTCATTGATATCATTAGGAGACAAGGAGAAGAATGCCACTTCAGAGGCAGATATAAAACCCGATACTAACAATAGTAACATTGCCAGGATTAAGGCCACTGCAGAACCTATTGTCATACTCTGCACGCCAACCTGGCTAAATAATTCCGAAAAATAATCTGAGTCCAAGGATTCAAGTATTAATTAAACATTAAAACGGCAAATCATCCGCATCGTTCGCTTCCACTGGCGGATTCACAGGCGATGCTGAAGTCATTGGTTGTTGGGTCTGCACTACGGGTTGAGCCGTCGCACCTGTCGTCTGTGTTGTCTGAGGATTTGTTTCTACATTTGGACGGGAGCCCATACTATAAAACTCAACACGGTCAGCATGTATTTCAGTCACATAACGTTTCACACCGCTTGGGTCATCGTAATTGCGAGTACGGATTTTACCTTCCACATACAAGCCAGAACCTTTCTTGACCCATTTCTCTACAAAGGTAACCAAATCGCTGCGGCGTACCACGATATTGTGCCATTCCGTCCGCTCCGGTATGACTGTTCCATTCGACAATGTGTATCCTCTTTCCGATGTCGCTAATGGAAAGCTCACCACACCTGCCCCGCTATCGAAATAGCGGACATCCGGATCCTTGCCCACATTGCCAATCAAAAGTACTTTATTCAGTGACATTTTGTATTTATTATTAAGAAGGTGGTGTGTCGAAACAGTTGTTCTGGCACACCGCCCTCCTTGATTTTGTTTATTTTAATGATGCAGCTATCGCATCGACTAATTTCTTAGCATTTTCATTTGCCGGGTTCAAAGCCAAAGCCTTATCCAAATACTCTTTTGCACTCTTCAATTGAGTATCAGCCTTACCCTTTTCTGCTTTGTATTTGTCAGGTTCTGAAGTTGCCAATGGATTAATCTTCACCAATGTTGTAGCACCTTGATTGTACAACATAGCTCCCAAGCTATACAAAGCATTTTCTTGATATTTCTTATTAGAGACACCTAAAACCTTCTTATAAAGTTCTTCAGCTGTTTTGATATCTCCTTTCTTTTGAGCAGCCTGTCCCAACTTGATGCTCTGCGTATATAATAATTTCTCCAAATTGGCATTGCCTGGCAACTCTTTCAATCCTGCATCCACTGTTGCAAAGAACTCTTCATTCTTACCTAAGTTACGATATGCCATCGCTTCACCCACATAAGAATCATCCAAATTATATTTATACTTCACAGCCATATCAAAGAATTTGGCAGCCTCAGCATATTGTTTTGCCTGATTTGCACTAAATCCACAGTTGAATATTCTGACTGTATCTTTATATTCATTTAATTTCAAGTACTCGCTGTACTTAGCTACTGCTTCCGTATAATTCTTAGCTTTTAATGCAGCATCACCTTCATCACGTAATTTATCAACATCTTGCGCGAACGCATTTCCAATACCCAAGCATAAAGCTACTAATAATACAATTTTTCTCATGGTCTGTATTTACTTTTATAATTAAACGGGGCTAATTTAGCATATATATCCATCACGAGCAAGTTTTTTTTCCAAAACTTATCAATTTTATCACGGAATGTATCGTTCGGCTTACTTGCAGACGAGCATAATCTGGCTGCATCGCATCCGACAAAGAAACCGGAGCCGGATGTATCGGGAAGGTTGCCAACAGTGGATTTTCCTCCATTTTCCCTGATTGTTCTGCACAGTTTCCTGTTATGGCGACCACTGGGACATGATATTTGCCAGCCGATTCCAATATTCGCCATAAGAGCTTCCCCTGTTCGGTTTGGACATCCATCTTCCCCTCTCCCGTTATAATCAAATCCGCATCTTGAATGGTTTCGTCAAAATGCAAAATACGTTTCAACATGGAAATACCGGACAACAGTGGAGCATGCAAAAACAGATAACATCCACCGCCTAATCCGCCTGCTGCCCCGGCGCCTGGGCAATCCTGTAAATCCACGCCATACTGTTTTTGTATTTTGTCTGCCAAATGGCGCAAGCCTTCATCTAACAAGGCTACCTGTTCCTCCGAAGCTCCCTTCTGTCGGGCAAACACATAAGCTGCCCCCTCTTTCCCATAAAAAGGATTGCGAACATCGGTTGCCACCTCTATCCTACACGAAGAGAGCAAAGGATTCGCCATCGAATCATCCATCTCGGCAATCTCTTTCAGATATGCGCCTCCCCCTTTTATCTCTTGCCCGTCCTTGTCCCGGAAATGAAATCCCAAAGCTTGCAGCATGCCGATACCGGCATCGTTAGTGGCACTACCTCCTATACCTAACCAAATCCTTTTGCATCCACGTTCCAAGGCATCGGCAATCAGTTCGCCGGTGCCTTTTGTCGTGGTGTACATTACATTCCCCTCTTTCCAAGGTATCAATGAAATTCCACTTGCCGCCGCCATCTCTATCACAGCAGTTTTCGTTTCTTCCACCCAAGCGTATGATGCTTGGACTGGATTTCCCAAAGGGTCTTCCACCCAACAGGTTATCCGTTCTCCACCCAAAACCGGCATCAAGGCATCCACCCATCCTTCACCACCATCAGCCACAGGAATCTTCACCACTTCAGCTGCCGGCAATATGTCATGAATGGCATCAGATATCACCTGATTTAACTCCATAGAGGAGATACAACCTTTAAAGGAATCAATAGCTACGACAATCTTCATCTTACTCTTCCAAGAGGGCGGTGTGTCATAATTTGCAAACTGCTGTATTGTTATTTACATCAAGTTTACCATTCTGATACTCCATTTTATTTATTGAATACTTTAGTCTTCAGGATAATAACATCTTCCAATGGACGATCATTTTCATCTGTTGGGACCAAAGACATCTTCTCTACGATATCAAAACCTTCAACGACTTCACCCCAGATGGAAACAGAACCATCCAAGTGAGGAGAACCTCCCCAATTCTTATACACTTCACGGTGTTCTGCCGGGATAGTCATAGGAGGCAAAACAGCCAATGTATCTTCTGTCAATTTCAAAGCAGCGGCTTCCAACTCTTCAGCCTTGTCCTTCAATTCAGGTTGCTCCTTGACCAAACGGTGCTTAAAGACAGAGACAAGCCAATTCTTACGGATCTGGTTGATGCGTACTTCCATGCTGTCCAATCCGGCATCAGTCCAACGTTTCCCTTGGATATAACAAAACTGGGTACCGGCAGAGGCACGTTCCGGATTCACATCATCTATCTCTTTTGCATCAATCAATGCTCCTCTTTTGTTGAAATGGTTAGGGAGAATCTCGGCAGGTACTGTATAACCTCCGTCGCCATCACCATATAACACTCCAGGTTCATGAGCTACACTGGTCGGGTCTCCGCCCTGCACCACAAAGTCCTTGATGATGCGGTGGAACAACACACCTTCGTATGCGTTTTCCTGGCACAATTTGATAAAATTATCCCGATGCAAAGGTGTGTCATCATACAATTTGACCGTAACATCACCCAAAGTGGATGTAATAGTTACATAAACCGGTTCTCCAGGTTTCAATGCCGGGTTGCTACATGCGGAAACTAACAACCAAGCAGCTAACAATGCAAATACTTTTTTCATGTACTGATTCATTTATTAAGATTAATATTAAGACGATTTCAAGACCAACATCCGACAGTTCTTACAGTCAAACTGCAAAAGCAGGCGGGTATCTTTATATTGTAAATAATAAGGCTCCCTAAAAGGGGACTTCCCCTTCTGATGGTTCGGGCACCAACCCATACTGTACCGCAAGCAATGTTTTGAAAACATCAATGGCACATTGTCCACCGGATCAAGTTCAAAAGCAGGAGCTATCTTTTCCACTCCATGTTCTTGGTAAAAAGAACGAGCCAACGAATTGGCGACATTCCCCAAATAAGTCAGACTGGAAGCCGGGAATGGATTCTCTCCTTTCTGGTTTCTTCGTTTTGACAATTCTCGACGATAACAAATCCGCCGCGCTGCCAATAATTTATCCACAGCATCCCGCCTCATTTCTGCCAAAAGAGAAGAAGGGACGAACCACTCTTGCGCCATCGAGACGACCACCTCTTTTGCTTCAAATGGAGTATTGCCCAACTTGGCCAATTGTGTTTTGATATTCTCGGTTTGTGACCGCTTGGCAAGTTCTTTTCCGAACGGACGGACAATAGCGATGCGGCAACCGCTTTCGTCTTTCATTTCAACTGTAAATCCTATCTTATTCTCTTCGAATGATATGCTCACACCTATTTTTCGTTCAGCCGACACTTTTGCGAGCAACTTCTCAAACTGCTGGTCATAGTTGCGATATAATCCTGTTTTCGGAGCTATTGCTGGCATCTCTTGCGGGAAAAGGCGGTTCGCTTCTACCCGATTGACCCGGAAGCCTTCCAACTCACCTTGCTTATTGAAAAATGCTAAACCATCACCATTGTTCAATGGAGTCACTCCTGCCACGGTGAAACTATTTCCTTTTATCTCTTTGACAGTCCCGACAAATTCACCTTTAGACTTGGGCGAATCAAACGATGTGATATCTTTCACCCTGCCATTTAAGAAGAAAGAAGTAAATCCCCGGTTGAAGCTTTTGTCAGCTTGAGGTGTAAATGAAACATGGCTGGTTCCTATCGAAGCACGGGAATATTCCGAACGACGGGCAAATATCTTATCCAGTTTCTGCCGATAAAGGGCAGTTATGTTTTTAACATAAGAGACATCTTTCAATCGCCCTTCTATTTTCAAAGAAGAGACTCCGGCATCCAACAATGCCTCCAAGTCATCCACCCGGTTCATATCCCGCAATGAAAGCAGATATTTGCTTGTGGCTATTACCTTTCCATCCGAATCCAACATCGTATAGGGCAACCTGCAATATTGGGCGCATTCTCCACGGTTCGCACTACGTCCGCACATTGCCGCACTCAGATAACACTGCCCGCTGTAACTGACACATAACGCTCCATGGACAAAGACTTCCAACGGCACATCTGTGGAATCGGCTATCTTACGAATCTCTGCCAATGACAATTCACGAGCCAAGACAATTTGGGTAAAACCTGCCTTCTGCAAGAAGCAGACTTTCTCGACACTTCGGTTATCAGTCTGTGTACTGGCATGTAACGGGATGGGTGGCAAATCCATCTTCATCAATGCCATATCTTGGACAATCAAAGCATCCACTCCCGCTTCATATAGTTTCCATACTAAATCCCTTGCCTCCTCCAGCTCCTCCTCTTTCAGGATGGTGTTTAAAGTCACATAGATCCGGGCGCCATAAAGATGGGCATATTCACACAACGTATGAATATCTTCCAACGTATTCCCAGCCGCAGCCCTGGCTCCGAATTTAGGCGCACCAATATACACGGCATCCGCTCCATGGTTGATTGCTTCTATCCCACACTGCAAATCCTTTGCAGGAGAAAGCAATTCTATCTTTCTAACCTTGTTCATCAAAGCTCGTTATTTGTATAAATCATTCAACAATCCGATATCTTCCCGTCGGGAAGGGGCAACTTGGAAAAGATAGTAGTTCAACCAATTTGAGAAAAGCAAATTGGCATGTGCCCGCCAACGAACAACGGGTCCCTCTTCGGGATGGTCATTCCGGTAATAATGTTTCGGCATATCAATAGGCAATCCCTTGTTCAAGTCCCTTATATATTCATCATGCAAAGCATTCGGGGCATACTCGGAATGTCCCGTGATAAAAAACTCACGTCCTCCCCTCGCCATCGCCATATAAACTCCAGACTCTTCGCTTTCTGAAAGCAGGGTCAATTCAGGCACACGAAGGATATCTTCCCGGCGCACTTCCGTATGCCGACTATGGGGCACATAAAATTCATCATCAAATCCCCGGAATATAGGGAGGAAAGGATGCAGTAGGTGGTGAGGGAATATACCGAACATCTTATGATCCAAATCATACTTCGGGACATCAAAGAAGTGGTACAAGCCTGCTTGGGCAGCCCAACATATATAAAGGGTAGATGTCACATGTGTACGCGCCCAATCAAATATCCCCGTTATCTCATTCCAATAGGTAACTTCCTCAAATGGCATCTGTTCAACCGGAGCGCCTGTGATAATCATGCCATCGTAGTACCCCATTTTCAAATCATCAAAATCCTTATAAAAAGCTTTGATATGTTCGGCTGGCGTGTTCTTATGAGTATGTCCTTTTATCTTCATCCAGTCTATCTCCACTTGAAGGGAAGTATTGCTCAACAAACGGACCAAGTCTGTTTCAGTCGTAATCTTCAAGGGCATCAAATTCAACACGACAATATGGAGCGGGCGAAAACCATCCGATGCAGCACGCATCGTGTCGATTACAGAAATATGTTCATTCTTCAGCAATTCAACAGCCGGAAGATTCTTTTGCACATTCAATGGCATAATCTTATTCTTTTTATCTTTTCAGACGGCAAAGATACAAAGAACTCTCTGAATAACGGGCTGATTACATCTTGAAAAAGATTCGCAGGGGAATCCTATATCATAAAAAGCGGGCGGAGCGTCACAATTGCAAATTGCCGTGTTGCTTTCGGAATTCGACCTCTGTCATTTACATCAGTAAACTCCTGTCGGTCTCATCCCCTGCATCTGACATTTTACTAATTCTGACGCTCCGCCTATTTCAAATTATCACCAACTTATCTTCTCGGAATATTTACCGATTGTTCTTGCTCTCCTTTCAAATAACGAGAGAAATAATCCACCAATCTCCAATAGAAATATTCGTCCATGTCACCAAAGCTATGTCTTTGCTGAGGCAACATCAACATATCAAAACGCTTGCCAGCACGAATCAAAGCGTCTACGACACGAAGGGTATTACCCGGATGGACGTTGTTGTCAATATCTCCATGAACCAACAACAGATGGCCTTTCAATTGATGGGCAATCTCTTCGTTTGTCTTGATACTGTACATAAACGTAGTATCGCCCTTCTCCGTCACCTGTTCTTTTACACCATGGTGCGTTTCGCTCCACCAACGGTTGTAAATGCGATTATCATGGTTTCCGGCACATGAAACAGCAGCCTTGAAGAAATCCGGATATTGAAGGATTGCCGCAGTAGACATAAACCCACCACCAGAATGTCCATGGATTCCTACACGATTGATGTCAATAAATGAATAGCGGTCTGCCAACTGCTCAATGGCAGCTTTCTGGTCTGCCAAGCCATAATCACGCAGATTGCCATAGCCATAGTTATGATACCATTTAGAACGACTCGGATGACCACCTCTGTTACCAACTGTGATAACAATAAAGCCAGCTTGCGCCAAACGGTCAGTACGAACACTCATGCGAGCAAACGGATAGACAGTAGCTTCCACCTGTGGTCCCGGATAAACATAATCCACAATTGGATAGACCTTAGTCGAATCAAAATTAAACGGCTTGTACATCACTCCGTATAAATCCGTCACTCCATCAGCGGCCTTTACCTTGAACGGCTGAGGGAACTGGTATCCAGCAGCAAAAAGCTGAGAGAAATCGCTCTCTTCCAAAGTCATAATCTTACGTCCCATATTGTCCAACAAATCTGTCTTAGGGACGCTGTTTACCCTTGAATAGTTATTCACCACAAAACGAGATTTATCATCAATCCTTGCCGTATGGAAGAAATCACCTTTCGTCACGATTTGCAAATTGCTTCCATCCAAGTTGGCACGATAGAGATGTTCGTAATATGGATTTTCACCTTTCTCCTTCCCATTTGCCAAGAAATAAACGACACGGGCAGCCTCGTCTATTTTCACTATCTGGTCTACATGCCAAGGACCTTTCGTAATACGGTTTTTCAACTTTCCGTTTCCGTCATAAAGATAAAGGTGAGCCCAGCCATCCCTTTCACTCCATTGCACCAACTCTTTGCCACCGTTCAATATTGCCAACGGGCGCACCTCCTGGTAAGTATTCATGCGTTCCTGGATCAGCGGGCGGATAGAATCTTCGCCTATGGTATAAGAACAGATATCAATCCGATACAAGTCACGGCTGGAACGGGTCAAATAGAAATGGTTACTATCACCCAGCCATTTGCTGGACTTCTCGCGCACATCCCGCTCTTTCTCCAAACGGGGCTGATAAGCTATGCTGAGGGTCTGATCCTTATATGCCTTCGTAGAAATCTCCTTATAAGTGTTGTTCTGCATATCGAAAAGATACAAATGCTCTTCCGGTGCCTCTTTCTCTCCCGGCATCTGATATTTGTAAGTTTCCAAAGTAGGACGAGGAGAAGCCATTGCATTGATGACCCACAACTCCTTCACCTTACGTTCATCCGTAGCGGTAACAGCAAAATAACGGGAATCGGGAGACCACAAAATACCGTATGCAGCTTTGCGCTTCCCATTGCATAATGTATCAGTGTTCAACGAGGAGTAGGGTTGTCCAAATCCGAAATACTTCTCGCCGAAAGTAGTCAACTGGACATCCACCACTGTGCTGTCGTTTTCATTCTCTTTCAATTTCTCATAATCCGCACGACTCATCCGATAAAGGTTCAAATCCTTGGCATACACCACTGTCTTACCATCTGGAGAGATAGAAGCCCATTCCGGATATTTAACCTCTTTCTTCTTATCCTCTAACCAAGTGAGCTTGCGTGTCGGGTAATCGTATGAGAAATAAAAAACTTGTTTCTTTTTACCGTTTTTATTGTCAACAGAATCTTTAGGAGCATCCTTGGACGATGTGATATGGAAAGTAAAAGTGCGACCATCGGCTTGCGCTTCCAATTTCTGTATAGGCAAATGTTGTGCCGTAAACGGATCCTTTACTATTTCCGTGATTTGCGAAGCGATGTCGTCCAAATCGAACAGGCTTTTCTTTGTCTTTGCTATCGGATCAACCACATACCAGGCTTTACCCTCACTGGTTTTATATTCATACCAAAAGCTGTCACCCTGCTGGAACCAGTGCGGGTCAACTGTAGTAGAGAACAACATAGTGGACAACTTGTCTTTTGTAAATCTTTCCGCTTGTAGATAACCGGGGAGGCGATCTCCATTCTCAGCCTTTGCCATGCCACAAGTAAACAATCCTACACAGCAAAGAAACGTACCTAAATGTTGTTTCATGTTTTTCAGAATTAAGTAATTCATAAATAAGAAAGCGGTTTGTCAGAATTAGCAAACGGCTGCGTTATTTCCGGTATTCACCCTCTGCATCTAACTTTTCACTAATTCTAACACAACCATAAAGGGGCTGCATCAAAACAACCATTTTGACACAGCCCCCTAAATTTATTAAATAAGATTCTTAGATCAAGAATGTTGCTACCAAAGCCAAGATAGCATAGAATTCAGGAAGTGCTGCATAAATCATTGTGTTTGTCTGAACATCATGTCCTTGAGACATACCAACGATACCATTAGCACACAGCTGACCTTGACGGATGGCAGAAATAAGGAATACGATTCCAACGCAAGCACCCATGATGAATTTAGAAATTGCATTGTCCGGAGTGATTGCACCAGCAGTCATAAATGCCACAAAACCATAAAGACCTTGAGAAGCGGGCATCGCAGAAAGAATCATGTAACCAGCAGATTTAGAAGGATCCTTCTTCAATGCGCCTTCTGCTGCATTAGCTGCAATTGTTGTACCATAGCAACTGCCAATTCCCGCAAGGGCCAACATAAGTCCTAAGCCCAAATAACCTAATAATAGAGTTATGTCCATAATGATAAAAATTTAAATTGTTATTAATTTATTTCTTTGTTTCTGTTTTTTGGAGCGATGAGAAAGGTTTGTAAGTGACACCTCTGCCATCGTAACCAGAGTTTTTAAAATATTCGACAAATGTCAAACGTATTGAATGCACATAAGCACTTAAGCAAGACAATGCGATATTCAGTGTGTGACCGCATATAAATATCAAACCTCCTGCAATCCAACCAGGAATACCCCACAAAAAGTCCGACAAACCGCCTTGTGCCTGCATTGCCAAATCGTTAAACACACCACCTAACAAGCCTCCTGCCAATCCCAAGGCATAGAGACGGAGGTAGGACAGCAAATCGCCTAACAGACCAGTTGCCATGTTGTACGTAGCCCAAAGACCTGCTCCCACATTCATGAACACATTGCGGTGCAAGTCGTTCAGTAAGAAGATTCCTACCGCAGACACGCCGCCCAATGCGTAATACGTCATGGTAGCAACCTCTGCCGGGATTACCTGCAAAAAGTTCAACGTGGCAACGCTGACAGATCCACCGACCAACAACAACCAACCCCAATCAGCAAGAGAGTTCTTAAAGCCATAACGGGCTGTAGAACAAATAGCCTTGACAGTCATGGCGAAACAGATATGGAGCATTCCGACAATCAATGCAAGAATCATTGTCTTATAATACATCTTGCCATCTATTTCAACTTTTCCGCTAATCATGAAATCCTTCCATTCTTGAGGAATATCAATGCTAAGCAGATCTACTCCGAAGAATGTTCCTAAAACCGCACCTACCACCGTAGCAGCAACGCCCAATGTAATAAGCAGGTTCATGATGCCATACATGGATTTGTTGACCTTTGTCTTTAAGAAGAAACCAAAGAGAACCAAAAACAATCCATATCCGGCATCTCCCAAACATAAGCCAAAAAACAAAGCATAAAATGGAGCCAAAAGCGGTGTCGGGTCAAATTCGCCATAGTCTGGCAAACCATACATGCGAGTCAATGTCTCGAACAAACCTGTTATACGATTGTTCTTAAGTTTGATTGGAGCATTGTCCTCTTTCTCTGCAGGACGCATTTCAAAATAAACATCGCTCTGTTCAAACATCGTTTGGACTGCTTGGCTGTTCTCCAAAGGAACCCATCCTTCCAGCAACACCAATGAACCATCCGCTTTCTGTTCACCGCCCAATCTCACCTTCATCAAATCTATCTCGTCTTGCAAAGCGACAATGGCAGACTCGACGGTCGAAATAGCAGCAGCACAATATTCGGACAATGAGTGACGGTCATCACCCAACTGTTTTTCTTTTTCCTCCTTTTGTGCCAGTAAATCCGAATAGTTCTTATGTGGCAAGTTCACCGTTTCCGCATCAATCGCTACCAGCTGTTGGTTGACTGTGACAAAATAACAGAGCCCGTCCCTCTTACTGATGACAATCGCATTGTAGTCGTCCTGCCATGCCGCATCGAAATTTCTCTCCGGGCATGAAAAGAACTGTACCTTCCATCCATTCTTCTGCAAAGCATCCAACTTGCCCCATTCAAAACCTCCCCAAGGATCAAAAGCCTTCATCTCTTTGTCCAACAAAGAGAGTTCTGCCACTTGGGCTTGAATCTGCTCGCAGCGCGTATCATATTCCGCATTTACTTTTTCTATCGAAGTAGCGTCAAGAGCCCGTATATCCGTACATGGGCATTGTGCAGCGTAAGAAGCCATCTCTTTAAGCAAGTTCTTGTATGCAACATATTTCTGCATAATCGGCTGCACGGATTCATCCATTTCGCCACTCTGCCGAACTTCCACATGTACTACGCCAAGGTCGCGGAGTTTTTCCAAGAACGTCTCGTAGTCCTTATGGTAAATAAGGAACGTGAACTTGTTCATCTTTACAATCATAATTCAACCTCCTCTTCTTCCTTAACTTTTCGTTTCTCTTGATTTGCCCTCATAATCTTCTGGGAAGACTTTGACAGGCTCTCTTCGTCCTCCATAAAGCGTTTCACTTTACGGATTGCATCTTTATAGCCGGGAATCTGTACTTTCTCAAACAGGTTCACCTTCTGAGTTGTCTTTTTCCTGGCATGTTCCAACAGTTCCAACTTCATTCCTGAAAATTCAGCTTCAATCCCGGTTCTTGCCAATTTTTTCAGCAAACCGATGCCGTCTGTAAACCAAGCCGGCGTATTGAATAAGCTATATTGCCCTATCGAGAACTCTATTTCGTCCAATGTCGGGACCACCACTCCCGCAATCTTTCGGGTAGAAAGGGATACGTCCTTGACCTCGATCAACTCCGGATTGAATTCGTTCCAAAGGGCAACCATGCTCTCATAGCTCTGGATTTCCTGTTCTAACTGAAGTTCCAACTGTGTCACCTCATCTTTCGTGCGCTTCACCTCGATACGCAAGGCACTTTCCTTACTTTTAATCGTAGGAAGAGAGCGTTCACGCATCTTCAGTTGCTTCTCCAATTGTTGAAGAGATGTCTTATTATATTGAAACTTGATAGCCATATTTCATTATTTATTAATTACAGCAAGCCGGATTATTCCGCTCATGCTGTCATTTCTTCCAATATTTGTCAATCAATCCCTGCTTGATATTTACTTCAGCCGGCTGGAAATATTTGCCAAACAAGCCCCATGCCACATCAAGCATTTCTGTTGTATCCAAGTTTACATCAATTGCCAAAAGCTTGGAAGAATAATCTTTTGCGAATGCCAATGCACGATTGTCGTAGTCTGTAAGGTCGAAACCATTCTCCATTTTGGTCTTGGCATTGGCAGCATCGGCGTACAAACGTACTGCCGCATTCATCACCTGCGGATGGTCTTCACGCGTTTTCTTACCCGTTACCAACTGTTTCAAACGGGACAAGCTTCGGAATGGGTCTACGATTACTTTACCCACGTCGCTATCACGTCTCAAATACAACTGGCCTTCTGTGATATAACCCGTGTTATCCGGAACGGCATGTGTGATATCGCCACCTGACAAAGTGGTAACGGCAATGATGGTAATGGAACCACCATCCGGGAACTGCACTGCCTTTTCATAAATCTTCGCCAAATCGGAATACAAAGAACCCGGCATGGAGTCCTTGGATGGAATCTGGTCCATACGGTTAGACACGATAGCCAAAGCATCGGCATAGTTGGTCATATCTGTCAACAGCACCAATACCTTCTCGTGTTTCTCCACTGCAAAGTATTCAGCTGCACACAATGCCATGTCAGGAATCAAAATACGCTCTACTGAAGGGTCTTCCGTCGTATTGATGAAGCTGACGATACGGTCAAGTGTTCCTGCATTGCTAAATGTATTCTTAAAGAAGAGGTAATCGTCGTTGGTCATACCCATTCCGCCCAAGATAATCTTATCTGATTTTGCACGCATGGCTACCATTGCCATAACTTGGTTGAACGGTTGGTCGGGGTCGGCGAAGAATGGAATCTTCTGGCCTGTCACCAAAGTGTTGTTCAAGTCGATACCAGCGATACCTGTCGCAATCAATTCTGATGGCTGCTGGCGACGAACCGGATTCACAGACGGACCACCGATTTCCACCTCTTTTCCTTCAGGAACAGGACCGCCATCAATAGGTTCACCGTATGCGTTGAAAAAACGACCGGCCAATTGATCTCCCACCTTCAACGATGGAGCCTTACCCATAAAGACAACTTCGGCGTTTGTACGGATACCTTCGGTACCGGAAAAGACCTGCAATGTCACTTCGTCACCTGCAATCTTCACAATCTGCGCCAACTTTCCATCTACAGAAGCCAATTCGTCATAGCCAACGCCTGTCGCTTTCAACGAACAAGTAGCTTTTGTAATTTGGGTGATTTTTGTATATATTTTCTGAAATGCTTTTGTTGCCATATTACTATCCTATTATTTCGTTCTTTCCTTTAACAAAGCATCCAGTTCCGCACTGAACTTATAGAACTGTTCGCTTTCATACTCAGAATAGTTCATCTGCTTGAAGACGTTTATCATCTTCTTAAAATAATCCATTACATCCAAGAAGCTGTCGAATGTGAAATCTGTGCGGCAGATGGAGACCACCTTGTCCAACATGAACTCTTGTCGTGCCAATGGAGTAACTGCATCAATCGCATCGAATGCATCTTGCTGCAAGATAACAAAGTCAATCAACTCAGATTTCCAAAAAGTCACATGGTAATCAACTGGGACACCGTCGTCACCCAAAATATTAATTTGTTCCGCAATTTCCTTACCACGCAACATCCTTGTCTTTATCTCATTGACTTTATCAATCCAATTTGGAGATATATGCTCAGCGATATATTCCTGGAATTCCGGATATTCCAAATATTTAGAATAACTTTCAATCGGATTGACAGCCGGATAACGTTTACGGTCTGCACGCTCCTGCTCCAATGCGTAGAAACAACGTGCTACCTTCTTCGTGTTCTCTGTCACCGGCTCCTTCAAGTTACCACCGGCTGGTGAAACTGTTCCGATGAATGTTACAGAACCAGTCACACCGTTATTCAACTCAACGAATCCTGCACGGGCGTAGAAATTGGCGATGATTGCGGACAAGTCCATAGGGAACGCATCCGGACCAGGAAGCTCTTCCAAACGGTTGGACATTTCACGCAATGCCTGGGCCCAACGGGAAGTAGAGTCTGCCATCAACAAAACTTTCAATCCCATGCTCCTATAATACTCGGCAATGGTCATGGCAGTATAAACAGAAGCTTCACGGGCTGCAACCGGCATGTTGGAAGTATTGGCGATAATGATGGTTCTTTCCATCAACTTTCTTCCCGTATGAGGGTCTACCAGTTCAGGGAACTCAGTAAAGACTTCCACAACCTCATTGGCACGCTCACCGCACGCTGCAATAATCACGATATCAGCTTCTGCCTGTTTAGAGATGGCATGCTGCAACACTGTCTTGCCTGTACCGAACGGGCCTGGGATAAATCCTGTACCACCTTCCACAATCGGATTGACCGTGTCTATCGTTCTTACACCTGTTTCAAGCAATTTGAATGGACGAGGCTTGACTTTGTAGCAAGTAATAGCCTTTTTAACCGGCCATTTCTGTACCATTGTCACCTTCACTTCATTTCCGGAAGCGTCAGTCAATACTGCTATTGTATCATTAATAGTATACTCGCCTGCCGCAGCCACACTCTTGATTGTATATGTGCCTTGAAGTGTAAACGGCACCATTATCTTATGTGGTTGCGAATTTTCGTCCACTTCACCCAACCATGAACCAGCCTGCACTTCATCACCAGCCTTTGCCAATGGATGGAAAGACCACTTCTTCTCGGCATCCAACGGGAATGTATATTCCCCTCTCTTCAAGAAAACGCCTTGCATCTTGTCCAAGTCGTTCTGCAAACCATCATAATTTCGAGACAACATACCCGGACCCAATGTCACTTCCAACATGTGCCCTTCAAATTCGGCTGTATCTCCCACCCGCATACCGCGTGTGCTTTCGAATACCTGAACATAGGCATTCTTACCTATTACCTTGATTACCTCAGCCATCAGCTTGACACCTCCGACCGAAATGTAACAGATTTCATTTTGAGAAACCGGTCCGTCCACCTCAACAGTGACCAGATTGGATACGATTCCTCTCACACTTCCTTTCGTAGCCATAATTATTTTTCGTTATTTCTTTTAAACTCTTCCAAGGCATTTTCGCTGCCCTTCTTCATAGCCCCTACTATTTCCCGGAAAGTTTTTTCGCCAGCGGCTTTGTCTAAAGTTGCCCAACGCTCAACCATTTCCAATTCCAATAGGTAAGCATATACACTTTCAATGTCGAATATTTTGAAGAATGTCTTCTCTTCCAACCATTTCCATTTCAGCGAATCCACCTTCTTTTCCCTTACCATCAAGTCATTCTCTTCGGTGATGCGTTGCAACTCTGGAAGGTAGTCAACCTTGTCACCCAATCCGAAATCACGGGATACGGACTTGCGCAATGTGTTCGCCACATCATTGTCACCAACTATGTATTTTGCTTTATCCAAGCCGTATTTACGACAGGTTAGAGCTGTCAGCACATTGTTTATGTTCAGATTCAACTCAAACCAATCTGCCACGAACTTGTTCCTGCACTTCATGGCATGTGCAAAATACAATGCAGCCAAACGGTCTTCCCAAGAAATATCCTCTTGTTCTTCTTTTGCCTGACCAGCCACGTATGCTGTCAAAAAATCTATCAAATAAGACGGGAGGCGGGTACCTTTGGGGGCACGCTTTCTCTTTTTAAAGGCAGTTATCACATCTTGAAACTCCTTCAGCGCAAAGTTGCCTCTTTCATCTGCCGTATAATCTGGATTTTTTAGGTATTCAAGTAGATTCTTATTGTCATACTTTAAAAAAAACAAATCAATAAGCTTTTGATCGCCCCTGGTCAATATAGATCCTATCTCCTCTTTGAACGAAGCTACCGTATAAAACGGCTTGCTGTCATCCAGAGCAATTTGTGGAAGTCCTGCTATCAAGCAATAATATTTACTCATAGCATTCAGTTTTTAGAAGAGGGCTTCAACGAGTTGCGGGCGCAAGAACTCTTTAAAGAATTCTACAAACTCATCCTCACCGAATGTAATCTTATAGGAACCGTCAGCAGGAACGACAGAAAAAGAGGTTTTCTTCCCATTGACTTGTTCTATTTTCACGCCTTTGTCCAACAAACTCTTGGCATTTGATAAAAAATACTGTTTAAGAGAATCTGCATCAGCTGACTGGATTGTCAAGTTTTCTTTTTCAGGCCAGCTTTCTACTAATGTAAGGATTACTTTCTGCATGAACTTAGGATCAGCCATGACTGCTTTGATATTGGATGTAACAACTTCTCCATTAATCAAGTTAGTCACTTCTGTTTTCAATGCCTCCACAGACCGAGAAGCAAATAATTTCAACTCAGACTCGGTGTTATTCTTCAATTCCGATGCTTGTTTTTCAGCAGCAGCCACAATTTCCTTGGCCTTCGCTTCTGCTTCTTCTATCAAAGCCGTTTTACGGGCTTCAGCCTCTGCAATGATACGGGCAGCTTCCTGATTGCCTTTTTCTACCCCATCTTTGAAGATTCTGTCTGTTAATTCTTGAATTTTTGTGTCCATATCTATTTATATAATATGTATAATACTATTTCATGGTTTGATGATGCCAAAGATAGTACTTATTTTGAAAGCAAGCATATTATTCTTTATTTTTTTTACTTAAGAGCAAATATTTTTTGACAAAAATCTTTCAAAATGTATATGATACTACATTTACCCATGATTTGTAATAGCAAATTCACATATTTGTTACAAAAAAGCATACACAAGTATATTTTAGCCATCAAAGGAGGATTGCCTATGCCTGCAATGTTGAATGCATTGGTCTTACCCAAGAAGTGCGGTTCCCATGTGATTGAAATATTGACGAATCGAAGTATTAAAACGCCGTTAAAACGCTGTTTAAACAGCATTTTAACGGCGTTTTATACACACAGGGTGGGCAAATAGCTACATCCGTTAACATGCCTACAAATTCAAATAGGATTTAAGCACATTAACATACTCTTCCATTGCCTGCTTTCCTTTTTCTGTCATACGGCAAGAGGTACGTGTCTTTTTTCCTACAAACTCTTTGGTTATTTGAATATATCCTGCATTGCTCAATTTGTCCAACTGCACGCTGATATTTCCAGACGTTGCATTAGTCTGTTCCTTTAGATAGCTGAAATCAGCCTCTTCCACCGAAACCAGCAAGGTCATAATAGCCAACCTTAGTTGAGAGTGGATTATTGGATTCAGTTCTTTCAGCATAACTCTTTCATTTTACAATTCAAGACATGGCCTGGAATAATCATCATGATAAGAAACGAAAGACCGAATAACAAATTCCACCAATCGGCAACAACAACCACGGTGCCTGTTACCATTAAAGCCAACATGTAAATAGCTACCGCAAATGCCACCAACGGAGTATAAACCATTAGTTTGAACTCCGTGATAACTCCCATGATTGCAACACCGATGCCCGCATACAATAAGGACAAAGGCAACATCAATGCAAAACAATAGTAATTACCTGTAAAATAAACAAATACGGATATGCCTATCACTGTAAGGAAGAATAGCCACCCTAAAATATTCCAAGTATTGCCGATGGCCTTATCCATGTGGGTAATAATACGAGCTTTACTTCCCTTTTTTTGGAGACCTATCCAAATGGAAGGCATAAACATCAGGAACCAAAGAGCAGACCAAACAGGATTATCGGTCCTGCAGAGAAGCAGGTAGACAACCACGGAAAGCATGAGAGCCATGTAGCCATAGTACAACAATATATTCCCGTTCCCCACTTTCATATTCTTTTTGCTCTGCTGAATCATTTGGGCAATCAGTTCTAAACTATCATGCCCGGTAAATTTATTCTCTTCCATATTATCTGTTTTTTAGCGGATTATTTACTTTTAGATTTCGTCTCTCTTACATCAACCAATTCAATCTTAAACAGTTGATTCTCTTCCGTGACTTCTATTTTCTGGATAGCGCAATACTCAATCAGCATATTATCATCCGCCCTGTCCAATTTATAATTGCCATTTGCATCATGGAATACAGAAACAGTATGTTCTCCATAAGATAAGTCCGTCAGAGTGATTGTAACAACAGAAGCCGTAACATCCGCCATTCCATATTTTCCATCTTCCGTAGAAAGCAGAATCTTACCCTGTTTAGTAGGTATATTCCCTATTTGGAAAGATACAGATTTCCCATTCTGGGCAAAAACAGCCTGTAATCCCACAAGGGAAAACAACATAAATAACATAGAAATAATCGTCTTCATAAGCCTTAAAAATTAATCGGTTTATAATATAAACTATCTAACGAATAAAAAATGAAGATTATCTCCTCATCCTCCTTCGCAAATATAAATAGGTTTATTTTATAAACCAAAAGTTTTGACAATTATTTTCACCAGAAAATAAAAAAAGTGCACAAAAGGGCAATCGGACATAACCCAACAAGGAGTGTCGGAATCTACAAGAAGCAAAATAATGAGGAGTGAGAATAACAGGAATTCAAAAGTAAATAATAGAGGTCTAATTCCTAAAGCAATAAGCAGGTTACTTTTGTGCCGCTTTAGTGACTCGTATAGGATTCAAACCTATAACCTTCTGATCCGTAGTCAGATGCTCTATTCAGTTGAGCTAACGAGCCGTTGTTTATTTCGACTGCAAAGGTAGTAAACTATTTTAAATCTACAAATTTTTCGGTCTTATATTTTTCTTATTTTTTAATTACTGATTTCCGTTCCGTCATTAGCATTTGATACTCAAAGACCTTAGCACTTCTCTTATTTTTTCGTAAGTGACAATACGGGTTGGGACAAGAGGTAAACGGAGCTTGTTCTGCATGAATCCCATCATGCTTAACAGACTCTTCACACCTGCCGGGTTTCCATCGACAAACAACAAATTGAACAATTCCGTAAAGCGGTGATGGATTGTCCGTGCGCTGTCATAATCTCCTGCCAAAGCCAAACGCACCATTTTACCGAACTCACGAGGGAAAGCGTTTCCAATCACAGAAATCACACCAATCGCCCCTAAAGTTATCAAAGGGAATGTAATGCCATCGTCACCCGAAATAACATTAAAGTTGGCAGGCTTGTTCTTGATAATGTCATCCATTTGCGTGATGTTACCAGAAGCCTCTTTAACAGCAATGACATTCTTGAATTCCCTTGCAATACGCAATGTGGTCTCAGCAGTCATGTTCACTCCTGTCCTGCCCGGCACGTTATATAGAATGATAGGCAAATGTGTTGCCTGGGCAATAGCTTTGTAATGCTGGTATATTCCCTCTTGGGAAGGTTTGTTATAATAAGGTACGACAGAAAGTATGGCATCAATACCTTCCATGTCATCGTTTTTCAGTTTTTCAACCAATAAGCGAGTGCAATTACCGCCTACTCCCAACACGATAGGAATACGGCGGCGCACTTTTGTAACGACCAAATCTATTATTTTCTTTTTTTCTTCTTCTGTCAGTGTAGGAGTTTCAGCTGTTGTTCCCAATACGACCAAGTAGTCTGCCCCGTTTTGTACCAGATAATCGACCAATCGGCTCAATGCCTCATAGTCTACACTCTCATCTTCTTTAAACGGAGTAACCAACGCTACTCCTAATCCTTTCAAATTTATTTCAGCCATAATATTTTCAAATATCATTCTTTTATTACCGCAAAGATAAAACAAATTTATTAACTATGGCAATAAAAGAGACAGAGATGCCAATATTAAACATATTTATACTCTTAACGAGCAATGGTCAGTCAAAGGGTGTTCTGCAAATAACATACTGATTGATAAGAGATAAATTTGCTTACTTTTCGGCATGACCATCTTCTATCAAATCCACTGTTGATGAAGTCTCATTTCCCAAACTGTTTTCCATAAAGAATCACGCAATCCAACATGGAAGATGCGTCTTTCCCTTTTGGCAAATCTATGGTAAAGTCATATTCGGATTCATCGCTCCATTTAGGTCCTACTTTCAACAAGGAAGGATTCAAAAGTTCCACATATATCAAGGGTAAACTACGGGCAGATGACAAGTCAATCAATATATCTGCTTTTAAGGCAGATGCAGCACGCAACGACGCACCATTGGGGAATCCCCATGCGTTCAAGCCTTTCTTGGTAATGTAAACAATTTGGGGATTGGGTTGCAAGTCCACCTTCGCCTCTTCGACAAAGACCAATTGCATCACTTTTTTCCCCATCGACTTCAAACGTCCAATGCAAGGTTCAATGGCTGCTTTGTCTTTATAAAGATATGCAATCACCACGCTTTTCGCCTTCTCGAAAGAGGTGAAAGTAGTTTTTCTACCTACACGTGATGCAAGCAACGCTTTTATTTTCCTATGTAAAAAATAGTTTGATACAATCATGCCATCTCTATCATTTTCAAAAATTCTTCTTCGTTTATTATCTTTACGCCTAACTTGGCTGCCTTTTCCAATTTAGCCGGTCCCATGTTGTCGCCAGCCAAAATAAAGTCCGTTTTTCCAGAGACAGAGCCGCTGTTTTTCCCGCCATTGCGTTCAATCATCACCTTATATTCATCTCTTGAATGTTTGGCAAATGTCCCACTGATAACAATCGTCAACCCTTTCAACTTGTCATTCCCCCCGTTAGTGTCCTCTTCGGGCAATTCCATTTGCAAGCCATGTGATTTCAGCCGGTCAACCACCTCCCTGTTCCGTTCGTTGGAAAAGTAATCTATTACACTTTCAGCTATCCGTTCGCCTATGTCATCAACAGCCAAGAGCTCCTCTGCCGTTGCCTTTTCAAGCCTTTCCATCGAACGGAAAGCCTTCGCCAAACGCCTTGCGACCGTCTCTCCCACATACCGGATTCCCAACGCATAAAGGACACGCTCAAAAGAGACATTTTTAGAATTCCGGAGGCTCTCCATCAAATTCCTCGCACTTTTCTCAGCCCAACGCTCCAAGTGCATCAAATCTGCCATTTTCAACTCATACAAATCTGCCACATTTGTCACCAAACCAGCTTCATATAAATCTTCAACGGTCTCCGGTCCCATGTTGATATTCATGGCACGACGAGTCACAAAATGCTCGATTCTGCCTTTTATCTGCGGTGGGCAACCCATATCATTCGGGCAATAATAGGCAGCTTCTCCCTCTATGCGTACCAACAGTGTTCCGCAAACAGGGCATCGGTTGACAAAGCGGACCTCATCTCCTATCATGAAGCTGCGAGCCTCCTTGTTCACACCTACTATCTTTGGGATAATTTCTCCTCCTTTCTCCACATATACTTGGTCGCCAATGTGCAAGTCCAGGCCTTTTATGATATCGGCATTGTGCAATGATGCACGTTTGACGACTGTCCCCGCCAACAATACCGGCTCTAAATTAGCGACAGGTGTTATGGCTCCCGTCCTACCCACTTGGAAAGAAACAGAATTCAAACGCGTTTCAGCCTGCTCTGCCTGGAATTTGTAAGCGATAGCCCAACGGGGATTCTTTGCCGTAAAGCCAAGATTACGCTGTTGGGTCAAGGAGTTTACCTTCAGCACGATTCCATCCGTGGCGACAGGAAGGTTCTTCCGTTCCGTGTCCCAATAATTGATAAAGTCGATTATCTCATCCATGCTATGGCATAACTTCATCGCCTTGGAAATCTTGAAACCCCAACGGCGAGCCTGCTCCAAATTGCCCCAATGCGTATCCGATGGTAAGTTTTCACCTAATACATAATAAAAGTAGGCATCCAATTTACGGGCTGCCACAACAGCCGGATTTTGCTGTTTGATTGTACCGGACGCAGCATTCCGGGGATTGGCAAACAGAGGTTCCTCCTGCTCTTCACGTTCCGCATTAAGACGGTCAAACTCCGCCCAGGGCAGAAGGATTTCACCCCTCACCTCCAATTCATCCGGATAATTATCTCCCAACAAGCGTAAAGGAACAGAACGGATAGTCTTGACGTTTGCCGTCACATCATCCCCTTTTGTTCCATCTCCGCGTGTCACCGCACGTGCCAACCGTCCATGTTCGTATGTGACAGATATGGAAGTCCCGTCAAATTTCAATTCAGCCACTATTTCGAAAGGCTCATTCAGCGAACGAGCCATGCGTTCATAGAAATCCCGCACATCACTTTCCGAATAAGTATTGCCCAACGACAACATGGGGTATTTGTGTACCACCTGCTGGAACTCTTTGGACAAGTCACTACCGACCCTTTGTGTCGGAGAATCGGGGTCGGCATATTGCGGATAGGCCATCTCCAAATCCTGAAGATGTTTCATCTTCTCGTCAAACTCCCGGTCGCTGATGGTCGGGGCTGATAAGACATAATAGTTGTAATTATGCTGATTCAGCTCTGCACGCAATGCCTCTATTTCTTCCTTTATCGCCATTTCTTTTGTTTTGAGTTACCGAATCTCAATATACTAATTTCACATTATCCAGCCAAAAGGTGTTTCCCGGTGATCCAATATATGCACCGCCGTGGCTTGACACGAACTGAAGAACCATGTGGGTAGGCTTTTCATCTTCATCAGCCCAGCCTATTTCTTGGATAGGGACACTCACGCCTTTGCTGTTCATGGTGTAACGCTCTTCTACTTGGATGCGCATATAAGACTTATATTCCGGTCTTTTGGTGATATTCCCATACAGGATAGGGAACGACTGGGCATTGACCCAGCCATTGCTTGAATGGGAGAAACGATGCACCATTGTTCCTACACGTTTGGAGTAGACGTTACCTAACTTGTCTTCCCATCGTTTTTGAAGGAGCAGGACCACAGCCACGGAATCCTGGCCTGGCACCGTCCCTTTACGGCTGAAACCCGTACTGCGCACCCTTGTATGCTGGGGCATCACCTTCACTTTGTAGTCAAATTGCAAAGCTTTCGGCCGTTTCGTGAATGGTACACCGCTCAGCAACATACTCTGAGGATTCTTAGTCCCTTTAATCGGCTCATGCACCGAACCCAAAAAGACAGATCCGGCAGCCACAACCTCAATGTCAACCAAACCTAACACCTTCACCTTTTCCATGCGCGTTTCCATACGGGCACACCAACCATTTCCACGCTTTTCAGGAAAAACGGAAACATTCGTCTTGACAATGCCTGCCACTTTTGCCATCACGTTGGAGTTTGCCCAAGGTGAATTACCTCGGTTTTTATAGGCAATATTCCCCACGACAGTATCCGTCGGACCCACTTCATACAAATATTTAGTCTGCCCGCCGATGATGGCAGATTCATGGATCTCCCGGACTACCCAGCAATCCATGTCACCAAACAAAAAAGAGACTGTCTCTTGTGCCGACAATGAACCAAAGGTACAATACAGCACACACAGTGTATATCTCAACCACTTCATATTATTGTTTTTTCGCATCACAACGAATAGCCCCACTGTTGCAGAGCCATTCCCCAATTTTCCTCTACAGTCTTGATTGTAGATTCTTCATACCTATATTGGTTCTTCTTATAGCCTTTCTTCTTCCCCAAATAGGCTTGTATACTCTCTTTTGACGATTCAAAGCCCTCTAAGTTTAATCGGCGATAGATATCTTCGGTCATGCCAAACGCATCTTTCTCGAATTCCTCAAATTTCAGTTCGACTAAATTCCCTTCCGGAATCAGGTGCTTCTCCTCTTCAAATTTATAAAACAGACGTTTGTAAACCTCCACGAAGTTCCGAATCAACTCTTCATCTGAAATTGGCTGCAACATCAATGGCTTAATTGTATTGGTGAAAAAGCTACGCGTACTTTCAAACACCGTATAAGGGTTGCGTTTGAGATAGATGAACTTCGCATTCGGGAACATCTCCACCAACGTCTTTACTCGTCCGGTGTGAGGCGGGTTCTTGCTCAAATATTGCGTTCCACTCGTATTGAGGAGCGAAATTCGTATCAGTTTGCGGAAAGCATCCATAAACGCCTTCCTCTCCTCTTCCGTAATCTTGTCAAAAATCAAGTACTTGTCGCAATACTCCATCATCTGCTGTGGATAAAACCAGAAGTTATAATAGGTATAAGGCATCATATTCGACAATGCAAACTCCTCTTCCTGAGGCAAATCCACCTTCAGCTCCATATTGTCCGTGGGGCGATGGTCTGGCATCAGGAAAGACATGTTCTTCTTAAAGAACGACTGCCCCCAAAGCATCAAATTGGGGAATACTGTTTGATAGGTTGTCGTATAACCGAAATGCTTGTCACATGCGAACACATTATGCACAAATGTAGTTCCACTACGCCAATGACCCAAAATAAACAATGGATCCGTTTGGATTGGCGTATCTGCAACCTTCGCATAGCAACGGTCTTCTATCGGCTTCAACAAGCTCAACAGCCTACACACCGATTTCGTAAGGAAAAACTTCTTTTTATACGCATCCCCTACTTCCCGTCCTTCGGTTATTCTTTTAAATGTCTGCCAATCTGCACCCACTAATGTATTAATCGGCAACTTGTCGAATTCTATTAATCCCATACTGAAAAGTTACTTAATGATACGCAATTCTATTCCCCTTCTTTCAATCTCCTTACATACTTTCTCTACCGCTTCATACTGCTCAGGAGCAATGCCTAATTCCGGCAAGTTAAGCGTAATGACGCTTTCCTCTTCTTCCGCATTGAACAGCTTGTCGTCCAAAGGATTCAAAATCATACCTACAGCAGAAGTATTGTTGGTGATTGGGTCAATCAGAATAAACGCACCGGTCTGTTTGTTCTCTTTATAAGGGTCGAAAAACAACTCTTTGTTGGTCGAAATAACGACCTTACCAATCTCATTAAGTTGCAAGGCTCCCACGTTGGAATGCTCCAATGTATTCACATTCACTTTGTAACGGATGGCATCAATCCTTGCACGGGTCGTGTTGGTTGTCTGTTTCAAATAGAACTGTTTGTCCCTGTCCATAGGCTCCTCGTCCATCCACACCAACATAGACTCGAAACAACGTTTCTCGAAAGGCAGGTTATCCGGATGAACCAACATCTCCCCTCTTGACACATCTATCTCATCTTCCAATGTAAGAGTCACACACATAGGAGGGAAAGCCTCTTCCAATTCACCTTCGTATGTGACAATGCTCTTCACCTTCGACCTCTTCCGGGAAGGAAGAGCCATGACTTCATCACCTTTGCGGATGACACCACTTGCCACCTTTCCACAGAAACCCCGGAAGTTCAAATTAGGACGAAGCACATACTGGACCGGATAACGGAAATCAACATAATTGCGGTCACGGTCAATAGGAACTGTCTCCAAGAAATCCAACAATGATTGTCCTTCATACCAAGGAGTGCGGTCGCTTTTCGCCACCACATTGTCTCCATCCAAAGCCGACAATGGGATGCAAGTAATATCTTCGATGCCCAACGGCTGGACGAAAGCCATATATTCTGATACAATCTTATCAAACACAGCCTTGTCAAAGTCCACCAAGTCCATCTTGTTTACTGCCAACACGACGTGGCGGATTCCCAAGAGAGACACCAAATAGGTGTGACGGCGAGTCTGCGTAATGACTCCCGTGCGCGCATCCACCAAGATAATAGCAAGGTTGGCAGTTGAGCCACCTGTTATCATATTGCGTGTGTATTGTTCATGCCCCGGAGTATCCGCAATGATAAATTTACGGTTATTGGTACTGAAATAGCGATACGCCACATCAATAGTGATGCCTTGTTCACGCTCTGCCTTCAGTCCATCCAACAGCAATGCGTAATCGATATGCTCGCCCGCATTGCCTATCCTCTTACTATCACGTTCGAGAGCGACAAGCTGGTCTTCATATAATTTCTTACTATCAAACAATAAACGTCCAATCAAAGTAGACTTTCCATCGTCTACCGACCCAGCTGTCAAAAAGCGCAGCAAATCCTTCTGTTCATCTTTGTCCAAAAATTCCTTAATCGACAACTTGCTGTCTGCCACTGATTGATTATCTATACTCATAACATTTTGTTTCTTTAGCGTAAATTACCTGAAACGGCAGATTAGAAATAGCCTTCACGTTTCTTTTGTTCCATACTTGCATCTTGGTCAAAGTCGATGACACGAGTTGTGCGCTCGCTTTTGGTCGTAGTCATCATCTCTTCCACGATCTTCTCGATTGAGTCCGCATCGCTCTCGACAGCTCCTGTCAAAGGCCAGCAGCCCAATGTACGGAAACGCACTTTACGCATCTGTATCTTATCCCTGTATTGCTCTGGCAAACGGTCATCATCTGCCATAATCAAATTACCGTCAATCTCAACAATCGGACGTTCCTTGGCAAAATAAAGAGGGACGATAGGAATGTTCTCTAAGCGGATGTATTGCCAGATATCCAATTCCGTCCAGTTTGACAATGGGAACACACGGATGCTTTCCCCTTTATGGACACGTGTATTATAGATATCCCACAACTCCGGACGTTGGTTCTTCGGGTCCCATTGCTGGAATTTGTCACGGAAAGAGAAGATACGTTCTTTGGCACGGCTCTTCTCCTCGTCACGGCGTGCCCCACCAAAAGCCGCATCAAACTTATATTTCGCAAGGGCGTTCAACAATGCCTGCGTCTTCATCAAGTCGGTATGGACCTTGCTACCATGCGTAAACGGGCCAACTCCCGCTTTGAATGCTTCCATGTTCGACTCGACAATCAGATTCCAACCATATTTCTTCGCATATTCGTCACGGAACTGGATCATTTCTTTGAATTTCCATTTCGAATCAATGTGCATCAAGGGGAAAGGGACTTTTCCAGGTGCAAACGCTTTTTCAGCAAGTCGCACCATCACCGACGAGTCCTTTCCTATGGAATAAAGCATAACGGGATTTTCAAATTCTGACGCTACTTCTCGAATGATATAAATAGCTTCAGCTTCCAACTCCTGCAAATGGCTTAATTTGTAATCAGACATATTTATGTGTATTTATATTTTTATTTTCGGTAGAATAATTGAAAGAAGTGCCTGCACGGACTCTTCCAAACTGGTTACAGAAGTATCAATTGATATATCTGGATTCTCGGGGGCTTCAAAAGGGGCCGATACTCCTGTGAAATTCTTGATTTCACCTTTTCTGGCTTTAGCGTACAATCCTTTCACATCCCTCTTCTCACAAGCTTCTATGGGCGTGTTGACATACACTTCCAAGAAATCCTCGTTTCCTATGATGGATGCTGCCATCTGACGCATCTTTTCGTCTGGACTGATAAACGCAGCAAGGGTAATGATTCCAGTATCAACAAATAGTTTGCCCACCTCGGCTATACGGCGGATATTCTCTTCCCTGTCAGCTGCGGAAAAGCCTAAATTATTATTGATTCCACTACGGATATTGTCTCCATCCAAGATTCGGCATAACAATCCACGTTGATGCAACTCCCGTTCCAAAGCCACAGCCAACGTGCTTTTTCCTGACCCGCTCAATCCTGTAAACCAAACCATCAATCCTTTCTGCCCCAAAAGCTGTTCTTTCGCAGAACGAGACAACATTTTATCAAAAATCGGATAGACATGCTCCGGACGAGACGACAGCTGGTCGTTATTCTGTATTGTGTCCATTTCTTCTTCTTTTTAAAATTCCCATATCAGAGGTACGACAAAGACGGATATGGTGAATGTGATTATGTTCAAAGGCAATCCTATTTTTACAAAATCCATGAATTTATACCCGCCGACACCCTGCACTATCAAATTGGTCTGATAACCTATCGGCGTACTAAAACTGGCAGACGCAGCCAAGCATATCACTACGAAGAAGGGCTTGGGGTCTACACCCAATTGGGAGGCAACCGACAGAGCTACCGGAAAACTCAAAGCTGCTGCTGCATTATTCGTAATCAGTTCTGTAAATAAATTGGTTATCAAAAAAACAATAGCCAACAGGGCGTACGGTCCCCATGTGTCTGTCAGACGGATTATCTTCGCAGCTATCAACGATGCAAAACCGGAATTCTCCATCGCCCGGCTAATCGCAAAAGCACAGGCGATTGTAATAAGTATATCCCAAGATATATATTTCGTGTACTTCTTTGCCGGGAATATTTTAGTCCATGCCATAATGACTGTCGTCACGCATACAAAGAAAAACATATCTAATTTCAAGCCCGGCAACATATCCTTCACGGCTGGCAATTCCCCTATGGATGCCCCTGCAATCATGACAACCAATAATCCCAATGCCAATAAACGTTTCTTCTTTGACACGGGTTCTTCGCTTTCTTTTCCGTTGGCAAGCATCAAGAACACACTTGATTCACCCCATGTTTGGATGAAAGAGTCATCCGCCCAAAGGATCAACGTGTCTCCTTCATTCAACCTTACCCGTTCCAAATCATGCGTGAAACGCCTGTCACCACTTATCACCTCCTTGACAATTGCTCCGTAATGTCGGGTAAAATTAAACTCACCCAAAGTCTTGTTGATACCAGGGAAGCGAGCACCCAAAACAGCTTCTACCTTGTGTAGATTGCCCAATTGCTGCTCATCATCTTCCTCCCGTATCCTGTCTGCCCTATCATCTGGCAAGAGGTACTTGGAAAAAAGGAAAAGGTATAAAATTCCGGCTATGGCAATAAAAACGCCCACTTTCCCCAACTCAAACATGGTAAATCCTTCATAACCGGCATCCAATATCATACCATGGACAACCAGGTTGGTAGATGTCCCGATAAGCGTACAGATTCCGCCCAATATGGTGACAAAAGAAAGGGGTATCAAGAACTTGGTTGCGGGCAAATGCACGGATTCCGCCCATCTTTTTATAATCGGTGCAAAGATAACGACTACAGGCGTGTTGTTCAGGAATGCGGATATGAATGCTATCGGGGGTAGCATCCTGAATTGAGCTTTGAGCACTGTGGTCTTCCCCTCCGGCAACAGCTTTTTTATCAATTGCCCCAATGCTCCACTTTGGCGGATACCCTCGCTCACAAGAAAAAGCATTCCGACCGTAATCATTCCTTTGTTGCTGAATCCCTCCAACATTTCAGTCGGGGAAAGAATCCCCGTACACAAGAACATGACAGTCGCACTCAGTAATATGATGCCCGGACGCATCTTGTCAAGGACAAGGGCGACAATCATCCCCAAAAGGACTAACAGCACGAATAATATCTCAAGACTCATGCTTTACCACAAACCAGGGGTTCAATAAATCTTTCTTGTTATATACCAAAGGTGTTTTCTCGTCGATGTGGAACACTTGGCAACCAGAAGCTTTTGCGATAGCATGGCCAGCAGCAGTATCCCACTCCATAGTCGGGGCAAAACGAGGATAGACATCTGCTGTCCCCTCTGCCACCAAACAGATTTTCAAGCTGCTTCCGCTGCTTATCAATGTTACCGGTTGGCCTTTCTTACGAAGTGTGTCAATGTAATAGGTCGTCTCCTCGGACTGGTGTGAACGAGATGCGACAACAACCACCCCTTGATGCCCTTTCGCCATCGGCAAACGCATTGCTTTCGATTTCATTTCATCTATGGAAGGTTGGTAATCGCTATCTATATTTTCCAATTTATATGCACCTATCGAGTCAGCAGCAAAATAGAGTTCTTTACGCACCGGCACATAAATCACCCCCAACACAGGGTTGCCTTGATGCACAAGGGCAATATTGACGGTGAACTCTCCATTACGTTTAATAAACTCTTTCGTCCCATCCAATGGATCCACCACCCAAAGGGTCGTCCATTTCTCCCTCTCTTCATAAGGGGCATGCTTTTCTTCTTCACTTAAAATAGGGAAAGGAGTGACCGACAGGGCTGCCACGATTAAACGGTTAGCGGCACGATCTGCTCGTGTCAACGGTGAGTTATCCGCCTTACGCTCAATTTCAAAATCAGCTTCAGGGTCTGTATAAATATCCATAATGGATTTGCCGGCATCCAATGCGGCTCTAATAGCTATATATAAATAATTGACAAAATTCATGTCTTACCAAATTACTATGAGACAAAGCGAGCCAAAGGATGGCTCATACCCATAATAGGAACAAAAGGTACATAAAAAGAAAAAACATTACACAAAAAGACCATCCTCTCGGGATGGTCCTTTCGTATAATATAAAAGCCGCACCGTGATATGAACAAAACTCCGTATGACAGGATTTGAGTGCCTTGCCGCCTTTGTAATCCGCCGTGCGAAGCATACCCCGAAGGGCGCGGCCCGCCATTGGCAGCAAAAGCTATGTCTCGGAATTAGGTAAAATTTGATGAGTTTCCCAATCGAACAAGTGCGGCTTAACTCTTTAAGCTCTCGTTTCAATTATGTAATGCAAATATACTACTTATTTTTAGATGTGCAAAGTTTTTGCTGAAAAAAGCACGCTTCGATTTAAAATAATGAAAACATATTTAATACTTCGGTAAGTTTTCATCTGAACTCATCTGGAAAAAGGTTACGAGCTTTTTCCAAAAAGCTTACTACCTTTTGGTAAAAAGCATACTACCTTTTTGAAAAAAGGTCGGATGGCAGTATTTGAGCTGCTATTAGATTGGTGTTAAAAACAGTGTAATACTTCGGTATGTTTTTTTTACCGAAACTTTGTCTGTTGAAGGCAAGGGATCAAAAAACAGCCAAACTTTTTGATGGAAATGTCGTAAGCATCCGCATCAAGGATGAGTTGAGATGAAAAATTACCAAAATATTGTATATCGCATCTCGATATTTTTTACTACTTTTGAGCCACAAACAAAACGTAACGTAAAGAATTAAACTATGGTATATAGATTTCTAATTTTATCGGATGAAGTGGAAGATTTCAAAAGGGAGATCCAAATAAGCTCCGAAGCCACTTTCCTTGAATTGCAAGACATCATTTTGGACTCTGTCCACTACACGAAAGACCAAATGACATCTTTCTTTATATGTGATGATGATTGGAGCAAACGGACGGAAATCACATTGCTTGAAATGGACACCTCTTCCGATGTCGATTGTTATGTCATGGACAGCACCCGTTTGGACGAATTGCTGCTTGACGAGCACCAGAAGCTCATGTTTGTCTTTGACTATATGACCGAACGTGCTTTCTTCATGGAACTCCGTGAAATCATCCCAAACAAAGATTTGGATAAAGGCGTTTGCACCAAGTCCAAAGGGGAAGCTCCCCAGCAAATCATGCCTTTAGACGCTTTTGAAGCCCAGCAAAACAATTCAACTGATTATAGCGAGGATTTCTACGGGGATTCTGAATACGACATTGACGAACTGGATAAAAACGGATTTGAAGGATTAGGCGATTCGATAATTGACAATCCTTATGATGACGACCGCTATTAATGCCGATGAAGTCTCTAATCGTATTACTGGGGCCTACCGGAGTAGGAAAAACAGAATTAAGCCTTCGATTGGCAGAATGGATAGGTTCCCCCATCCTCTCTGCCGATTCCAGGCAATTGTATAAAGACTTACCTATCGGCACGGCTGCACCTACCGCGGAACAGCAGGAAAGAGTTGTCCACTATTTCGTGGGGACTTTGAGCTTGACGGACTATTACAGTGCCAGTCAATTCGAACAAGAGGTGCTGGCTTCGTGTGAAAAGTTATTCTCCACCCACGATTCTATCCTGATGACAGGAGGAAGCATGATGTATATTGATGCGGTGACTAAAGGAATAGATGATATCCCGACTGTCCGTCCTGAAATCAGGGATGCAGTGTGGCAGGAATATGAGGAGAAAGGATTGGCTCCTTTTGTGGAAGAACTGAAAAAAGTGGATCCGTTACATTTTGAAGAGGTGGATATCAACAACTACAAACGGGTCATCCATGCGATAGAGATATGCAGGCAGACGGGACTTCCCTATTCGTCGTTCCGGACCAAAAAGCAAAAAAATCGTCCATTCAAAATCATACAGGTTGGACTTACGCGTGACCGCGAGGAGTTGTATGACCGCATCAATCGGCGTGTTGACCAAATGGTTGCAGATGGATTGGTGGAAGAGGCAAAACGAGTATATCCTTTCCGGCAATATAATTCCCTGAACACCGTAGGCTACAAGGAACTTTTCACCTACTTCGATGGAGAATGGTCTTTGGATACTGCCATAGAAAAAATAAAGCGAAACAGCAGGGTGTATGCCCGAAAACAGATGACTTGGTTCAAACGGGACAAAGGAATCATGTGGTTCCACCCGGAACAAGAAGAAGAGATAAAGCAATACATACTGAGCCAACGGGATTGATGGCACATCGGCTCCCGTTGGTTTTTCATTAAAATAATCATTCAGAATCTTTCATGACAAACGATACCATTTGTGCTATTTCTACTGCTCCCGGCATCGGAGGTGTAGCTGTGATACGTGTTTCCGGAGATGAAGCTATCTCTATTTGCAACCGCTTGTTCCACCCGCATAAAAAGGGAAAGGAATTGGCATGCCAAAAGGCATATACCCTAACATACGGGACAATCATCCATGAAGAAGAGACCGTGGATGACGTAGTGGCTGCCCTCTTCCGCGCGCCTCATTCTTTTACGGGTGAAGACACTGTCGAACTGACATGCCACGGTTCCTTATATATCCAACAACGCATCTTGCAGCTGTTGTTGGCTTATGGATGCAGGATGGCGCAACCGGGAGAGTTTACACAACGTGCTTTCATGAATGGCAAAATGGATTTGAGCCAAGCTGAAGCCGTCGCGGATTTGATTGCATCGACATCAGAAGGACAGCATCGGTTGGCAATGAACCAGATGAAAGGCGGATTCAGCAAAGAGCTGAAGTCGTTACGCGAGCAGCTGTTGAAAATCACTTCCCTCATGGAATTAGAATTGGATTTTGCCGACCATGAAGAGCTGGAATTTGCAGACAGAGGCGAATTGAAAGAGTTGGCATCGCAGATTGAAGGGGTCATATCACGCCTTGCCCACTCATTCAAGGTTGGAAATGCTATCAAAAACGGCACTCCTGTCGCCATCATAGGAAAGACAAATGCGGGTAAATCCACCTTGCTCAATCTGCTGTTAAACGAAGAGAAGGCTATCGTCAGCTCCATCCACGGAACTACCCGGGACGTGATAGAGGACACGACCATCATAAAAGGGCAACTATTCCGTTTCATTGACACGGCAGGCATACGTAACACGACAGACACGATTGAAAATTTGGGTATTGAACGGACTTTCCAAAAGATTGAACAATCGTCGATTATCCTTTGGATGATAGATGCGACGGATGCAATGCAACAAATCAAAGAGATAGGCAACGATATTTTCCTAAGGTGCAAGGACAAGCAACTTATCATCGTCATCAACAAAGCTGATTTACTTGGAGATTATCCAGATTTGTCGGGCTTAATTCCAGCCAATATGCCCATCATCTTCATCTCTGCAAAGGAAGACCGGAATATCGAACAATTACAACAATTGCTAATCGAGTCCACGCAGGCCACAACCCAACCGGGAGACATCATCGTAAGCAATGTCCGTCATTTCGAAGCCCTGAACCATGCGCTGGATTCTATTCATAGAGTGCAAGAAGGGCTGGAATGCAACCTCTCAGGGGATTTTATCTCACAAGATTTGCGCGAATGTATATTCCACCTCTCCGACATCGTGGGAGAAGTCACAACCGATCAGGTTTTAGGAAACATATTCTCCCATTTCTGCGTGGGCAAATAAACATTCTGCATCGGCAAATGATACAAAGAAAAGAAAAGCATAAAAAGAGAAAATATAAATCCGTAAAGTGCGAAAAATCAATGATTTTATGAGAATTTATATTTTCTCTTTCTCTCCGTATTTTCTGCCTGTTTTCATATTTTTTTGTATTTTTGTCCCCAGATTGTCCCCCATAAGGGACACGAGGGACAAAATTCTGTCCCCCGAAGACAATGAATCACATCTCTCATTAAAATAGGAACAGGCTATGACTAAGAAAACAACAATCCAGAAAGAACCCGTAAAATTACGGGAAAAGAAGTTGGCAAACGGTAACGTGAGCTTGTATCTCGACATCTACAGAAATGGTAAACGTCAGAAAGAGTATTTGAAACTTTATCTGATCGATGCCACTACTCCACTGGAGCGTGAGCAGAACAGACAGACATTGGCAACCGCTCAGGCTATAAAATCCAAACGCCTCATTGAAATGCAGAACGGAGAGTATTCTTTCACTCGCCAATTCAAAGAAGATACTCCTTTTTTGGAATACTATCGGAAGATGGTTGAAGAAAGACACAAGAATCCGGAATCTGAAGGAAACTGGGGTAACTGGAGAAGCTGCTTGCGTTATCTCGAAATCTATTGTGATGAGAAAACCACATTCAAAGATATTACTCCGGAGTTTATAAACGGCTTCAAGGATTTTTTGAACAATGTGGAAAAAGACACTCACAAGCGTACCGGTCCACGTAGGGAAAGGGATGTGTTTCAAGGATTGTCCCAAAACTCAAAAGTCTCTTATTTCAATAAGCTCCGCGCCTGTATCAACCAGGCCTACGATGAAAGAATCATACCTGTAAATCCTTTGCGTGGAATCGAGGGATTCAAAGCCGCAGAAGTAAAGCGTGACTATCTGACCTTGGAAGAGGTAAAACAGTTGGCTGCTACTCCTTGCCGCTATCCTATTTTAAAAAGAGCTTTCCTCTTTTCATGCCTGACCGGACTTCGTAAAAGCGATATTCAGAAACTCACATGGAGCGAAGTTCAAAAATTTGGAGATTACACGAGAATCGTCTTCAAACAAAAGAAGACTGGCGGACAAGAGTATCTTGACATTTCCTCACAGGCAGAAAAATACCTCGGTGAAAGAGGCAACCCGGAAGATCCCGTCTTTACAGGATTTACATACGGAGCTTGGACTTCATTGGAATTACAGCGTTGGAGCATGGCTGCCAATATCAATAAAAATTTGACCTTCCACTGCGGGAGACATACCTTCGCTGTGCTTATGCTTGACTTGGGCGCAGACATCTACACAGTATCAAAACTATTAGGGCATAAAGAACTGGCGACTACACAAATTTATGCAAAGGTGCTTGACAAAAACAAGCAGAATGCTGTATCGTTGATTCCTGACATTGAATAAATCCTGCGCTTATGACAAGACAAGAAACCGTTATAAAGATAACGAAGATTACCCGAATCGTAGGCGAAATGAAAAGCCAGCTGGATCTGGATGATGAAATAGAATTTGAAGCACTTGACTCTTCGTGGATGAATATCGGAAAATGGGCGAAAGAGATTTGTCTATATATGGAACAAGCCCCCTCTCCTCTTTTGGCAAACCTTATAACAAATAACGAATTTACCGTTCCTGTCGTAAACTATGTACAAAGTCATAGGCTGGAAATTGATTCTGCATACGTCAAGGTAATTGACTGTTATGCGAACAATATGCAAGCGTTGCTGTCACTTTGCAAAAGGCAAGAAGAGGAGGTGAAAGGCGAATATAAAGATTTGATTGAGCCTTTAGCCAATGAACAGGTGGCTACATTATTACAAAGAGCCATACGCGCAGGTCTCTTGGATGAACACTATCAGCCGATGCCGCAAACGAAGCCGCTGCAACTGAAAGTGATAGCCTATGCTGTATCTACCATCTGCAAACTTCCCAGCACCTACATCCTTTTTGAAAAGCAATGGAAAAGGGAAAATGGAAAGCGATTCAGCACCTGGCGTGTTCCGAGATACAATACGGGACTTTACGAAACGACCCAAGCCCTCTACCCGGAAGTTGACTTTACTGAATTTGAGCCAACGCATCAGACAGAGACATTCTACACACCACAGAGTGAAGAAGATATAGCAGTGCTGTATCGAGATTTAGTGAAATACGGATACATCGCACCTGACACTGACTTGAAAACATTTGTCGGTATTTTCAATAAAAAGACATTCAGCAAGCCGGTAGAATGGATTAAAACGCAACGGCAGTTGTCCTTTTTCGTATATCAGGCATTTTACAAATTCAACAAGAAGGATTTGTGGGTAAAAGGAGAATGTTGTTTCAGCATAAACGGACACACTCCGCACAAAGCTTGTTTTGTATCAGGTTACAGTTGGATTAAGCGAGCCGGATGGTTGGATAGGTATGATGTTAAATTAAAGACTATCTGTGATAAGTTCAACCACATTGAAAATACGTTCAATGAAGAAACTTCTGATGAACGGCTCATTCATACGAGCAAAGTTGTATTTTACAGTCCGAATAGCGAAGATGAGATACATTTAATGTTCTCCACCCTACTTGGCGGTGGATATATCTCCTCCGACACCACATTTGCCGCATTCAAAGGTATTTTCGATGAAACGGTATTTGAACATCCTATAGTATGGATGAAAACACAGACTTCACTTATGTACTTTGTACATTTGGCCTTTAAGCAACACAATCCCTATGATGTATGGGTAAAGTGCGTAAACTGCTTCCGCTTGCAAAATGATAAAGTGCCTAACAGAGAAAGTATGGATAGTAATTTTCGTTTTATAGTCAAAAAAGGATTGATGGACACATACGATATTCAACTAAAAACCATTGCAGATAACTATCTTAGCACTCAAAACAAAAACGCCATCAACGCAAAGGTGGCAAACAATAATACTTAAAATATGTCAAAGAAATTATCTTTGCACCTCTCTCTTTTTGAAAAGAGCGATGCGAGGTTTCCAATGGACTCCTGCGCAGACCGGTAAAGAAGGGCTATTCCGGTTGGTTGAGCAAGCCCAAAAGTCTTACAAAGACGAAGTCACCACACGGCAAAAAAGTTACAGGCGATACGTGCTTGACTTTACCCATTCACATCGGTTTCACGATGCGATTGATGCCTGGAGCAAAAATGAACATCTAAAGAATTACCACACGGTAATAGAGCTTCTGAGAAAGCATGAAATTTTGATTCGCAAACATTTCGACCATGACCTATTGGACGAAAATGGGATCATAAAACTTCTGAACGAATTTTACGCCATTGACCTGTCGGAATCCACTACTGAGTCCGACAACAACAGTCCGGGGAATCCTATTCAGACCATTCAGAAAACCAACATCAAACCTTTACTTGACAGATATACTCTGGACCTCATTGTGCAACTTGCCAATGAGGTCTGTTTGTTTAAGGAAGTTTTGGATGCAGACAATGTTGCCATTTGTTATGCAGCAGACACATTGCAGACTGTGACTTCAAGAAACAACAGCAAATTGGTTTTATTGTTGGATAAACTGGCTTCACACGATGTGATAACCTATAACTGGCAATCGGTAATTGCCCAAAAACATCTTGTCATCAGTTCTTCAGGGAAGAAATTACTGACCCAACACGATATGTCATCAACCCTCAATCGGATAAAAGACACCACTCCCAACGCCATAGATAAGCAGTTTTTGGCAATCATAGACAAGTATATCACTCTAATCAAAAACAAAGAAGTATAACAAAGGAATAACAAATTGTTGAGAGTTGCATTGAGAATTGTGTTGATACTCAATAATCTCAACATAATCAAGCGAATATACTCATCTACCTTTGCCCTCCGTAATCGATTACTCACGGAGGGCATACCTCCCATTGTCAAATTTAACAGCATCAATCAATGAGACATCGAAGAACAACAAATGAGAATAAGATGCTCTCCAAAATGGAGAACATGATTTCGATGATGGCAACGGAGAAACCTTTTGAACGGCTCCAATCGTTAGAACAAAAGATCAACGAAGTGGATAAAATCCAGACCATCGAGAATTACATTGCACAGTTGAAAGAGCGTATTTGGGCAGTCAAGGAAGTGCTGACTACCGCTGAAGCTTCTGTTTATCTCGGTTTGTCCGAGAGTTATATCTACAAACTCACTTCTCTCAAGCAAATACCACACTACAAGCCAAACGGCAAATTGGTGTATTTCAACAGAAAGGAACTTTGCGAATGGGCAATGAGAAATCAAGTACAAACAATAGGGCAACCTGCTGCTATAACAAGAGAAGAATTATGAATAGAAAAGAAATAGACTTACTACTCTCCCGTATCGAAGGATTGAAATCATTCCTCGAAAACAACTCCTTGGAAAATTTTCAGCAGGAAATCCTGAATGTTGAAAATTACCTGAAACGATTCGGTTCTTTGGTCGAACTGCTATCCCATCTTGAAAATGTGGAAAAGATAGCTTATGCCGCAAAAGAGTTTCTCAATATAGACGAGGTAGCCGCCTATCTACAAGTGTCCAAAGGCTATGTCTATAAGTTAACCATGCAGAAAGAACTTACCGTGTATAAGCCGAATGGGAAAAACATATTCATTCTCAGGGATGACCTGAACCGATGGATAAAGCGCAACCCCTGTTTCTCCAATGCAGAAATAGAAAGGCAAGCCAATGTCATCGCTTACACATTGGGACAAAAAAGTAAGAACAAACCAACAAAAGGAGGGAAAAAATAATGCAACCTGATATGATACAACCCAACAATTATCGGATAGACGAAGCCAAATATAAGTCTTTATTGAAATATATACGGCTGAGTGTTACCGAAAAATATGAGTTTCCACAGGAAATCGTACAAATAGACGGCGTTACCATTGCTACAATTGGGAATTTCAGTGCTTCCACCGGCAAACCCAAAAGCAAAAAGACATTCAATGTCAGTGCCATTGTCGCATCTGCCCTTTCCGGAAAGGAAGTCCTAAAATATAAGGCAGAACTGCCGTCTTGCAAGAATCGAATTCTATACATCGACACAGAACAAAGCAAGTGCCATTGCCATAAAGTGCTTCATCGAATCCTCAAACTGGCAGGATTGCCTACTGACCAGGAAAATGACAACATCCAATTCTTGGTTCTGCGTGAATACACTCCCGACCAAAGGAGAGATATTATACGATGGGCACTCCACGAAGAGCAAAACATCGGGCTCGTAATCATTGACGGCATCCGTGATTTAATCCATGACATAAATAGTCCCAGTGAATCTCTTGACATAATCAATGAACTGATGAGATGGTCAAGCTATTACGAGCTGCATATCCACACCGTCTTACATTTAAACAAAGGCGATGACAATACCAGAGGTCATATAGGAACAGAACTGAACAATAAGGCTGAAACTATCCTGCAAATATCAAAAAACAATGAAAATGGAAAAATCAGCGAAGTAAGAGCCATGCACATAAGGGACAGGGAATTTACACCTTTCGCATTTGAAATCGGAGAAGACTCTCTCCCTCACTTGGTAAAAGAACATCAATTCAAAAAGAACAAAATGGACAGACTGGCTTCTTATATAGATATGACCGAGCAGCAACACCGAACCGCCTTGGAAGTAGCCTTTGAAGAATGCGCGGAATATGGCTATCAATCTTTGCTTGAAGCTCTTAAAAAGGGATATGAGAGCATTGGGTATTCAAGAGGAAGAAACACATTGGTAAACTTGTGTAAGTTCCTGTTGGAAAATCATGCCATTACAAAAAACGGTCGTACCTACTCCTATAATAGTTCATTCCATCTCTAAGCAGTATGGTTTAGTTTGTGGGTATATATAAGTAAACCATACTAAAATGAATATAAAAGAAGCGAAACAGATACGGCTCGTGGAATATCTGCGGATAATAGGACATTCTCCGGTCAATGCGCGTGGCTGCCAGTATTGGTATCTCTCCCCATTGCGAGAGGAGCGTACCCCCTCGTTCAAGGTCAACGATAATTTGAACGAATGGTACGACTTTGGGCTTTCTGCCGGAGGTGACATCATAGAACTGGGGAAACACCTTTATCGGACTGGCAATGTAAGTGTGGTATTGCTCCGCATCAGCGAGAATGCCATTGGCGTACCCTTTCAACAGTTACAAAGCCGGAGTGTCCGTCCCTGTCCTATCGAGGAAGAAATGGAAAACGTGGAAGTAAGAGAACTGAGCCACCATGCCTTGTTGTCTTACCTCCGTTCCAGGTATATCAGTGAGAATATCGGCAGGCTGTATTGCAAGGAAATTCATTATGAGCTACGCAAAAGACACTATTTCGCCATAGCCTTTGAAAACAAGACTGGCGGTTACGAGGTGCGTAATCCTTATTATAAGGGATGTATAAAGGGAAAAGACATATCCGTCATCAGGTACAATAAGGATATAATCCAGAACCATGTCTGCGTGTTCGAGGGCTTTATGGACTTCTTGTCTTACCAAGAACTTCATAGAAAAGGAGACCATCATATCTGCATCGACAATCCTACCGATTTTCTTGTGATGAACTCAGTCAGTAATCTGAAAAAGTGTCTTGTGGAACTGGAACGGTACACCGTCATCCATTGCTATCTGGATAATGACCTTGCCGGGCGAAAAACAGTCGAAACCATTGCCGGACTTTGCGGCAACCGGGTAACTGACCATTCGGAATGTTATTATAACTACAAAGACCTCAATGACTATCTGAGAGGCAAAAGGCGTTAGTCTTTGTCTTCCCTTTGATAGGAATATAGTATCCACGAAAGGCTCTCCGCACAGGAGGGATTTTCGTGGATATGTGTGTAAGTAAACCTGGTTATGGATTTTTCCTACTATCTATTTGGCTATAATCTCCCAATAGCCGGTCTTAGTAGAACCTACCCTCTTAATGACATTCAATTCCTGAAGCTGCTTCATTGTTTGGGCGACCCACCTTCTTGAATAACCTGTCAGATTAGCAAGGTCTGTCATGGTTACTTTGGGATTGATTTGTATTTGTTCCAAAATTTGTAGTGCAGTTTCTGGTGCAGTTTGTAGTGCAGTTTGTAGTGCAGTTTTGAGTGCACCTCGCCTTGAGGCCTTCACGGAAGCATCTTTGTTGGCTATGTCGGCTATTATATTGCCGGCTGCTTCATGGCAAGGAATCGTGATGCGGAAGAATGTGCGGTCTTCATCCGTGACAACAGTTGCACGAGGAGAACCGTTATTCTCCAATACATTTTGTATGGTCGGAATACCTGTAGAACGCCCTTCGGTCATATCCAGTTCTTTAAGATATTCTCCCAAGCGACGGTTGCGATAACGTTTTGAAACAAGAATCTCACAACGGGAAATGTCAGCGGCAGATATACTTCGATCCGGACCACCCACATTTTGAATGGTAATACTATCCGGCTCTACTGTTATTACGACAGGTTCCCATTCCCGATAGTCACGATGATAAAGCGAGTTCGTGACACTTTCTTCCAATGCCTGATAAGGATAAGTATAGAATTTCCTGCTGCGATAGTCATTCTCCGGTTTGATGATACTCTGCATCACGAGCATACGCTTCAAGTATTCCAAGGTGCGGTCTATAATCTGCGGAACAGAACCTGTGATGACTGCTCCTTCGTAAAGGTTACTCGGATTATTCAGCCTTCCTTCAGGGAAATAGACAATCTCCACCTGTGTCCGCTTGAAAAATTTGCTTGGATTCTCACAGAACATCATGGCTGCCACGTTTCTCAGCATACGGTTTTCCTTCGGGCCGACAAACAAGTCCATCTGCTCCAGAATCTCTTGCAGTGGTCTGATGTTAATCTCGCTTGCCAGTTTGCTTCCGACTTTCACCAGGTATTCACGCAAAAGCAAAGCGGATATGTCTTCCAAACGAATGTCAGGGTTGCCCCTTTCATCAAATGGCACACGACTGGCAAGTTCGCGAAGTTCATCCAACACCTCACCTTTGGCGATAATGCTGCTTGTTCCACTGCGGATATAGAAGTATTCCTTGGAACCGTTCTTTGCCGTTACATTCTCCGGAACAGAATACGGACGGTTAATCCCGGCAGGGCACCATATTACGAGTACTGTCTTACCGTCCACTTCCTCCGTGCTTGTCCGAGGCATATAGTACGGGGCTATCTTGTTATTATAGCCGACCATATCCTGAAGGATGTTATCAATCTCTTCAATGGGTATTCCTTCAACAGGCCGAATGGCAACTCCGGTTTTGTCGTCAGTGTCAACGCCTACCACGATATAGCCGCCACCTAAATCGTCAAAATCATTTGCGAAAGCGCATACGCTGTGGTATATGCTCACCGGATTCCAACCTTTCTTAAATTCAATCCGATTGGACTCTATCCTCTGTTTGTTCAGCAGGTCGTCTATGTTGATAGCAAGTGCCATAATTATTCATCCGCTTAATGGTAATTGTCCTCTGTTCGTCTTTCAAAATATATATGGCAGTTTTGCGTTTTGTCTTTTATTACCACAAACACCTTGAAAATCTGTTGCAAAGTTAATGATTTTGCACGAGTTGAGCAAAGAAACGGGTGATTGGTTTAATAGTCATTGATGAATAAGAGACTTTCATCCTATCTTCTTATGGAAATCAAAAAAGACATAAAGCCAAGCAAAGCGGTCATCTTTCATCCTCGTCTTAATCCGGCTCGTATTTCGGTTCAAAATTGCGCTTAAAGTATGATAATTGAGTATGATTTTAGATTTTCTCGGAATAATGTTTAATATTCAGCTGCTTTTCACAAGGATATTTCGTAGTATGAAATTATTGTATTTCCTTTGCGTTCATATTTTAATCATATTCTAAAATCAGACTATAAGATATGAAAGCATATTTCATCTTCGCCATTGCGCTGACCGTGGCATACATCATCTACTACGCTGTGATGATAGCAAGAGACCTTTATGGTAAAAACGGAGAAAAGATAAAATCCGGAGAAGAAGAATTTGACGTGAGTGATTTTGACGAGGAAGAAAGCGTCAGCGTGGTGGAGAACGACAAGGGATTCAATATCGGTGACAACGAGTATGAGACACACTACATCGATGAGACACAGAATGTGTCGGAGGAAACAAATCCCACAGACGAAAAGCCGAGACAGGATGTCATCGATGCTCTAAACAACAAGGTCAAGGCTAACATGGAAGAGACACAGGTCACCTTCTCCAATCCCTATAACTCTGCGGAGCTGTACAAGCTGATGATTCAAAACGGCATTGGAGAATTGCATCCGGACGGAGGTGTAACCACCAAGAACGTAATTGATGAACTATGACCCGACACAATGGCAAAAGAATACTAAGCGCACTATGTACGCTGCTCCCTTGTTCCGTCTTCGCTAAAAGCGGCGGCGTGAACTACTCGTGGGGAGCGGACGCGCTGGCTTCCATGCACGACTATGTGGTGACGATGATGCTCTATGTCCAGTACATCATTTATGCGGTTGCAGGAGGTTTTGCGGTCATAGCCGCATTCCAGATATACATCAAGATGAACACGGGCGAGGACGGAATCACCAAGCATATACTCACGCTGGTCGGAGCCTGCCTTTTCATCATCGGTGCGACAATAGTCTTTCCGGCATTTTTCGGCTATCGAATTTAGAAAATCACGAGTGTAAAACAATCAATAAAGTTCAATTAAAACAAGACAAGCATGTTTGAAAAAGTAAAACGATTCGCAAAGAAGATCGCGACTTCAAAGAAAACGCAGATGACCTGCCTGATGATGGTGTGCGGAGTGACCGCTTTGATGGCACAGACTACCGCAGGAGACTACTCGGCCGGAACAGCGGCTCTGACCCAAGTGAGCGAGGAAATCGCCAAGTATGTTCCTATCGTGGTGAAACTCTGTTACGCCATTGCCGGAGTGGTAGCCGTAGTGGGTGCGATCTCGGTATACATCGCGATGAACAACGAGGAACAGGATGTCAAGAAGAAGATCATGATGGTGGTCGGAGCCTGTATCTTCCTTATTGCGGCAGCCCAGGCACTTCCTCTATTTTTCGGACTCTCCTAAACCGCAGGTACCATGAACGGGAAAGAGGAACACTATCCGGATTATCCATTGTTAAAGGGGCTGCAACGTCCCCTTGAATTTATGGGTATTCAGGGTCGCTACATCTATTGGGCGGCAGCCACGATAGGCATCGCCATTGTCGGCTTCATCATAGCCTACTGTGTGGCAGGATTCGTCCTTGCCCTGATTGTCCTGTCCGTCACCGTGACAAGCGGTGTGGGACTGATTCTGTTCAAGCAGCGCAAGGGACTGCACAGCAAACGGCAGGAACGTGGGGTGTTCATCTATGCCTACTCAAAGAAAATGTAACAGAAAACCATTTGACCATGAATGGATATATTGAATGTTGAACGTGGGTGGGCTTGGCCTTTCAATAGGTCAGCCTGCCCTTAATTGTAAACAGCCGAATGATTATATATGTTTTCATAGTCTTCATTGCCCTTTGCGTGGGCATGGCCGTGTCGGTCTATGCCTTTGGAACTGGCGGCAAGCGGAAACGCATCTTTCAGGACATCTATTTCTCCGTGGAAGAAGCGGACGGGATTGGTGTGATATATACCAAGACCGGAGAGTATTCCGCCGTACTGAAACTGGAGAACCCGGTACAGAAGTATTGCGCCAATATCGACTCTTACTATGAGTTCACGCAACTTTTCACCGCCATTGCCCAGACTTTGGGAGAAGGCTATGCCATACACAAGCAGGATATTTTTATCCGGAAAAAGTTCACGGAAGAGAGTGACGAGAACCGTGAATTTCTCTCCACTTCTTATTTCCGTTACTTCAACGGAAGACCTTATACCGACAGCGAATGTTACCTGACTATCACTCAGGAGGTCAAGAAAAGCCGTCTGTTTTCTTTTGACGGCAAGAAGTGGCGAGACTTCCTTGTAAAAATACGCAAGGTTCACGACCAGCTGCGTGATGCCGGCGTACAGGTGAGATTCCTGAACAGGCAGGAAGTCAATGAATATGTTGACCGTTGTTTCGCCATGAACTTCTGTGACAAGGTAGTCTCGATGACTAACTTCAAGGTGGATGACGAATGTATCTCCATGGGAGACAAACGGTGCAAGGTGTATAGCCTTGTGGATGTGGATAACGTGAGCCTGCCGTCTGTCATCCGTCCCTATACCAACGTGGAGGTCAACAACAGCAGTATGCCGATGGATCTGGTGTCTGTTGTGTCCAGCATTCCCAATACCGAAGCGGTGGTGTATAACCAGATGATATTCATTCCCAACCAAAAGAGAGAACTGGCCTTGCTTGACAAAAAGAAGAACCGCCATGCAAGTATGCCCAATCCCGGCAACCAGATGGCGGTAGAGGACATCAAGCGTGTGCAGGAAGTGGTGGCAAGGGAAAGCAAGCAACTGGTCTATACGCACTACAATCTTGTAGTAGCAATGTCCGCAGACACCGACATCCACAAATGCACCAACCATCTGGAAAACCAGTTTTCAAGGATGGGCATCCATATTTCCAAAAGAGCCTACAACCAGTTGGAGCTGTTCGTCAACTCCTTTCCGGGTAACTGTTACGGTATGAATCCCGACTATGACCGTTTCCTTACCTTGGGTGATGCGGCAGCCTGTCTGATGTACAAGGAGCGCATCCTGCATAGCGAGAAAACTCCTTTGAAGATATATTACACGGACAGGCAAGGCGTGCCTGTGGCTATCGACATCACAGGAAAAGAGGGCGCGGAGAAATTGACCGACAACAGTAATTTTTTCTGTTTGGGTCCAAGTGGCAGCGGCAAGTCGTTCCACATGAACAGCGTTGTGCGCCAGCTTCACGAGCAAGGGACGGATGTGGTAATGGTAGATACCGGTAACTCATACGAGGGACTGTGCGAGTATTTGGGTGGGAAATATATCTCCTACACGGAGGAATGCCCGATTACGATGAACCCTTTCCGCATCAACAGGCAGGAATTGAATGTGGAAAAGACAGGTTTCCTGAAAAATCTCGTGCTGCTGATTTGGAAAGGCAGCCAAGGGACGGTCACCAAAACGGAAGACAGGCTGATCGAGCAGGTCATCACCGAATATTACGATACCTACTTCAACGGTTTCGATGGTTTCACTCCACCCCAACGGGAGGATTTGCGCAAAAGCCTTTTGATTGACGAGCGAAATAAAAGCGGCAACCGCGCTGAAAGTGAAACGGAACGGAACGCACGGATAGAAACTGTCATAGACGAGATAGAACGCAGGAGAAAGGAACTGAAAGTGGAATCACTGTCATTCAACACGTTCTATGAGTTCTCCGTACAGCGCATTCCCGACATCTGCAATGAAAACAGTATAACCGGGATAGACATTTCCACCTACCGGTATATGATGAAGGACTTCTATCGAGGTGGCAACCACGACAAGACGCTGAACGAGAACATGGACAGTTCGCTGTTTGACGAGACCTTCATTGTTTTCGAGATCGATTCCATAAAAGATGACCCGCTCCTGTTCCCCTTGGTGACACTCATCATCATGGACGTGTTCCTGCAAAAGATGCGTATCAAGAAGAACCGCAAAGTCCTGGTCATTGAGGAGGCATGGAAAGCCATAGCCAGCCCTCTTATGGCAGAATACATCAAATTCATGTATAAGACCGCCCGAAAGTTCTGGGCTTCAGTGGGCGTGGTCACACAGGAGATTCAGGACATCATCGGGTCTGAGATTGTCAAGGAGGCCATCATCAACAACTCCGATGTGGTAATGTTGCTTGACCAAAGCAAGTTCCGTGAACGCTTTGATACTATCAAGGCGATACTCGGACTGACAGACGTGGACTGCAAGAAAATCTTTACCATCAACCGACTGGAGAATAAAGAGGGGCGTTCGTTCTTCCGTGAGGTATTTATCCGTAGGGGTACGACAAGCGGAGTGTATGGTGTAGAGGAGCCGCATGAGTGTTACATGACCTATACCACGGAACGGGCCGAGAAAGAAGCCTTGAAACTCTACAAGGCTGAACTGCAATGCAGCCACAAGGAAGCCATCGAGCGTTATTGCGCTGACTGGGATGCTTCCGGAATAAGCAAGTCCCTGCCGTTTGCCCAAAAAGTGAATGCTGCCGGGGAGGTATTGAATCTTCATCAACCAAAGACAAAACAACAATGAAACGATTTGCTCTCATAATAATGACAATAGCCACGATTTTCGCCCAACAAGTTCATGCCCAGTATTACAGCGTGAACTTCGATGCGAAAACCGTGGCCGCTATGGTTGCCGCCTACGGTACCGGAACCGTTGCAGAAGCGTATTATGACGAGCAGGTGCAGAATATACTGAAACACTACAAGGCTTCGGAAGTGGCCACTGCCGGAATATTTGCCAGCAAGTTCCTGGAGAGGAAGGCACTCACTGATTTGGGCATCTGGAGCAGTGCCACCGAAAATTACTACTACCGCAGGATTTATCACTTGGTGGCGCACAAGATTATCCCGAAGACATGGATTGTCGCCAAACTGATGCTCCGTTCTCCACAGACCGCACTCCATTGGTGCAGTTATCTGATGAAAGTGTGCGATGACACCAAATCCCTCTGTATGCAGTTTGAGAGCGTTGTCACCAACAGCACACTGTCTTTCTCCGATATCGCCTTTCTGGAAATCAATGAGGAAATCGCCTCCATCTTAAAACTCTCCGAGATAGGCAACGTGGACTGGCAACGGCTCTTTGATGACATATCCAAAGTGCCGGGCAACTTCACCAAGGAAAACCTGAAAGCCGATTTGGACAAACTTTACCGGATGGGAGCCGGTCTTGCCACTTCGGGAATCACCAATATCGGGAACGCCTTGCTGCAACAGAACTCGTTTCACGAGCTGATGAACGGGAAAGCCAGCAAGGTCATTGACATATACGAGCATTACAACGGACTTTTCGAGCAACTGGAGAACAATGCCGGACAGACCATACTGGGCATCGTGGGTGGTGAAGAAAATGTGGCAGGATTGTTCAAGCTCAGCGACTACAACCTCACTTCGTGGATTACCGATTATCTGGACGAAACAGCCGGGAATTACTACACCCAGCGATGGTACATCGCGAGGCGTGACCGTGGCAGTGTCTCCCTCTGCGACTATTATCCCCCGACAGATGACAAGAGCATCCTTGAAGGTGGTGAATGGACCCGCTTCAAGACAAGCGAACCGAACTTCTATCCCGACGCATCGCAAAAGGAACAGGCCCTTTCCAATTCGGAACGCTATGCCGGATGGTCAAGGAACAGGGTGCAGCAGCTTAACAATGCCAATGACGGCTTCAGTTACACCATCAATTATTACCAGTCCAGCTATATCATTAAAAAAGGAAAGAAGCAAACCAAGAAGGCATACGCCTACGAAATCCACGTCACGAAAAGCTGGAACAACGAGGAAATAGTCTATGAAGACGTGTTCGATTCCTATTCGATGGATTTGAACACATTCAAGGCTCAACTTAATGCACATCTGTCTGAATTTAACGACAACGAAGACGGCTATGTCTATTATATCGCTTCCGACAGCCGGAACTATTACCAGGCAACCAATGAAGAGAAACTGAAAGGATGCGAGACGGTAACAATCAGTGTCACCTGTTCGGACGGTGCGACACTTGGGCAGGGAACAACCCAGTACAAGTGCCGGAAATGCGGAAGTACGCTCAACGCACATTCCAAAGAGTGCGCGATGAAGACTACGGCCGAAAGCGAGGAACTGGATTTGTCTGAACTCGATGTCATGCAGCGGGAAGCGGACAACAAGGTTTACGCGCTCCAGTCACAAATATCCGCATTGGAAAAGGAAAACGAATCGCTTATCAAACAGATTGCCAATGCCAGTGTGGAGGAAGCCGTTTCTCTCCGTCAGAAATACAATGAGAACAAAGCGGAGATAGACAGGTTGAAACCTGAACTTGCCGCCTGGCAGCAGAAGCAAGAGGAAATCGCACAAGCAAAAGAAGAAGCCAAAAGCGACAACGATGTACAGACCGATGACTATTACCGGATACCGGCTATCATGCAAGACTGCAAGACTGCTTACAATATCACCTGGCAGGACAACGGTTCCTGGAACGGCTACACCTATATCCGAAAAGGCACAATCCCGAATATCAACGGCATCATCACATTCAAGGCGACACTGAAAATCGACCGAAAGCCCAAATACTTCCTTGGCATCAAGATACACAGGGCTATCCTGCAAATATCGTGGGACTTGACAACGGAGTATTCCGATACCCATGTGGTGGAAGTGATTACACTTGACCCCGATATGAGCGACAAGGAAAAGACGAAACTGGTCAATGACCGCATAGCGGAAATCGCGAAAGAATATCCGAAGTGCAAGATAACGACTGAATATGCCCGTACTGCACCGCAGGAGGACACGAAAACAAACGATATGTATCACCTGCTTTGGTCAAGCGACCGGCTGGAGATAGCCCGTGAAGTGGATTCCCGGCTCACGAAGATTTACGCCGACTTGGTATCATTGGAAAAGATGATGCACTACAGGCGCAGTATCATTGACGTGCTGAAAGATGTTCTGCCTCCCGTTGACGATGATCAGGGGCGCAGACTTTCCCTTGTGGAGGAATGTCACGACCGTTGGATGGAAAACGCACGAAACAGAAAGACTAAGGAGGGCAAGCGATGAAAAGAGGCAGGACATATATACTCGGATTGTTGATAATGCTGCTGGCACCCCTGTCCGCAAATGCGCAATGGAGTTTTGATGTGGGGACGGTTGAAGCCTATATCAATGACCACAAGCAACAGCGAAGCCTCTTACTGGCTCGCTCCACATTGGAACACAGCAACAAACTGTTGCATGAGTACAGCCGTAAGGAAACGGTGGGTTATAAGGAACTGAATGTAGATTTGGACAAGTACACCAGAGCTTTCGATGTGATTGACGTGATGTACCAGTCCCTGCGCACGGCATTGAATGTACATTCCACCTACAAAGGGGTCAGCGAAAGAATATCCGACTACAAGGCGATGCTTGAAGATTTCAATGAGAAGGTCATCAAGCGGAAACATATAGAGTTGGCGGACACGCTGATATTATCCATCAATGCCGGAGTCATACGGATGATAGCACAGGAAGGAGAATGCCTATATAAATCCGTGAGCGATTTGGTTCTGTACGCCACAGGTGCGGCGGCTTGTTCCACTTCGGACTTGCTGATGGTGCTGAACAGCATCAACTGTTCTCTTGACAATATCAAGAAGCATTTGAACCGTGCCTATTTCGAGACCTGGCGGTACATACAGGTTCGTATCGGCTACTGGAAAGAGAAAGTCTATCGTACCAAGACCAAACGGGAACTTATTGACGATGCTTTCGGACGGTGGAGACAATCAGGTAAACTGGATTATTGATAACTAAAAAAAAGAGAAATTATGAAATGGATTTTTACAACGATGCTGTTAGTGGCAACCATTGCGGCAAACGCCCAATATGTTACCTACAACCACGATTCGCCCAAGATGAACCAAATCACGGTGGAGGAAACCGGAGCCGGTGCACTCAAACCGGAACCTTATTACACGTTGCTGCACAACAAGTACAAGAAAACGGCAGCGGTCAAGAACAAACTCACATTCCGCACGGCTGCAGGCGTGGCTTCCTATCAGCAGGTAGATGAAGCGGAAGCCATAGATTCCGCACTCACAAGCAGAGCCAAGATTGAAGCCTTGAATGTCGCGGACCGACAAGTGGATCTGGCCTGGCTTGCGGAAAAGGACAAGGTGGAATCCCAGATGCGGCAGTTTCAGAAGAACATTGACCGCATAACGATGACAGGCGGCTCACCAAAAGAAAATGAACGGTGGAATGACTATTACCGTGTCTATCAATGCGCAATCAAGGCAACAAGGGATGCCTATATGCCCAACGCGCAACGTAAGAAAGAGTATCTGCAAATCTATGCCGATGTCTCCCGGCAAAACGATGTACTGGTTAAATATCTCGTCCAGTTGAGCAACCGCAATGCCACGAAGAATCTCCTTTCGGCAACGGACAACCATTCGATAGACAAAAGAAGCATTATCAGCAATGCCATGAGCCGCTGGAATGAATCCCGGTCGGCAGTGCGAGGGTTGCAGAATGACGACGGAAACGAAGACGGAAATGAAAACGAGAGTGTGAACAGATAAAATTTAATGGAAAAACAGATGGCAAGCGGAGATATACTTTCAGATTTCGGCATCAATCTGCTTGAAGAAGAGATTGATGATGTGATTTTTCAGACCAACGAGTTCCTGACGGATGCCACCTTCACAGGCTCACAAGGCCCGTTTTGGTGGATTCTCCAGATGTGTATGGCACTCGCGGCCTTGTTTGCAATCGTCATGGCAGCAGGCATGGCGTACAAGATGATGGTCAAGAACGAACCACTGGATATCATGAAGTTGTTCAAGCCATTGGCGATTTCAATTATCCTATGCTGGTGGTATCCTCCGGCAGACACGGGTATGGTAAACAGTGGGAGCAACTGGTGCGTGCTGGATTTCCTATCCTATATCCCTAACTGTATCGGCTCTTACACTCATGACCTGTACCAGGCAGAAGCCACACAGATAGAGGATAAATTTCAGGAGGTGCAGCAACTCATCTATGCAAGAGATACGATGTACACCAGCCTGCAAGCACAGGCGGATGTGGCACACAGCGGAACTTCCGACCCCAATCTGATAGAAGCCACTATGGAACAGACCGGGGTTGACGAAGTGACCAATATGGAAAAGGATGCAGCCAAACTATGGTTCACCTCTCTCACATCGGGAATCGTGGTAGGAATAGATAAGATCGTGATGCTCATAGCCTTAATTGTGTTTCGCATAGGCTGGTGGGCGACTATTTACTGCCAGCAAATCCTGCTCGGAATGCTCACGATTTTCGGACCGATACAATGGGCTTTCAGCCTCTTGCCCAAATGGGAAGGAGCTTGGGCAAAATGGCTGACAAGGTATCTGACGGTGCATTTTTATGGTGCGATGCTATACTTCGTAGGATTTTATGTCCTGCTCCTGTTCGACATCGTGCTTTGCATACAGGTGGAAAACCTGACGGCAATCACGGTAAGTGAGCAGACAATGGCTGCTTATCTGCAAAACTCCTTTTTCTCGGCAGGCTACCTTATGGCAGCAAGTATCGTGGCATTGAAATGCCTGAACCTTGTTCCGGACTTGGCCGCCTGGATGATACCTGAGGGCGATACCGCATTCTCAACCCGAAACTTCGGTGAAGGTGTGGCTCAACAGGCGAAGATGACAGCGACCGGTGCAATCGGCACCATGATGCGATAACCGTAAACTCATAATCAAGAATATACAATGGTAATCAGAAATTTAGAAAACAAAATCAAGTTAGTGGGAATCATCTGCTCGTTCTTCCTTGCCGGTTGTATCATCATCAGCGTGAGCAGCATTTGGACGGCACGGACAATGGTGACAGATGCGCAGAAGAAAGTCTATGTGCTGGACGGCAACGTGCCGATATTGGTCAACCGTACGACGATGGACGAAACCCTCGATGTGGAAGCCAAGAGCCATGTGGAAATGTTCCACCACTTCTTTTTTACGCTTCCTCCCGATGACAAGTACATCAAATACACGATGGAAAAGGCGATGTACCTGGTGGACGAGACCGGACTTGCACAGTACAACACGCTCAAAGAGAAAGGCTTTTACTCCAACATCTTGGGAACGAGTGCCGTATTCTCCATTTACTGCGACAGTGTACGGTTTGACAAAAGCAATATGGAGTTCACTTATTACGGACGGCAGCGTATCGAGCGCAGAAGCAACATCCTGATGCGTGAACTGGTGACGGCAGGGCAACTCAAACGAGTGCCGAGAACCGAGAACAATCCGCACGGACTGCTTATCGTAAATTGGCGTACCCTACTCAATAAAGACATCGAACAGAAAACGAAAGCAACTTATTAAAACATACAGATATGAACACCAAAGGATTCCGCAGGATGCTGTTCGGCGAAAAGATGCCGGACAAGAACGATCCACAATACAAAGAGAGATACGAGCGTGATGTGAATGCCGGTCGCAAATTCGCCCAGGCGACACGTCTTGACAAACTGGCCGCCAAGATACAGGGCTTTGCCAACAGGAACAAGATACTGTTCCTTGTCATGGTATTCGGTTTCGTAATCGGCACATTCACCTTCAACATTTATCGGCTGACCAAGGCTTATCGGCATGGTCAGGAGATAAGAAGTGCTACAGAAATGCAGGACAGCCTGCTCAGAGAACGCCACAAGGAGCCGGTTGCTCCCATTGTTGAACCCACCCAAACCAGACAACGATGAAAAGGATATTCGAGAAAATCAATTACAGGCAGCCCAAATATATGCTTCCTGCCATATTGTATATTCCGCTGTTGGGCGCATCCTATTTCATCTTTGACCTCTTCAATGCAGAAAAGGCAGAGATAGCCGACAAGACACTCCAGACCACGGAGTTCCTGAATCCCGACCTGCCCGATGCCACCATCAAGGGCGGCGACGGCATAGGAAGCAAATATGAGAACATGGCAAAGTCGTGGGGCAAGATTGCCGACTACACGGCTGTGGATAACATAGAACGAGACGAACCCAATGATGACAAGGAAAAATACGAATCGCAGTACAGCCAGGACGAAGTTGCCTTCTTGGGTGAACTGGAACAGCAGAATTTACAGGCAGAGGAAGCTGCCGATGCCAAAGCGAGAGAGCAGGAAGCCCTCAAAGAACTGGAGCGTGCCCTCGCCGAAGCACGACTAAAGGCGCAGGCACGGGTGGCACCTGTTGAACCGCTTGCAGAAGACTGCCTTGAACAACATACGGAAACCGGAGTGTCCGCAAGCGGAACAATCAATGAAGACAGTCGGGCGGTAAACGCTCCTTCCGAAAACGAAGAACCGGGTGAAATGGTCAAGAAAGTAAAAGTGACCTCCGACTATTTCAACACCATTGCCCAAAACGAGCATGAGCCTAATCTGATCAAGGCGATTATAGACGAGGATGTCAAGGCCGTGGACGGAAGCCGTGTCAGGCTTCGGCTTTTGGATGATGTGGAAATCAATGAGACGGTGGTCAAAAGCGGTTCTTATCTCTATGCCATCATGAGCGGTTTTTCATCGCAGAGGGTCAAGGGAACCATTAACAGCGTACTGGTGGATGATGAAATCATCAAGGTCAGCCTTTCGCTCTATGATACCGACGGACTGGAGGGGCTGTATGTGCCGTCAAGTTCATTCAGGGAAACCGCCAAAGATGTGGCAAGCGGAGCGTTCAACAGCAACATGAACATGAATACCGGCGGTAATGGCAACAGCCTTACCCAATGGGGAATGCAGGCTATTCAGGATGCCTACCAGAAGACGAGCAACGCCATCAGCAAGGACATCAAGAAGAACAAGGTCAACCTGAAATACGGTACGTTTGTCTATATCATCAACAGCAAGGAAAAAAGAAACGCAAAGTAAATAACCATTCAAAGAATCATAGATATGAAGATTATCAAGACTATCTGTATCGGAGTAACGGCGGCATTGTCGAGCCTGCCTGCATTCGCCCAGCAGACTTACGAGGAACTGGAGCAACTGACCGTCAACGAGCAAGTGACCACGGTCATTACCGCTTCAGAACCTATACGCTTCGTGGATATTTCCACGGACAAAGTGGTCGGTGACCAACCGATAAACAACACGATCCGTCTGAAGCCAAAGGAGACGGGACACGAGGACGGTGAGGTACTGGCCGTCGTCACCATTGTCACGGAACGCTACCGCACCCAGTATGCGCTGCTCTATACCACAAGGATGCAGGAAGCCGTGACGGACAAGGAAATCGAGTTCCGGGAACGTAACGCCTATAACAATCCGGCCGTGAGTATGTCACAGGCTGATATGACGCAGTTTGCGAGGCGTATATGGAACTCTCCTGCCAAATACCGCAACGTGAGAAGCCGGGAACACCGCATGACGATGAGATTGAACAACATCTATGCGGTCAGTGATTATTTTTTCATTGACTTCTCCATCGAGAACAAGACCAATATCCGTTTCGACATCGATCAGATACGGGTAAAACTCGCTGACAAGAAGTTGTCCAAGGCAACCAACGCCCAAATCATAGAGCTGGCCCCCGCATTGGTACTTGAACAGGCAAAGTCATTCCGTCATGGCTACCGTAACGTCGTCGTGTTGAAGAAGATGACCTTCCCCAACGACAAGGTACTGACCATTGAAATGACCGAGAAACAGATAAGCGGCAGGAACATACATCTGAATATAGACTACGAGGATGTGCTTTCAGCCGATTCGTTTAACCGTGTATTATTGGAGGAGGAATGATGAAAAAGATATTATTGGTATTGGTTGCGGTCATAACATTTGCCATGAACGGCAAAGCGCAAAGCAGCATCGACCGTCTTTCATTTGGTTTTGGTTGCCTGTATCAAAACGGGTTGGATCTCACCCTCTCATACGAACATGAGGGCAAATACCACCACATGTGGGAGTTTTTTGCCGACGGTTATCTCAAATGGGATAAATGCGCATCCTGCGGTCATATCTGCCCGGAATCATTCTGGAGGAATTTCAGGAGTTACGGATTCGGAGTAGCCTACAAGCCTTGTGTGGCGCATGGTCGCAACCATTACGGCAATGTCCGTATCGGGGCATCGGCTGGGAGTGACACAAAACGGTTCTTGGGCGGCATCCACCTCGGCTATGAACACAATTATGTGCTTCGAGGTGGCTGGAGGCTGTTCTGCCAGGTGAAAACCGATTTGATGATAAAAGGAGAAGACCTGTTCCGCACGGGCATTGTCTTAGGTGTAAAATTACCTCTAAACTAAGGGAAAATGAAAAAGAAATTATACATAAACGCTTGCAGGCTATTCAGCCTGTTGGCCATCGTCACGTTATTCGTGGCCTGTGACGCACACCGGGATTTCCCGGACACGGCAATGAAACCCTGTCATATCCTGTGTACGGACGGCAAAGTGTTGTCGGTATCAGACTTCAAGCAATCCGAAAAACAGCCTATTGCCGTGGTGTTCCATGTCAATCACGACGAAGCCATTGAAGGAAACGGCTATGCGGTTTACCTGTGGGACTTGGCACCGGAGGCTTTTGCAGATAGCATAGGGGTAAACCAACGCACATCTGCCGACATCACGGCACTGGACGGCAACGAGAACACCTTTGCAATCTACGACACCAGAGAAACCACCTCGCCTATGGCAGAAGCGGTCTTCGCCCTGTGGCGGTACGGACAGTCGTCCTATATCCCATCCGTGGCGCAGATGCGGATGCTTTATAATGCCAAGGGCCAGATAAACCCCATCATCAGGATGTGCGGTGGCGACGAACTGCCCGATGCAGCCGATGACTGCTGGTACTGGACGAGTACGGAAGTGGCCGGGCAGGAAAAGGCGAAAGCGTGGCTCTATTCCATGGGAAGCGGCTCGATGCAGGAAACACCCAAGACACAGGCGCACAAGGTACGTGCAATCATTACTTTAAGAGATTAAAAATCAGAACACACAAGAATTAGCGAATAACTGGAAACGAAATGGAAGAAAGCAAAGAGTTACAAGGATTTTACAAGATATTCCGTTCGGTCATCTATGTCTCCATTCTGCTGGAGTTCTTCGAGTATGCCATTGACCCGGCCATGCTTGACCATTGGGGCGGCATACTCTGCGACATACACGGGCGTATCAAGCGGTGGGTAATCTACAATGACGGGAATCTCGCGTATAGCAAGTTAGCCACGTTCCTGCTTATATGCATCACCTGCATAGGGACAAGGAACAAGAAGAAACTGGAGTTCAATGCACGGAAACAAGTTCTTTATCCTATCATAATAGGTATGTGGCTGGTTGTATCGTCTGTTTGGCTGTTCGGATATCCGATGGAAACAAGGCTTTACACTTTACGGTTGAACATCTGGCTTTATATGCTTGCCTCAATAATCGGCGTGGTACTGGTACACATTGCCCTTGATAACATTTCCAAGTTCCTCAAAGAGGGATTACTGAAAGACCGTTTCAATTTTGAGAACGAGAGTTTTGAGCAGTGCCGGGAGTTACAGGAGAACAAGTATTCGGTCAATATCCCTATGCGCTACTATTACAAGGGGAAGTTCCGCAAAGGCTGGGTGAACATCAGCAATCCGTTCCGAGGCACATGGGTAGTCGGCACACCTGGTTCCGGCAAGACTTTCTCCATTATCGAACCGTTTATCCGGCAACACTCTGCAAAAGGCTTTGCCTTAGTCGTTTACGATTATAAATTTCCGACTTTGGCTACCAAATTATACTATCATTATAAGAAGAACCAGAAGCTCGGAAAGTTGCCCAAGGGATGCAAGTTCAACATCATCAATTTCGTTGATGTGGAATACAGCCGCAGGGTGAATCCTATCCAGTTGAAATACATCAACAACCTTGCTGCCGCATCTGAAACCGCTGAAACTTTGCTTGAATCCCTGCAGAAAGGCAAGAAAGAAGGAGGCGGTGGCAGTGACCAGTTCTTTCAGACATCCGCTGTCAACTTCCTGGCAGCCTGTATCTATTTCTTCTGCAACTGGGGCAAAGAGCCATACGACAAAGACGGCAATATGCTCACGGCAGAGAAGGTACAGGACAAACAGACCAAGCGGATGATACCCACCGGACGTGTGTTCAATTCCGCAGGTGAGGAAGTGGATCCGGCTTATTGGCTCGGAAAGTATTCCGATATGCCACATATCCTGTCATTCCTCAATGAGAGTTACCAGACCATTTTCGAGGTGTTGGAGACCGACAACGAGGTGGCACCGTTGCTCGGTCCGTTCCAGACCGCTCTGAAGAACAAGGCAATGGAGCAGTTGGAAGGTATGATCGGTACGCTGCGTGTCTATACCTCGCGCCTTGCCACCAAGGAAAGTTACTGGATATTCCACAAGGACGGTGACGACTTCGACTTGAAAGTATCTGACCCCAAAAGCCCTTCTTATCTCTTGATAGCCAATGACCCGGAAATGGAAAGCATTATCGGGGCACTCAACGCCCTTATCCTCAATCGTCTGGTTACACGAGTGAACACGGGACAAGGCAAGAATATCCCGGTAAGCATCATCGTGGATGAGCTGCCTACCCTGTATTTCCACAAGATAGACCGCCTTATCGGTACGGCACGAAGTAACAAGGTGTCGGTAGCGTTGGGATTTCAGGAACTTCCGCAGCTCGAAGCGGATTATGGCAAGGTAGGTATGCAGAAGATTATCACTACAGTCGGTAATGTGATCAGCGGCTCAGCCCGTTCCAAAGAGACTTTGGAATGGCTGTCTTCCGACATTTTCGGAAAGGTAGTGCAACTCAAAAAGGGTGTGACTATTGACCGGGATAAAACTTCCATCAACCTGAATGAGAACATGGATAGCCTTGTTCCTGCATCCAAAATCTCCGATATGCCGACCGGTTGGATATGCGGTCAGACAGCTCGTGACTTTGTGCAGACAAAAACAGGAAGCGATGGAAGCATGAACATTCAGGAAAGCGAGGAGTTCAAGACCTCCAAGTTCTACTGCAAGACAGACTTCGACATGAAGGAGATAAAAAAGGAGGAAGCCGGCTATATACCGCTTCCCAAGTTCTACTCCTTCAAATCAAGGGATGAACGGGAACGTATCCTTTACAAGAACTTCGTACAGGTCGGAGAAGATGTTAAGGAAATGATTCAAGAGATTCAGAAGTATAAAGTCAAATAGATAAAATATAGCGACATGTAACATAAACCTGAAAATTCATGAAAAACAAATAAATATTATTTGTTTTTCTGAAAATAATATCATATTCACTGCGAAAATTTGGATAGTAAATGCTAGAAACGCAACATAATAATCAAAAAATAGTTCTTAAAAAGGTACTATGGTGCTTTGGTGTTCAAATTAAAGGCCTTTAAATATTGCGGCAATACCATTTGCTGCATAGTCTTTTGGGGGAGATAGTAGCAATTTTAGTTTCTATCAGATAGTTCTTATACCCCCCCCCCCCCCCCCCCCAAAAAAAAAAAAAAAAAAAAAAAAAAAAAAAA
>ERZ773138.214-NODE-214-length-72588-cov-7.201812_pt1 | contig 72588 bp, 72 predicted proteins | sample MGYA00511114_ERZ773138 | MGnify/ENA primary metagenome ERZ773138 (study PRJEB29015, sample SAMEA2737805) | human gut metagenome | biome: human gut; feature: human-associated habitat; material: faeces | place: China | collected 2012 ...
TGCTCAACCCTAATCGCGACCATGACATTCATCTTTGGAGAAGTACAGACAATGGCATGACATTCCATGTCGTGAAAACATGGAAGGCAGGCGATATTCGTCATCTTCATTTCGTGAAATGGGATGAATACGAACATTGCCTATGGCTTGGTACTGGTGACTATGGAGACAATGGCAGTGAGAATCGTCTTTATCGCTCGGCTGATAATGGTGATTCATGGGAACTGATAGGGCAATATAGTCAAGATTGGCGAGCCATTGGTGTATGTTTTACTAAGGATGCATTGCTTTGGGGTACTGATGCGGGCTCTTGTCCCGATACAGTACATTTTGTTCGCATGGATAGAAAAACACATAAAATAGAAATATTACAGGACTTCGAAGGTCCATGTCATGGTTGTGCTTCGTTTACTGATGGACGTGCATTCTTCTCAACAGGTGTTGAAGGTGGAGAAAATGAGAAAGACAACTATAGCCGTATGAAGGAATATAAGGATGGAAAGTGTGAAAATGTATGGAAACTACAGAAAGACTTTTGGCCATTGATATTGCAATATGGCGTTATGCGCTTTCCGCTTGGAACTGATCAGTGTGACCGTGTTGTGTTTACAACTATGGGATTGAAAGGACATGGAGAGTGTGTAATGGTTGAAAACAAGTAATACTGAAACATGGAAAAAGTTTTAATTTTGGATGGTGGAGCAGCTCATGCTATGGCAATAGCAGAATGCTTGAAGAAAAGCGGTTACATGGTTGGGGTTATTTGTGATAGTAAAAATGAATATGGTTTTCACACTAAGTTTGCTGATGAACGCTATATAGGACCTGATAGCCATGATAAGGGATATGTTGCATTTATGCTCAAGTTTCTAAAAGAAAATCATTTTGACGTATTAATTCCAACAAGTGATGCAACAGCAGAGTTTATGAGTTTTCATAAGGATGAACTTCTAAAACATACTGGGGTATTGATGCCTTCCCGTGATATCTTTGAGAAAGGATATGATAAGAATCAATTGATGCGTGTTTGTAAAGATAATGGATTTCCCCATCCATTGACGATTGACATTAGTAATGCAGAAAAAAGTCTTGCCAAAGATGAAACTCTTGAAGATGTTGAAGAGTTGAGGACTTTTCCTTATCCTGGTTTGCTGAAACCTAATCTTACGAGTGGTGGACGTGGCATGACCTTAGTAAATTCGTTAGAAGAGTTTCTACATGTGTACCCATCTATTCATGAGCAATATGGAGATTGTCATTTGCAGAGGTTTATTCCTCAGGGTGGTAGGCAGATAAAGGTTCAGATTATGACAGATGAACAAGGTAATATGGCTTATAGCTCTGTTATTTGGAAACAACGTTATTATCCTGTAAATGGAGGTAGTAGCTGCTGTAATGTGACTATTGAAAATAAACAAATAACAAATGTTTGTAGTCAGGTGTTGAAATCCATTGGTTGGATTGGTTTTGCGGACTTCGATTTAATAGAGAATCCTAATACAAAGGAGTTGTTAATCATGGAAATAAATCCACGTATTCCTGCATGTGTACGTTCAGCTTTTAAGTCTGGAATGGATTACGCAACCATGATTGCTGACATGACACTTGGTAAACCATTGCGTAAATATCATTACGAAGCTGGTAAGCGATTGCGTCATTTGGGATTTGATGTTTTATGGTTTCTGAAATCGCCTAATAGATTTAAAAGTAATCCTTCTTGGTTTAAATTCTTTGGAAAGGGATTGTATTATCAAGATTGGATTTTCGGTGACTTTCCGGCTTTCTTTTGGGGCACATGGGGAAATTTTAAAAAACAAATGAACCCAGAGTTTAGAAAAGCCAAATCTGGTGTGAAAATATAAATAGTTATGAGTGATAAAAAAAATAACTTGATGCCAATGATGAGTATTATTGGTATTGTTTTGGTCGTTCTGGGACACAGTGGTTATGCAGGAACAAATATTGCTGAAGATTGTCCTTATTTATTCCAGTGGATATACAATTTTCACATGCCCTTGTTCTTCTTTATTTCAGGGTTTCTTTTTTCATTGACCAATGAGTCTTTTATTGAAATGGATAAAAAGAAGTTGGTGAAAAAGAAAGTACAAAGATTGCTTGTACCTTACCTTGTCTTAGGTGTTGTTCTTTGGGGAATAAAATACGTTTTTTCAAGTTTTGCCAGTGTTAATCGTCAGTTTTCTATCACATCATTTTTTGAAATGTTTATAGCACCAAGCACAGAAGGCAGTACTATGGGATATTTATGGTATCTGATAACGTTGTTTATGGTATTTGTGCTAATGGCTATTTTTTCTGTATCGCATGTGGATATGAAGAAAAGTAAATGGTGTTTGATTGTTATTGTAATATCATGGTTGTTATGGCAAAGGGGTGGTAATATTGACTGGTTCAATATGGGGGCAGTATTGTGGTATATGCCTTTCTTTGTGATAGGAATTCAATATATGAAATATGAAGTTGTAGTACAACGAATAATCAATCGGGGGGGGTATTTTAATATCTCTTTATCTATTGTTTTAAGTGTACTTTTTATTATTCTGCCATCAAGCGACTTTTTTGTCTATAAAGTTATTGCTGCATTGGTTGGGATATGGATGACGTTGAGTGTCTGTTCTTGTTTAATAAAAAAAGAGTGGGTTGTTAGTCATATTCTATCTTATGGACGTTATACGTATTCTATCTATTTATTGTCATGGTTTGGGCAATATGCTACAAAATTCATTGCAGTTAATATTTTGCATTTACAAATAATTGTATGTGTTGTTCTACTTTTCTCTATGGGGCTAATTGTTCCGATTGCAATAGATAAGGTAATAGATAGATTGGATAATGGCAGAAGGTATAAATGGTTAAGACTAATTATCGGGTATTAGAAAATGAATGAAACAACTAGAACATTGTTGTACCTCGTTAGGTTAGGGCTATTCACTGATATGCTTGTTTGTTCTGACAATGATTGTGATTTTAGTAAAACTAATTGGGGAAAACTGTTCTGTATAAGTGTGAGTCAAGGTGTCAATGCTATTGCTGCAGATGGTTTGCAGTTATTATTGGAGAATCCAAGTAATAAGGAGTTGTTGAAATCATTAGATGCCGCACCTTTGAAACTCAAGAAAATGCAGTGGCTTGGTTATTCGTTGACCATTGAACGTATTTATGAACAGCACAAACACGTGATGAGTGAATTGGCTGCTTTCTATAGGACGCATGGTATAAAGATGCTTGTGGCAAAAGGCTACGGATTGAGTTTGAATTATCCAGTTCCTAATCATCGTCCTTTAGGAGATATTGATATTTGGCTTTTTGGTGAACAGAAAAGGGGTGACAATGCTTTAAGCAAAAAAGGAGTAAAGATAGATTATGGACACCATCATCATACAATTTTCAATTATAAAGGCGTAACAATTGAGAATTATTCAGATTTTCTCTGTGTGCCAGGGCATCGAAAAAATGCAAGTTATGAAAGAATATTGAAACGTCTTGCATACGAAGAAAGTGTTAGGTCTGGAATAAATGGAGAGGAGATTTATTACCCTTCTGCAAATTTCAATGCTTTATTCATTTTGAAACATTCGGCTACGCATTTCGCTTCTACCGAAATGAATTTAAGACAGTTACTTGATTGGGGAACATTCGTTTTGAAACATGGCAAGGAGGTGGATTGGAATTTTGTGGTAAAGGTTGCCAAGCAGTATAACCTTTATTATTTTATGAACTGTCAAAATGCTCTATGTGTTGATTATCTTGGATTTCCATTAGATGTTTTTCCTGCTTTTGAGCGAAATAAAGAACTTGAAACACGAGTTCTAAATGATATTTTATCTCCTGAGTTTAATAAAAAAGCTCCTAAAGGTTTTCTGAATGGGTTGTTGTTTAAATACGAACGTTGGAGGGCAAATGTATGGAAACATAAGATAACTTTCCCTGAGTCGTTGACAGAAACTCTGCTAACTCAATTATTTGCTCATATACAAAAACCTGCGTCACTAAAAAATTAAGATAATCATGATTTATAAATTAACAAAACGTGTTTTCGATTTCGTATGTGCCTTTGGGGGCATTGTTGGTACTTCACCGATATGGATTCTGGCTATTATCCTAACGGAATTAAGCGACCCAGGACCTTTGTTTTACTTTGCAAATCGTGTTGGCAAGGACAACAAGAAGTTTAAGATGTGGAAGTTCCGTTCCATGCGTGTGGCAAGAGGGACTAATGAGGCATCGCTGCGTCCTGACCAAGACCGTATATTCTGGTGGGGTAAGATTATGCGAAGACTGAAGATTGATGAGTTACCTCAGTTAATGAACATTCTGAATGGCTCTATGTCGATTGTAGGTCCGCGTCCTGCTGCTGTTGATCAAGTGGATATCACACGTGGTGGAGATAATGCCATTGCTGCAACTGTGCCTTGTGGCTTAACGTCACAGTCGAGTCTGTGGGACTATATCTATGGTGACCAGTTTCCTGACGAGGAGGAATACAACGAAAAGGTATTACCCATTCGTTTGAAACTTGACGTGTATTATGTTAAGCATGCCTCATTCTTCGGTGACATTAAACTGATTATCTGGACAGTTCTTGCCATCCTATATACTGCTTGCGGAAAGTATCCACAGTGGATGCATGATAAGTTGGTGGGATATGCAGAAAGAGTCTGATAGCATTTGTCTGTTGTACGTAGAATGATATTTTCATATACAAAAAAATGTTTGAATGGATAAATTGAAGGCTTTTGGACTTTGGTGTTATAAGAACCTTTTGCTGAGATATTGGCATTTAAGATATCATACAACTCTTATGTCGCTGGCAAGATTGACACTATTGGTATTGCTGAAAGAAGTTGTTGCGCCTACGCTCTATTGGATTTGTGTATTGGTGAATGCGTTGTGGAGGAATAACATATTCCATAATATTTTGGAATATATCAGAGTAGCCTGTGTGCCATCGACAACAGAATTGCTTATCGCTGTTTTATCTGTTATAGTACTTCTTATTGTAGCTTTTTATCAGTATCATACAGAAAAAAGGCATACAGATTTGTTTAGAGATGTGTATATACCATATGTTGATGCTATACTTAAATATCTGAATATAGGATTCTATTACGAATGGTCATATGATGTTGCTGTAAATGGCAACACTATGATAGCGGAAAGGCAACTTGATGATTTATATGATATGTCCATATATTTAAGATCAAGAGTTAGGCATAAAGGATTTGAACGACTTGATGAGTTGTTCGAATCGTTGTCGGAAGTGGCATGTGATATTTATAAAATATTCAATAACTATGGTGATTTTTCAAGGAAAGACGGAAAAATTACAATTGAAAGATTCTATAAAGGGAAGGGTGTTCCGTATAATCCCAATTACTACAGCGACTTACAAAAATATAATGACATCGTGAGGCTGATTTCTGATTTAGTATTTGAACAAACGAGGATACTTAATCAAATACTAAAGATTATCAGAAATGTACAACCAGACTATCAAGTACAATTAGGTGTGTTGCATACAGATAATATTATGGAACACAGTACATATACCATTAGTGAAGAGGATTCTGTTGTTTACCACGGATTGCTAAAATTTATGACTGAAAGAAAGAATCGAAGTTATCATCTTGCTGATGGCATCGTGGATTTATGAGAATTAAGTATAACAAGAAATAATATATCATAAGCAAATGAAATACTTATTAGTAGTAGCCCACCCCGATGACGAAGTTCTCGGAGCTGGTGCATCAATGTGGAAATGGTCGCATGAAGGCGACGAAGTTGACGTAGCCATTATGTGTACAGAGGCAAAAGCAAGAGCTTTTCGTCCTTCGGATGCAGAGTTGGAAGGTGATACGGATGCTGCCACCAACTATGTTGGAATAAGCAAGAAGTATGAGGCGACATTCCCCAACATCGAGATGAACACTGTACCGCATTTGAAATTGGTGCAGTTTATTGAGAGTGCTATTCGTGAAAGTGAACCTGATATTGTAATTACTCATCATCCTGCTGATACGAATAATGACCATTTGCAGACTTCTATGGCTTGTCAGGAGGCTATACGTTTGTTCCAGCGTCAGCCGACAGTGAAGCCTGTGAAGGAGTTTTGGTATATGGAGGTTCCTTCATGTTCGGAGTGGGCTATCAACGATGCGATGAATCTGTTCCGTCCTAACTGTTATGTTGAGGTAGGTCAGAATGGAATTCAGGCTAAGTGCAAGGCTCTTTCTATGTACCGTGGTGTGATGCGTCCTTATCCACATCCTCGTAGTGCAGAGTATATCACAGGCTTGGCAGCTATGCGCGGTAGCCAGTGGGGATGTAACTATGCAGAAGCATTCCAAGTCGTGTTGCGCAGATATTGAATAAAATGAAAATATTAAAGGCTATTTGGGCTTTCTGCTTCTACCTCTTTGTTCCAAGAAGGGTGAAGCGGATGCCCAATAATTGAATATAACTGTATGGAAATAAATAAAGTATTAATCGATAATCTGTTTGAACAGGCAAAAGAAAATCCTCGTTTGCGTCAGAACCTTGATTTGCGCACGTCATCGGCTGATAATAGTCAGCGTATGCTAAATGCACTGTTGCCTGGTACAGTTGTACCTATCCACAGACATCCACAAAGTACGGAGAATGTTTTTCTATTGTGCGGTAAAATTGTGGAGGTCATCTGTGATGAAAACGGAAACGAGATAGAGCGTATTCATCTTGCCCCCACGGTTGGTAATTATGGCTGTGTTGTGCCACAAGGTGCATGGCATACAGTAGAAGTACTGGAACCATCGGTTATATACGAGGCAAAAGACGGCAAGTATGGTGAGGATGGCAGTGAGACGTTTGATGCTTTCAAAACAAAGGAAGCGGAAAACAAGGAACAGGCTTCAGCTACTTCAACCACATTCTCCAACAGTCTTGGAGATTTGAGAAAGAACATAGAGTATCTGATTGGCATGGAACGACAGTCGGGAAGTATGGATGTCATTACACCGCTTTATGTGTCTCGTATGTTGAATGTGCCTTTGGAAGACGTGGAACAAATAATGAAAGAAATGAATTAAACTAATCAGATCCATTATAATATGAGTAATAATACAGATACTATTAATGTTTTCGTGAGTCATTATCACGAAGACGAACAACACATCAAGGATTTGAAAGCCTTAATGGGAGATAAGTATGACATGCGTAACAGTTCAGTGACTTCTGAGAAGTTTAATCGAGCAAGCAATCCTGATTATATCAAATCATTGTTGCGCCCATTGATTTCTTGGGCAGGAACATTCATCTGTTTGATTGGAGATAAAACCCATGATAGTGAATGGGTTGATTGGGAAATTAGACAAGCGGAGCAACAAGGAAAACGAATCATTGGAGTTTATTGTTTAGGAGCAACTGATGCAGACGTTCCTGATGCGCTTAATGAATTTGCAGATGCAATCGTAGGTTGGCGAAAAGATAAAATTGCAGATGCAATTGATGGAAATTCTTCTTTTGAAAACTCCAATGGAACTCCAAGAACATCAGTAACAGGTGGTCGCGGACAATGCTAATTTTATGTCAAAAGGATATAGTTATATCGTTAGTAGAGACTACGGCTTCGCTCCCAATCCTTTTCATGGTTTTTTAACTTTGGCAACATGCAAACCAAAGATTAGAAAAAATGCGGAAGTAGGTGACTATATAATTGGTAATTCCGGAGTAAAATCCGGATATAAACTTATTTATATGGCTAAGGTAGATGCTGTAATCTCTTTTGATGAATATTGGAATAATTTACAATACAAGAGCAAAAGGCCCGTAATGAATGGTAGCTTAAAGTTACTGTATGGCGACAATATCTATCATCATGACAATAATGGGGCTTGGATCCAAGAGGACTCCCACCATTCATACGGAGACGGAAGCGTGAATATGTACAACTTGAATAGAGATACGGGGTCTACAGATAATGTACTAATCTGCCATAACTATTTTTATTTTGGGAAATCAATGTTCACACTTGATGGCTTATTCCAAGGATGTGTTTGCAAAAATCGAGGTCACAGATGTGTTTCTACCGAAGATTGTTTGAAATTGTGGAAGTATTTGGAAGGAAAGTATGAAAAGGGATTAATAGATACACCCATACAATTTAAGATGTTTGAACGATACAATGGCAAATAGAAATGAAATTATACCCAATGATGAAGTTCTAAAGTTCTATTTCTATTTCATTCAAGAACGTATGAATATGTTCTGGAACAGATGTGAAGGGAAATGGCCATTAAGCAAAGATCCTATTCTTGGTAAATACAAATTTACCAATGTATATCGAGTTTGTGATAGGGTTAGTCAATATCTTTTGAAGAATGTAATTTATAAAGATATTGTAAATTATTGCACAAACGATATTCTGTTACGTATATTAGTTTTCAAAATATTCAACAAGCCCGAAACATGGGAGTATATCATAAATGAATATGGAGAAATAACTATACGCAATTTTGATGTAAAGCAAATATCGGAGCTATTAACCCAAAGGCAGAAAATAGCTCCGATTTTTAATAATGCCTATATGATGACTGGCAGTCATTCAAAATATAATCATCTCAAAAGTAAACATGAGAAATGGCTGACAATGGTTAAAGAAGAAATCATAGATGGCCATATATTGGATGAAATTGTAGACGCTCAATCATTGGAGACTATATACAACAAACTTCGTGAATGTTCATTCATAGGAGATTTCCTTGCATATCAGTATGCTATAGATTTCAATTATTCTCCTTATATCAATTTTAGTGAAGATTCTTTCGTTAAAGCAGGAATAGGAGCAATTCGTGGGATAAAAAAGTGTTTTAATTCTTATGGTTCTTGCTATGAGGATGCTATAGTGTATGTAAAGGATAATTTTTGTGAGCTTCAGAATCGGTATGGATTCAACGAATTTAAACCGTTGCCAGGACACACACCAACTTTGTTGGATTTGCAAAATTGTTTTTGCGAGACAGACAAGTATCTGCGAGAAAAGATGCCACAACTACAGGTTGACAATGTAAGGATTAAACAGAAATACAAAGAGAGTGATAAAGCTCTTAGTTTTGTATTCCCGGACAAGTGGAACATAAAAATAGATCATGAACTATGTATACAGCCGAATACGAGGGAATTAACTCTTTTCTAACAGGAAGTTGTAGATTGCTATTGAGTGAAGCCCATAAAAGGGAAACTCGTGGAAACACATGCTATGAATTGAGTGAACCTTATATGTTTAAAATCAAGAATCCATGCGCTAGACATATTACTATACCTCAAAGGAAATGGTTTAAAACATTGCCGTATGCAGAGTCATTATGGTTAGCTTCAGGCAGAAATGATATGGATTTCATCACTTATTATCTTGAAAGAATGAATGATTTCTCTGATGATAAGGTGATGATGAGAGGAGGATATGGCCCAAGGTTCAGGCACTATAATGGATTGATAACTGACTATGTGTCACCAACAATGCAATCAGAAAGAAAGGATGAAGCCGATCAATTTAGGTATGTAGTAGAATGTTTCAAAGCTGAAATGAACACGAGGCGTGCTATAATATCTATTGGTGACCCAATGAAAGATTGTTTTGACGAAAATCATTTGCTGAAGCAAACCAATGATATTCCTTGTACAAGAATGCTTCAATTTATCAAACAGCCTAATACAAACAAACTAAATCTTATAGTAACTATGCGCTCTAACGATATTATATGGGGTGCAAGTGCTGTGAATATTTTTAATTTTACATTTATACAAGAGTATTTCTCTGCTATACTTGGCCTTGAAGTTGGTGATTATATCCATATTTCCAACAATATGCATTACTATGACAGACATAGCGAAATGATACGAGAATTAGCAGAAATTACGGATGTTGAAGATGTTGGAGTGCCAATGCAGAAGCAATTTCATTCATTAACGGAATTTGATGAGTCTGTACATCGGTTAGTCAAAGAGGAAGGATTAATGAGGCTTCAAGGAGGCGAGTATCAGAAGGTTACAATGTGCGACGAATTCTTTCAGAATTGGTATGATGTTTTATATCAATGGCATATAAGGAAAATAAATAGACTTGGATAATAAAAATAAAATATGCACAAAGACTCATTTGATTTCGTCTACAATGCCGAATGCGATTATTACGATTTGGTTGTAGACAAGAAAATACAGAAAGTCGTAGAAGAGCTAAAGACATTGCCTCATGACGTACTAATCCGCTATCTGACCTATTGGTCAGAAGCCATAGACAGCCGTAAATACGTAGTGGAGAGTGACCTACCACATGAAGAATGGTACACGGACTGTTGTGACTATGCAGCCAGTGAGACAGATGAAGAACGATATATGCATGCCAAGTGTATGGCAGAGACTCTTGGACATATGTTGCAAGACATCAAGAATAATTATCCTAACAAGTATCCTGCTGCCATGCGCACGGTGAAGTCATGGAAAAACTACAGTTTTATCGGGTTCACTCCTACCATGCGTGAGGAAATTGATAAGGTTTGGATAGAACCAAACACGTGGAATGATGGCAAGAAGGCTGCTATGGCATTTGTTTCATTGCTTGAAGTCTTTATGAAGCAATACGAAGATGGCAAGAATGAGGAGGCGGCAGGAAACGCTTTCTATCTTCTTGAACGACTTGGAAGGCTACGCTGTAAGGATGTGGATTACTTTGAGCCAGACAGAGAGAGTCATTGCTCGTATTATGAGTTCCTGTTGGAGGCAGTATGCCATATTCTGACACTTGTCATGAAAGACAAGCGTACAGAGCAACGATACAGAAATGCTATGGTTTGGCATATTAACACGATAAATATGCTGTATGGGCAGATGTTTCAGTCTTCATTTACCATTTTTGAGGATTTTCTGTATGGGGATGTTAAGAGAGACACGTTTGTGTTTGGGTACGACTATTTGGTGGAGAGTTATTCAAGAGGGACTTAGATACAAATCTACTGCTGAGTGGGCTTAGACAAAAACGGAGTAAAAACACCAGTCTGTTTTTCTGAGCCTTCGGCTTACTGCTGTGGTTCGCACTTCCCTTACGAGAGTAAACTCTCGACGGAAAGTCCGCCCCACATCAGTAGTGGCGCACACGCCACTCAGAAAAACAAACTGGCGATAAACAGAGAAAAACCGTTGGAGCATACAAACTTCGCATTGAGAACACACAGAGTAATAACCGTTGGGGCTTGCAAAGTGCGCATAGAGAATACATACGGTCGTAAACAGAATAAAGCCCTTTCATATATACTATCACCCCATATTCCTTATAAAACTTAGAATATGAGCAAAAAGAAAAGATATAGCATGATTTTCTACCTGTCTGAAAATACCTGGAGCATGAGTGGTATACCCTGCCCTGATTGCGTAAACGAAAGCAACTGGATGGCATGGAGGCAATACCTGTCAAGACTTATAAGCAAACATCTGTGTGCAGAGACCATGCAGACAGCAGAGTTCCAAGAAGAGATGGAAGCGGTTCGTAAAAGTGAAGAAGAACGACTTGCCCATCGGAAAAAGCTGGATGAAGCAGCCGAGGTGCGCAGAAGGAGAAGCTGTATGGAACGTCCGAAGATAGACTATGTACCCAAAGGATTGTACATAGACCTGGAGGAAGCATATGCCAAGTACTTCCAGCAAGTGGTGACCTTCTTCCCTGATGACAAAGACGACTTCATGTATATGCTACGACTATTGGAACGATGGGAGAAGAAGTCGATACCAGCAGTGTTGGCAAAAGGACGACCAGACGCAGCTTATGCCATTGCCATGGGATTGTGTGAACATCTGCCTTTGCTGATATTCAGGGAGGACATTAGAGATTATCTGAATGAGTACAAGCTACGTATCGGCAAACTGATATATGCGAGCTTTGCTGCATTGGTGGATAGTGTGGCAGCATGGAACAACGAGGAGAAGCGAGAAGAGGTCTTCACCTATATCTTTACGCATCTGTCACGGTTTGATGATTTCAAACGAGTACAGAACAATATACAGATGTTGGCACCAAGCAAGAAATTCACGGGAGAACCCGTGAAGATCGAGCGAGAGATGAATGACGAAGAAGAACGCGCAGCAAGAGAGGCAGAACGGAGACGACGGGATAAAGAGCGTCAGATGCTGGAGGCAGAGAAAGAAGCCAAGTCATTAATACCTTTGAACAAGGACTATGAACAGCGTATCTTCAACAGAAGAAATGTGGATTGGGATTGTTATAGCATTTGGCAGCTGATGTTGGAAGAGAACAAGAATATTGAGACGTTGCTTGCCGTTGGAGAATATCAGGCGGCAGCATTGATGTTCCTGCAACTGACGAAGTCCATGTGTAGACACTTTGTGATAGACAGGCACTGGGAGTATTTCGATGACATGTACAGTCCAGAATATGCCATTAGAGACTTGACAGAGGTGTTTGAGAAGTTGGCGAAAGAAGGGAAACTGCCTGAGGATGTGAATGTTTATTTGCATGAGGCGTGGAAAGAGATCGAGGGAATGGAGAGTTGCACGGATTATGGGGTGCCGAGAGGGGCTTTGCCATTTTAGTTGGCAGTGGGTGCTGGTTGACAAAAAACTGCTACTGGGTGGAATTTAGACAAAAACCGAGATAAACCCCGTATCTGTTTTCCGAGTCTTCGACTTGCTTTAAATCCAGCTAAAGCCTTACGAGAGTGAACTCTCGACTGCTTTATCTGAATGTAAAGCTGTGGCACGATGTGCCACTCGAAAAACAAATACGGCGATAAACAGAATAAAAACCGTTGGGGCTTATAAATCATTCTATAAGTTCCAAATTGCAATACTTTGAATATCGGATGAATCAAATATATCTATGATAAAAGTTATGAATAGTGTTGAAATAGAAAAGAAGATAAGGGAATTGGTGGGACACTATCTGATAAAGGACTATCATGTAACTGTAAAGCGTGGAGACGTGATACTATGGCTGCCGGATATATGTAAAGATAGCCCATTCAATAAATTGGTGGACGAGGTATATGGGGCGTTGGATGACAGCATCCGAATAAGCATAATATACCCGAACAACGGCAAGAAAGTCAGTGAGTTCATCAAGGAAAACATGGAAGAGATAAAGCGCATGAAATTGATTTAATGCGTAGATAATAATTTGTGGAACTGCCATTTAAGATTATTTCGATTATCTAATTACATTATGCGAAAGACAAAGTTTGGTTATATAAAGGATGGGAATTATATCCGTATTGGTGACAATATGCATGGGATATATAAGACCTACGATGATATGCGTTTCAACTGGCAGTTAGTCAGTCAGACAGAAGGTGACATAACGAAGTACTACCTGCTGAACAATAAAAATGAAGCCATTGAATACGTAGGACGAAAAGACCCATGGTCACCACTGACAGTAGGCACCAAGGAGCAATATCTCTATATGGATAATGCGCAAGGCTCGATGCAGGACGTGACAACATATGGAAGAGAATATATTACTGGGGAAAAACGTAAACAGCAGAGCAACAGTATCTATAAAACCATCAATGGAGAAGAATGCCTTGTAACATACGCCTATTATGCTATCAACAAGAACAGAGGAAAGGAATACAACAGTAAGGACGCATACGTCTGTGAACATTTCATGCGCAACGAGTATGCCATCAGCAACAATGACCACCATATCATTCTGGAAGGATTAAAGAGCGTAAAGCTCTCAGATGACAATATCGCAGAAGTAGTGTTTGCGGGAGAAGACAAAACCACGTGGGTAAATCTGTACACCATGCAGGAGTTTGATGAGCGTCCGATTGTAGAGCATATGGGATTCATGGACGTGCTGAGAGTTGGCTATAACTATTATTTCTATAAAAACAGAGACATGGCAGGCATACCGATGCATCATCGGGAATGCGTGGCAAATGACAGAATATTCCAGTTCTTAGACCTGTATATGATACTAAAAGACCAACCCAATAAAGTCTACTATATATCTGGAGAGCACCGAAGAAAGGAACAGTGGTATCTGATACTGATTGACATCACCAATGCCAATTCGAAGACTCATAAAGAAATACCCTCGATGTGGTTACCGAGACGAAGTTGATATGAAGGATATTCAGCTATACGACTATCAAAAAGAAATGAGTGAACGGATTGAGGCGGCTTTTCGGTCGTGTCAATCCGTGATGGTGCAGATGCCGACAGGTACGGGAAAAACGATACTTCTTGCAGAAGTAGTGAAAAGTGAAAAGTTAAAGGGGGAAAATACATGGGTGTGGATTGTGGTGCATCGGCGTGAATTGGTAGAACAGATAAGAGAAACGCTTGAGACCATGCTAAACAGTTCATCCTCTACTCCTGACACCACCACTTCCCTCTTTTTGGAAAATTCCCGTATAAAAGTAATGTCGATACAATGGCTGTCGAGACACTATCAAGAAATGGAGGAAATTCCATCATTGATAGTAATCGACGAGGCACATCATGCCGTGGCGAAGACCTATAAGGAGGTGATGGATGCTTATCCTGAGGCAAAGAAACTGGGACTGACAGCCACGCCCTGCCGACTGACCAGACGAGGGTTCACCGATTTGTTTGACGTGCTACTGCAGTCGTGGTCAGCAAAGAAGTTTATTGCCGATGGGTGGTTATCGCTGTATGACTATATGTCCATCAGAGAGGACAGCGAGGACTGGCGCTTGGTGAACTCGCTGAAGAAACGAGGTGCCGACGGAGACTTCTCGTTGAGAGAGATGAGTGAGAAAATGAATGTGCAGCCAAGTATCGAGAGGCTTTGCGATACGGTGATGAGATATGCAGCAAACAAAAAAGGCATCACTTACGCCATAGACATAGCCCATGCGGAACATATAGCAAAAGCGTACAGACAGTATGGTATAAATGCAGTGGCGATAAGCAGCAAGACACCGCTTGAAGAAAGAAAGGCAATCATTGAAAGGTTTAAGAAAACAAGTGTAGGAGATTATTATGGTAAGCCTTGTTGTGCCTCTCTGGGCCTTACTAAGCCATTAGGTAAAACATTGAGTGCAGATTCTAAGGCAGACGTGAGGGGTAAGACAGTGGAACAGAAAGCCAACATACAAGTGTTGGTGAATGTTGATTTGTTTGGTGAAGGTTTTGACTGTCCCGATGTAGAGTTTATCCAGTTGGCAAGACCCACACTGTCGTTGGCAAAGTACCTGCAGCAAGTAGGACGTGGCATGCGTGTGTTTGAGGGCAAGAAGTATTGCTTGATATTGGACAATGTCGGGCTGTACCGTTTGTTTGGACTCCCGTCAGATGACAGAGACTGGCAAGCCATGTTTGAGGGACGTGTAGCTGGTAAAGGCATTCTGACAGAAGAAGTGGAAGGACCGTATAACATAGCCTATTCCATTTGCAACGGACAAGAGAGAATCACTTCGGACGCACGAACAGAGCTAATCACCGTTATGACACATGAGGGGCAACGTATGGACTTGGAGGAAGCATACGGCTACGAGATAGTCAGCAACAAGGAAGGTCTATCGGGTGTTGTGGATAAGGACGGCAAGGAAGTGCTACCCTGTGAGTATAATAAGGTAGAACTGAAAGCATACGGAATAGCCAAGCTGTATTCTCGACGGAAGATAGACAGAGAACGTCCATGGATGGACTTGCGTAATGGTGTGCGATACTTCAAGCGTCCGAGAATCGAGAAACATGGCTTTATGGAGTTTTCCACTACAGACGGGTTGCGCCTCTATCCGAGAGTAAAGACACGTCAGATGGACGAGAACAGTTTTGTATTGCGGAATGCGTTGAATAATGGGACAGACGAAGGGCTGCGGTTCCGCAATTTCTTTGTGCAGCCATCAGAGCCAGACAGACTATACATGTTCAAGGAGAAAATAGAAGACCTGTCGATTTGGGAAGACGAGCAAGGAGGTTTGGCATGGCGCAAGGCTTGGGATACCATGTTACATCCTATGACAGCTGAAGAATTAGTAGAAAAGAGAAATACATGGGAAGAAGAAGTCAAGCAGTTTGAAGAGGAAAAGAAACAGTACATAATTTTTTTCAGACCAGAAATAAAAATAGATTACATCGGATGCAGAACACAGTTAGCTGACTATAAAGAACCTGCAAATCTGAGAGTCACCTGCGTTACGAAGAACAATTACCAAGTATATTATCGAAGAAATTGGCTGGATAAATGGGAGTCATTAGGCAGTTATGCTAAGATATACCCCCAGGCATACGGTATAAGAATAGTGCAGAACAGAGAAGGCAAATACCTTGTACGCACAGAACTGTACAAACCAATGGAAAAGCCAGAACAGACGTATGAGTTTGCAGAACTGCAGGACAACGCCCTGCTTCATTTTACGGAGCAAGGCAAGGAATACTGGGTATATTTGGAGAATATGACATGCTTTACCCGTAAGCCAGAATTTGTCACCATTGGTTTCCTGGATTTCTTGAAGATAGGTGGAGTGTATATGAGACGTGGAAGAAACAATGGTGAAACTTACAGAAGAGCAGAGATAAGGATGTACGATGACATTTGCTTTCTGGGATCAAGAGAGGTATTCGTCAAGACGGCATATAGAAAATACCATTATTACATACAGCAACGGTCATTGGACGGCAAACATTTTGTGCTGAGTGATAGTATTAAACCAAAAGAATCGTCAACATGGTTTGATATGTACTATGACGGGAAGAATCCTCCAATAGTAGAAAGACGAAAGAAGGACTATGAGATATACGGAGTGAAGAAGTAGCGTCATAGAATGTGTATAGGCAAAGGCGGATGTTCAAGATGGAGAGTCTTGGGCATCCGCCTTTACGGTTTATTCATCAACTTGAATATCAAGAAGATCGAAATACATAAGTCGGGTGTTTAGTGGTAATCTGCCAACACCTATCCCCATATATTTAGCTTCAAGTTTTTCATCTTCAATTAGAAAATGAAAGCCATTCTTTAAATAATATCGTATAGTATCTGAATTGTTGTAGGCATCAACTATTATAAAACGACAGCCCGTTTTGTTGTCGATACGAAACCATGATTTTATAAATTCCATAACGGCTGAGCCAATGCCTTTTCCCAAAAATTCTTTGTTCGTTCCCAAACGTCCTATTAGTACTGCAGGGTATCTACGCAGATTCTTTTCTGATAAGTCTGTATTTTCTAAAAATAGGTCTTTGGAATTGCTATTAAATTTGTTTGTAATACGTATGCTATCATTTGAAAGTGTGAATGCGCACACAATAACATTGGCATCTTCCTTTAGACAAAAGAAATAAGTTTTGCCAAGCAACCTTTTATGATACAACGAGGCATCATTCATAAAAAACTCATCAAGGTCACTATTACCACAAGAAAAAGGCTCGCATTTTGCGAGCTTATTTTCTGTTGCGACATACAAATCGCATAAATCAAGTAGTTCTCCTATTGTCATTACAATTTTATTTTTTGAAGATACTCCCTGACAATTTTTGCTTTCTTTCTATAATCCTGAGTTCCAGGATTATTCTCCACTTTCTTGGCAGCAGCCTCAAATTTCTTGGCTACTTCTCCATGAAGTGTAGGAATAACTTTGATTGCTAATGCCATTGTTCTTTGATTTTGAAGTTTATTATATTTTTGGCAAAGTTACTATTTTTTCTGCTTGTAGCCAAACAAACTATTTTGAAATACTGATTAATCGAATTATCTTTGGTTCAAAGCCATGACCAAATGTGTATTTTTCTTATTTAATCATATTTATGGTGAAAAATTCCCATGATTTTCAATTTGCAGGGAATATGGTATGAAAATGTCGCCTCGATAGTAACACATAATCGAGTTGAAACCTATCTGAGACATATGGAAAATCCCTGATACCAAAATTTATTTCGCCAAAATACCGCCTAATACCAAAATCTTTTTTTGCGTGTTTATGCCCTAATACCAAAATCTTTTCTACTGATTTACACCCTGACACCAAAATTTTGAGTCTTTGGAATGAACGATATAATCCAATAACACCTTGGCATCTATAGACTTACGCTTGTATTTTATGGATAAATGAAGATGGGGAGCTGTGGAGCGACCAGAAGAACCAGTAATGGCGATTGGAGTACCTGCTTGGACAGGTATACCCTGTGGAACGAGAATGTGCGAGAGATGGCAGTAGCTGATGGTATAGTTACCATGACGAAGAGTAATGAAATTGCCGGAACGTTTGTCATTGCCGATGCGTTCTACAATACCATCAAGTATGGCATAACAAGGTTCATAGTTGGCACGCAGGTCAATACCATTATGAAACTTTCTCTTGGCAGTGAATGGATCATTGCGGTAGCCATATGGTGACGTAATATAGATATTTTGAAGAGGAAACGAGATTTGTGAGCTTGCAGGAACAGGCTTGCTTGTTATAAATTCATTGGTAGCCATTGAGTCAATGACTGATGGCTGCTTAATAGAAGAGGTATCACGAGAAAGTGGTGCCTCTTTTTTTGTCTGTGATGTTATTACCTTAACCTTGTAACGACGATTATGATTATCTACGGAGTAGAACTGAGCATGAACTGTTGTAGAAACAGAGAGTCCGACAGCAGTTATGAAGACCAATAAAAACTTTTTCATGTAGACAAAAGTAGTATTAGGAAAAGGAAAGGCAAAACTGCGAAGATTGAAGGAACGAAAATATAACATCAAATAAGAATCAAGTATGATTATTCATTGATTATCATACTTGAATTATAAATTAGCATAAATGTAAGCTCCAAGAATGAGCGATATTCTTGCAATGACCGCATTCCAATATAATTTTGCTGATGTGTGGCGTATGTTTGCGTTGAAGGCAAAAGACTGCACAGTTGAAAATCAATAAATACAATCAAATATGAAAGCAAGAATAGAAGAACATGAAGTGCCGTATGAGACACTTGCCAAGTACGGATTGACACGAGAAATGATTGAAGACCTGCCCATGCATGTATTGGAAGACATTGGTCAGGGAAGACGTTCGCCAGTACTGCCCATACAGGTGGAGGATGAAAATGAGAATGTTATCAAGAGTCGAACACGTTTCGCTTTTGTACGCATGGAAGATGGAAAGGTAGACGTAATGTTCTATCCAGTACTGAGCCAAGCACCTTTGGCGCAATATGATCAGGAACAACAGAAGCAGTTGCTATCAGGAAAAGCCATCCTTGCAGACATGATGATTGACGGGAAACAGAGCAAAGCATTCGTGCAGTTGGATGCAGAGACCAACCAAGTGATGTATGCCCCCACACCAGTCATTGGTCGCAACCTGCAAGTACTGTCAGGAGAAATGCATCTGAGTTCAGCAGAAGTAAAAGTCATCCAGCATGGTGAACCGCTTACATTCGTAATGGACGAAGACCCTATTACAGTTGGCATTGACCTGAATGAAAGCACAGGTATCAGACTATGTCAAGGTGATGACAGGAAATGGCAGGAGCAGACCAAAAGAGAATGGGATAAATACACATTCGGATGTTATGGCTGTTGGGTGATGGACGATGACGGTAATCTGGACTATGTCAGTGAGGATGATTATACGGAAGAGTTGTGGAATGAGTTGTCACGCAAACGAGAGGGACATCTTGCGAGAATCGGACATCATTAAAAAAGAATAGTAGAATCATACAAGAAGAATGGCAAAGAACAAATATTATCCAGAGGAAGTACTGGTAGAAAAAGTTCAGAAAGGAGAATATGGTTGGTTGGATTATGTCAACCATTACTCAGAGGAATGGCAGGAAGAATACACACAGTACTGCTTAAACAAGGGATTGTGCATCTGCGAGGACAGTGCGAGACAGTTTGTAGCATATAAAGACAAATTGTTGGAAGAAGCACTGGAGCGAGGGGATGCATAGAAGTATCACTAAAAACGCGAGAAAAGGATGGCGATAAGAAAACAATTGAATCCAAGGCAGATGGACATATCCCCAGAGTTGCGTGATCTGCTCATGCGCAATGGTATGCAAGCGCATATCATTGCCAATGGCAATGGGTATCAGTTGGCAGTGCAAGGACATGACAGTCCGTTGCTCACCTACAGACTCACAGAGAAGCAAATGCTTGCATTGACAGACTGGGGAACCAGCTATGCCAACAAGACAGCCTATAATACCTTCACGAGTGTTGTAGGCAATGACTTTTATCTGCCTAAAAACTTCGTGCATGCCCGTAATGCCAACGGATGTGTAGCAATGGGACTACATGGGTATCGTGTAGGAATTGGTGAGTATGGACGAACAGGAGGGTATTGTATGCACCCTCCTCACTTTTGGGGATGGACACCGAGAATGCAGGATGGCTGGCATCTCCGAAGAGTTGGCGGTCAACTGTTCTATCCGCAAGCCCCAATGGTGTCAGAGCGTTGGGACAGAAGAATGAATCCAGGTGAACTGCAATCAGGCGGTTATGGGTTCTATTATAAGGGACAGGCACAACAGCCAGTTGTAAGTCAAGATGTACTGCAAAATCTGCAAGCAGTGGTAACACCAGTGGTAAGCAGACCAAGAAGTAATGAACCAACCAAACCCTACAAGGAGTTGATAACATCACCTGTCTATTTCTCCAACGAGAAATGGCAGGAATGTCTTTCATCGCATGGTATCATCATTGATGAGCAGAGCAAAACGCTTACCATCCAGTCAAAAGCCACGAATGTAGATATGGTGTATGACTTGAAAGAAGACGAGTTGAAGGCGTTGACCAACAACTCCATCAAGCAAATGCCAATAGACAAACGACTGAACATACTGAACAATGTAATCAAAGATGACTTTGCGGATAAGGTTACCATGGATATGCTGAACAGCAAAGAGCGTATCAACATAGGATTGCGTCCAGAAGTGCAGCAAGAAATGGAGCAACGACAGCAACCAGTCGTTGAAGCCGGACAAGACGAAGAACTGACTGTGGAGCGAGAACCACAGATTCATGGTGACGCATCGGTAAACGGACAAGACCTGAACCTATTGGATGAAAGTAAAGGTTGGTACCGAGAAGTAAAGAACGGACGTGAGGTGCAAGTGGAAGAAATATATGTCGAAAAGATACAGAATACAGAAGTACCAGTTGCAGCAAGCGAGCAAGCAAAAGAGCAGGGACAATCAGCAAAGCAACAAGAAAAGGGCGATGTGAAATACCGCATGACAGCCATTATCAACGGAGAATCCATCAGTCATGAAATAAGCCAGAAACAATATGACAAGTTTATGGCAGTGGATGACTATCACCGTATGAAGCTCTTTTCCAACATCTTTAAGGAAGTGGACATGAAGTCACGTCCTGAAGCAAGCACTGGATTGGGAACCAAAATCTTTGCAGCTTTGGCAGCAGGAGCCGTAGTGACATCAGAAGTAGCGCATGGAATGAGCCATCATCCCCATCCTGAAATCTATGTAGATTGTACGGAAGGAAGACATTCCCCACGCCCCTACTTCAAGCCCGGAGTAGACATGCCCAATGAGGTGGCAGCGAGAAATTTCGAAGCACAGATGAATCAGGAAATAACAGAAATACGACGAGGATATTAATGAACGGAGATTTGACATACAATGACTTCTTGCAGCGATTGCGCATACAAGACGTGCTCGGGGATGCAGGTTATCACCTGAATAAACGAGATGGATTGCGCTATCCGTCGTATGTGCGGACAGACAGTGACGGAAGGCGTGTGCATGGGGATAAATTTCTGGTGACACCCAACGGACAATGCTGTTTTCAGCCACCACGTCAGAAACTGTATAATGTAATCTCCTTCATCAAGGAACATCCAGAAAAATTTGACGAATATCGAGCAGGAATGTCCACGGACAGATTGGTAAACTTGGTATGCAACCGCTTGTTGAACAATCCAGTGCAAGAGCACTACAACCCGATATTGGCACCAAAATCAACAAGTAAGCCATTCTCATTAAAAGACTATGATTTGTTGAAGTTTGACACTGGAGATAGAAACACCCAAAAGCCATTCTATTTCTACTTCAAGCCAAGAGGTATAGACCTGTATACACAGTATGCCTTTAACAAGCACTTTGTTCTTGCGACCAAACACAGGAACGACGGACTGAAATATACCAATTTGGCTTTTCCGTTGACCAAGCCGGGAGACAACACCATTGTCGGACTGGAAGAACGCGGTCGTCCAAGAATGGATGGAAGCAGCACATATAAAGGTAAGGCCGAGGGCAGCAATGGAAGTGAAGGTCTGTGGATAGCCAACTTGAAGAACGAACCTTTAGATTGTGTCGGTGGTGTCGGATGGTTTGAGAGCGCCTATGATGCAATGTCATTTTATCAGATACACCGTGAGGCAATAAAGCAAAATCCCGAGCTATCCCGTAAGGGCATATACGTATCTACTGGCGGTTCACCAACCAAAGGACAGATAAAAGGTATGTTGGAAGCCACACCGCAAGCTCAACATTATCTATGCTTTGATAACGATAAGGCAGGACGTGAATTTGTGGAGCTATTCAAACAAATTGCGAAAGAGCAAGGTATAAATCCAGACAACGTTAGAGTCATGCCAATCCCCATGTGGGCCAAAGATTGGAATGATGTGTTGTTGGACAAACCAAGTGAGGAGCATATCAAATCATTGGAAGGAGAATTCGAACCATTGGGAGTACCAGACGAAAGAAAACCAGGAGGAATGAGGAGGTAAAAATGAGAAGAATGATATTGGTGATGGGAATAGCTTTGGGAACAGCCATGAATGGAAAGGCACAGGTAACTGCATCAAATCCATTGGAATGGATGGCACTGGCAGAGGGTAATGAACTGTTGGAAAAGCAGATAGACAGTCAGATCAATGGTCAGAAGAAAACAGCCATATTACAGAATACCATTGCAGCCGAGTTCAATCAAATGCACAAATGGCAGAAACAATACAACAGCTATTTGAAAGACATCAGCGGTTACGCCTCTTCGTTGAAAGCCTGTACCCATCTATATGATGATGGAGTGAGAATCTTCATCACTTTAGGCAAGTTGCGCAAAGCCATCAACAATAATCCGCAAGGCATTGTTGCCAGTATGTCAATGAACAACCTGTATATTGAGACAGCTACAGAATTGGTATCAGTCTTTACCTTGCTGAACGATGCCGTATCAAAAGGAGGTAACGAGAACATGATAACAGGAGCTGACCGAAGCAAGACCCTTTGGGCTTTGAACGACAAACTCAGCTGTTTCAGCAAGAAACTCCATCGGTTGTATCTGAGCATACGCTACTATACATTCAATGACGTATGGAATAATGCTACGGCAGGAATGATAGACAGAAACAATGCAGATGTTGCAAGGCAAGCAATGGGACGATGGCGAAGAGCAGCACAAGTGACAGGAGAATAAGAACACTTTGTTGGAATAAGCCTTATTGAGCCTTTTTAGGCAGACTGATTCATAGCGGGTGATTGGCTGTTTGTAGGTGAATGAGCCTTTCTAAGCCTCTTTATGCCGACTAAGCCATTGATGAAAAATTTTATGCGATGAACAGGATTGGACGAATAAGTAGGATTGAACAAATACAATGTTGTACAAAAGAGCAATGGAATAAATGGGAGTTGTAAAATATATAGGAGCTGTGGCGATAGTGATGCTACTGAGCATTGATAAAACCTATGCCCAGTCAGACCCGACGTTGACGGGAATGATACTGATGTACACCAACAAGGCAGAGAAACAGTTGAAGAACCAAGAACAAGTGATGTTGATGATGACCACTGGTCATATCTGGACAAAGGAAGAAGTGAAGGCAACTACAGACTTGCATCGAGAGTTCAACAACTACCTTGACTCGTTTCGTTCGATTGTATGTTATGCATCGCAGGTATACGGATTCTATCATGAGGTGACGCAGCTCACAAATAACATGGGTGGATTAATCAAGCAACTGGATGCCCATCCGAGTAATGGATTGGCCGTAGCGTTATCCACCAAGCGCAATAAAATCTATCGTGAGTTGATACTGAACAGCGTAGAAATCGTAAATGACATACGAACAGTATGTCTGTCAAAGAATAAGATGACAGAGAAAGAACGTATGGAAGTAGTGTTTGGAATTCGTCCGAAATTGAAAGTGATGAACAAGAAACTGCAACGACTGACAAAAGCTGTGAAGTACACAAGTATGGGTGATATATGGTTGGAAATAGACGAAGGATCAAAGCCACAAAAAGCCAACAAACAAGAAATCGTGAATGCTGCAAAAAGAAGATGGAAACAAGCTGGACGAAACGTGATGCCTTAGCAATAAGCTGAGATAAGCCTCTTTAAGCCTTTCTAAGTTGAGGATGAAGGTAGGCATAGTAAGTTTCGTAGGGAATTGTAAGGCTATTAATAGTAGGTCGGATAAGGCAGATATGAGGCCAAATAAATAATGAAATAACAAAAAACGATAGAATATGTCATTTTGGAGTAAACTATTAACAGTAGGTGGCAAGGCATTGGGAGCCGCAAAGACCGGAGCGAAAGCCTCTGCAAAGTCTATAGGCAATTCTGTGATTCATCCGTCACAAACCCTGAACCACGCTGGCAAAGCGGTAAGGACAGCCACTGTAGGAGGAGCTGTAGGATATGTCGGTTGGGAAAAGCTCACCACAGACAAGAGTGTGACACGCATTGTAAGTGATGCCGTTATCGGAGAAGAAGCAACCAACGCCATTGCAGGAACAGCCAGCGATGTAAAGGAATTGAAAGACAAGGCAGGAGAAACGGTAGACAGCATGAACAATGCCATGGGCGACATCAACAGCAAGTGGAGCGGCATGAGCAAGTTCTTCCGCAATATCTTCAATGGAAACGGACTGGATATGTTCGGCAGTTTCTTCAGTAACCTCGGCAAGGGCAAAGTGTCGGGATTGAGTCTGGCGGGACTGGTGGCAGCAGCTTATCTCATCTTTGGTCGTTTCGGATGGCTGGGCAAAATTGCAGGAACCATGCTCGGTATGATGTTGGTGGGCAATAATGCCAACCTCAATCAGATGATGGGAAGTGACAGCGCAGGACAAAGACGTAGTGCAGCAGTGGCTACTGCCGAAGAGATACAAGTAAGAGGAATGAGAAGATAACAGAAAAAGTATGCAATATACAGAAGAAATGATATTACAGTCCAAGAGCGGATATTGTATGCCGTTTGAGGAGCAGCCTGGTAAAGAAGTGGCAATGACATTGGGATATGGAGAACAGACACATCCATCTACAGGAGAAAAGTTCTTTCATCACGGACTGGACTTTATGGTCAACCATTATCCTCTGTCCGCAGTGGCAAGTGGCACCGTATCTGGAGTTGGCAGTGACAGCATACACGGCATATACCAAACGATACGATATGGTAAATACGAGGTAATTTACGGACACCTTGCCAATGTGTATGCCAACTTCGGAGACCCAGTAGTAGCTGGACAAGCAGTAAGCCTGAGCAGCGACCGATTGCATATCAGTGTAAAATTCGACGGAGAGGAGCTGAATCCGTTGGAATTCCTGACCATGCTTTATGGCAATATCAAGGCTTTGAAACATCAAGGGAGGATTGGGGCGATAGACATTGATGATTTTGACATGAACATCGCCACACAATATGACAACGACAGAGAAGAAATCGAGTCATTGATGTTGCGTTATCTGCCATTATATATGGATGACCTACGGCATGGACAATACGCATTGTCTCCCCATCGGGAACAATCGCTACGTAACATTTTCTTGTTGGGAGCCATGAAACGCTACTTCTTTGAGGTTATGCCAAGCATGAGCAATCCGTTGGGTATCAGTCAGAGAAGTGTACCATTGGCATGTAAGGTACAGAATCTCCTAATTGGGGATTTTCTTGACTATTTGGCGTTACGCCACAATGTGTTCCTATCCACATTGAATGAAGCATTAAAAAAAAAGTCCACAGCGACCTCTTGAGCAGTAGTGGAGTCATCGATCCATTAATGAATTTGGAGGTGGACATTCAGAGCTTCGACATACCGAGAATAGTCAGCGTATACCCCGACCGCGCAGGAGTAAGATGGTGGACCAAAGCCTGGTTCAACAATCATGAGAACGGAGAGAGTTCTGTGGAGATAGAACGTCAGCAAGCCATTCTGTTTATTCTTGACCGCATAGAGAAAGACGAGTGGCTAACTGAATATTTTCCAAAGCAGATGGAAGTATACCATCATGCGATAGAGCAGACCAAAGAGCAACTGTTGAACCAAACCCTGTAAGTAACAAAGCAATGAGCATAAAGAACAGCAAACGATTTGCGGAGATAGAATATAGTCTGCAACATTACTTTGAAGGCAGTGTCTTGTCTGTAATGAAACAAGTCAGAAAGACCTTGAACGACAAGCAAGTCAAGGAACTGGCAGACTACCAGCGTAGTCCGGCAGGTATCATGGCATCATCCAATCCTATGTTGATAGACATGGGTTGGCAAGCAGTGCGCACAGCTGGCGAGTGGAACAGCAAGACCACCGAGGACTATCTCAGGATGTGCAATGAGAAAATGCAAAACGACAAAGCGATGCAGCGTGACTTCGCATTGTTGTCAGCAGAATGGCGTAAAGCCGTGGTGGAACAAATCGGACGTACAAAATACGATGCACTATCCAAACAAATAGGATGCGATTTGGCATATGCCTATATCGGTCAGCGGATGGAAGACCTGATGATCAACAAATTGGTTGTGGATGACATCCCCAAATCATCGATGGAATACATCATGCGAAAGGCTGCCAAGCAAAGTATCTGGGGATTTACTGAGGAATTGATGAAGTCCCCATTAACCAAAGAGATTGAGGAAAGAAGCGAGAAAGCCTACAAGCCAAGTACCACAGAGAAAGTTACGGGACGAGTGGCAGGTTCTGCAGTAGATGCCGTATCGATGGGAGCTTTTAATGGTTGGACAACCTTCGCCAAGTTCGTTGGCTGCGATGTAGCATTAGGATATGCCTTAGACAAAACCGTTGGCAGTACAGAGCACCGCAAGGAACAAGTAATGGAGCTAAGCATCAGCAAAGGAATCTTTGGCAGTAACAGCAATGTCTTCAACGGCTTTCGTAAACATGCCAATGAACTAGAAGAATCTGGAGGTTTCCTACAAACGCTTAACGGACAGTTATCACATAAAATCAAGTTACCAACAAAAAAATACAAGCCTGTGACATGGACAACAAACAGCAATAACAAATCCCCTTTTCCAGTGTTTACACCCAATACGGACTTTCTGAAGCCCAAAGACATACGTAAGGATCCAAAATACAAGGACGTTCCGTTGATTGTAGCACCAGGAAAGGAAGATGACTATCTGAAGGAAAAAGCTCAGCAAGAAGCGGCAAAACAAAAAGAGGCAGAGCGCAAAAGTACGGAAAGAAAACAGGGAAGTGACAGTTCAGGAGAAGCACAATCTGTTGACGCATCAGCAGATGAGGATAAAGCCAATCAGTTGCAGCAAGCCAATGAAAACGGATGGGAAGGACTGTTGGCAAATTTTGGCTTGGACGGTTTCGGCGACATCACCCATAACCTTGGATATGTGCTCGCCATGTTGCCAGATATGTTAGTAGGATTGCTTACTGGCAAGACAAAGTCCTTGAACATGGACAACAGCATGATACCATTGGCAAGTATTGTGGCAGGAATGTTCGTGAAGAATCCGATACTTAAAATGATATTGATAGGTATGGGAGGAGCCAATCTGATAAATAAAGCCGGGCATGAAGCATTGGAGAGGAAAGCCAATGAAGGCGTAGTGCCGGATAGATATGCAGCAAGCAATCGACAAGTCGCATACAGGCAATATGCAGACGAGCCATTGAATCCACGTTTAAGCAATCCAGTGCTAAAAGGCAGTTGTTTGATAGTACATATCGACCGGGTGCCCTGTACCATTCAATTGCCACAAACCGTGGTGGATGCATATCAGGTAGGGGCGTTGCCGTTGAATACCCTTGCCAATGCAATACTTGCAAAAAATGAGCAGATGCAATCTGTGGCCATGCAGCAGTATGAGAATGGTCGTGAGGAGCGTGAGACAGTCAGCAGATCAAGAGGAATACAATAAGAATATAATAAAAGCAAAATATGAAAGACAAGAGTCAGGCAGAAAAAGCGGCAGCAGAGAGACAAGTGGAATTACTCTCTACGGCGTTGGGCAGTGCGCCATCAGCAAAAGGATATTGGTTGAACGCATCGGGTAAGACCTATCCAAGTTTTTATCCCAAGGGATTGACAGTAAGTCCGTTCAATGCATTGATCATGTCATTGCATTCGGACAAGTCTGGTAGCAAGACCAACCTTTTTATGCCTTTCAGTGAGGCAGAAAGACAAGGAGTGGCGGTAAGGGAGCATGAACGAGGAGTACCGTTCCTTTTCTATAATTGGAACCAATACGTCAATCGTAACAATCCAAAGGATATTATCAGTCGAAACGACTATCAGGCATTGGATGCAGAACAGCAGAAGCAATATAAAGGTGTGCACAATCGAGAGATACGCACACTGTTTTGCATTGACCAGACCACAATGCCATTTGCCAATGAGAAAGAATACAAAAAACTATTGGCAGATTATGGCACAGCTGAGGAGCGAGGTCAGGGAGAAAGAGATGAGCGAGCCATGCATGTTCGTTTCAATGACTTCCTATTGAAAATGCGTGACAATCTGGTACCCATACGTACGGACGGCAGCGGTGTCGCACATTATGACACGGAAAAGGATGCAGTGTATATGCCACGCCAAAAAGACTTTGAACATTACAATGACTATGTGCAAGAAACATTGCGCCAGATTGTCTCTGCCACAGGACATCAGCAGCGGTTGGCACGTGAAGGCATGGTGATGAAAAATGGTACAGCCCCATCGGAGGATGCCATAAAAAGAGAACGATTGGTGGCAGAATTAGCTTCAGGAGTGAAGATGTTGGAGTTGGGACTGCCAGCGCGATTGTCAGAAGAAGGCTTGCATCTGACAGATTACTGGGTTCGTGAGTTGAAAGAGAATCCCTGCCTGATAGATGCTGTAGAGAGTGACGTAAACAATGCCCTTTTAGTGATGCGCAAGGCAGAGCAAGGAGAAAAGATAGAATACTCCACCATGCGAAATCAGCGAGAGACCAAGGAACTGATGGACCAGTTGCCTAAACACTATCTCATAGCGGATGAAATCAAACAGCATCCCGACAAAGACAACAAGACCATCGTATTGGTCATCGACAAGGAGAAAAAGACAGCCGACGTGGTTATGCCGTCAGGAGCCTCATTAGAAGTGAACAATGAGATACAGGGCATGAGCAAGCAGCGCATCCAGAAAGCATTGGAACGTGAAGGCATCGAAACCATACGCTTCTACAATCCTGACGGAGCATTGGGGTACCGTCCCGATGACAGTTACTTTGCGGACAAGCAAGTGGACATCGCCCGACTGAAAAATTGGTCGTTGGAACACCTATCCACATTAGATGCCAGTCCTGCTGTAGAGCGAGCCAAGGATGTTGGGTTCAGTCAAGTACAGATGATACAAGACGACAAAAACCGTTGGGCATTGTATATCAAGCCCGAGGGACAGAACGGATATAGCATATATCCAGACAAGGCAGACATCAACCAGTTCTTTACTACACTGAAGCAGTCGATGGACAATTTTGAAGCAGTAAAGATGGAGTTGGCAAACAAGTATCACCACCGTGCAGCCGTACAACCTGACTTGAAAGTGGACCTGTTCGGGAGCAATGACCAGGACATAGATATGAACCGCATAGAACGTGTGTGCGTATTCAAGACCAAAGAAAATGGCATTCTTTGTTCAGCAACCATCGACGGAGAGAAGATGAAGCCCCGATGCATTACCCCACAGCAATGGCAGCGGTTATGGGTAGTAGAAGACAGAAACAGCTATAAAACCCATTTGGCAGCAACCCTATTTGCTGACGTGCTGAAAGCTGGAGAAAAACAAGAACAAACATCATCGGAGAAACAGGAAGCGGAGACCGAGGTGAAGCAGGAACAGCAAGGAACCACAGAGAAGCATGAAGAGGAACACCGGGAATATCACGAGGAAGAAGACAAACAAGACAAATCCGAGGAGAAGGTCAAGGAGGAAAAAGCAACTGAGGAAAAGAAAGCACAAGAAGCCCAAGGCAAGAAAGAGCAGAATGCATCTGGCATAAAAAAGCAATGGGATGACTTGAAAGCCAAGCACCCAGATGCATTATTGTTGTTCCGCATTGGTGATTTCTATGAGATGTACAATCAAGATGCACGCAAAGGGTCTGAGATATTAGGAATCACGCTGACCAAACGAGCAAGCGGCAATATCAAAGAAATGGCAGGATTTCCATACCATGCCCTTGACACCTACCTGCCCAAACTGATACGAGAAGGGCAACGAGTAGCCATCTGTGATATGTTGGAAGAGCCCAAACGGCACAAGCAGGAGGAAGTGAAAGAGTTGGTAGAACCATCGAGAGGAATGAAGCGGTAGGTTTAAGTACAGTAAAAGGATAACAAAAAGTAGTAAGAACAATGAGCAAGAACCAATCATACGCCGACCAATATGCAGAGGCGGCTATGGAGCAGATGAAGCGTTATGGCATTCCTGCCTCCGTTACCTTAGCGCAAGGCATATTGGAAAGCAGTAATGGAGAGAGTGAACTGTCACGATTAGGGAATAATCACTTTGGCATCAAAGCAACAGCTTCGTGGTTGAAGAACGGAGGTGAATATCTGGTATATACGGATGATAAGCCCAATGAAAAGTTTTGCAAATACAGTTCTGTGGCAGACAGTTACGAGCATCATTCCAAGTTCCTCGCTAATAATCAGCGTTATGCCAAGTGCTTTCAGCTGTCACCAGATGACTATAAGGGTTGGACTAAAGGGATTGCCAAAGCCGGGTATGCATCAGGTATGGGGTATGCGGCACATTTGCAGGACATCATTGAACTGAATGGATTACAGAAGTATGACCAGCAAGTGATGAGCGAGATGAAGGTGCAAGGGAAGTCATTTGGAGTGGAGAACAATCCAAGACAAGCAGCAAGCGAAGAACAAGTACAAGACAAACGACCAAATGGCAAGTATTCATTCCCTTTGCTCCGTGAAACCTATCTATTCATCACTTCTCCGTTCGGTATGCGTCAAGATCCGATGGACAAGAGCAAGCAGCAAATGCATAAAGGCTTAGACATCCGTTGTAAGCATGATGCCGTATTAGCAACCGAGAATGACGGTAAGGTGGTAGCCGTCAACCAGAATGTGAATACAGCAGGAGGAAAAAGTATCACGGTGGAATACAATCGTGAGGACGGCAGCAAGGTGCAAACTACCTATATGCATTTGTCGGAGGTAAATGTAAAAGTGGGCGATACCGTGTCAGCTGGACAAAAGATAGGTGTAACAGGCAATACTGGAACAAGAACCACAGGAGAGCATCTGCATTTTGGAGTAAAAACAATTGCAGCAGACGGGACAAGTCGGGACGTGGATCCATCCAGTTATCTGGCAGAAATCGCACAAAAAGGCAACATCAAACAGCAAGCCTTGTATAATGGCAATGACCTGTTGGCAAAATACAAAACCGATGTGCCAAGCAATACAGAAAGCATGTCACCCGATGCATGGATGAAGAAGTTGCTGTCGTCTGAAGATAGCGGTGTAGGATTACCAGTTGGCAGTGACCCTATCTTGGAAATGGCAATGACAGCTTTCTCATCGTTGATGATATTGGCTGTGAAAATAGATAACAAAGAAGCCGAGGAACAAAAGGCAGCTATCAGTCAATCAGTCAGTGAACGGTCTGTAGATTTGACTTCACTGGTATCAGGCATGAAAACATGCAGTCTGAGTATTGTTGACAATGGTCGTGCGATACTGACGGCAGACAATGGCAATGTCAAAGTAAGCCGTGAACTGACATCAGCAGAATTGAGCAGACTGTCCGCCACCTTGAACGACCAAGGATTGAACGAAGATACCAAACGGTTGCGAGTAGCAGGAATGGTAAACAGCATTGTCATCAGTCAGCAGGCTTCGCAAAATTTTGAGCAAGAAATGCAGGAACAGCAGGGACGCAACGAAAGCATGCACAGATAAATGAAGTGTGGTGATTGAGATAACTTTTTAAAAAGTATAAGACTATGATGAAATGTAATGTAACTATTTGCGGTGTGGTGAGCAAAGCTGCCACATGTCGCACGAATAAAGAAGGGAAGCCGTTCGTAACATTTAGTGTTGCAGTGGTCATCCCTGCCAAGAACGGAATCAAGAAAACAATTGAAGTTAGCGTGTTGAAGGATGGAACAATGACGGAAGTAGGCAATATTGTGACGGGACAGCGCATAGAAGCAGTCGGTGTGCTTATCCCCAGGAAACATGGTGAGAACATGTATTACAACATGAATGCAACAGCTGTCAATACCGATACAACTGTAAAGGCAGACAGCATTGTAGGACAGTTGGAGTTCCGTGGAAAGATAGGTAAAACCATCGACGAGAAAAAGAGCAAGAAGGGTGAGCCGTACCAAATGTTTTCAGCTTATTCAGCTACTAAAGCAGAAAACGGTTTTGAATATATCTGGGTACGACTTGTCCGTTTCAACAAGGAGCGTGAGGCGTGGTTCGTACCAGGATGCCGAATAATGGCTAAGGGCGAACTGGAGTTGTCACTCTATAACGACCGACTAACATTCTCATGTAAAGTGGACGAATTGGCGGAATACGTACCACAGCCGTATAACCCTAATGCTTGACGCTTATGGCAAGATACAACAAACCAACCAGTGATGGTCCGAGCAGTGAGGAAAAAGCTTTGGACCTATTTGCAGAGATGATGATAGAAAAAATCCAAAGCATTGACAAAGACTGGAAAAAGCCTTGGTTTACAGATGGTGCACTGCAATGGCCGAAGAACCTTAATGGCAGAGATTACAACGGTATGAACGCTCTTATGTTGCTCATCCAATGCGAGAAACAAGGTTGGAAAATTCCACGTTTCTGTACATTCGACTGTGTGCAGCGGTTGAACAATACGGAGAAGAAGGATGCCAACGGAGAGGCATTGCCACGTGTGTCTGTGTTGAAGGGTGAGAAATCGTTTCCTGGTGCGCCCATAATGGCTGCATGTTAAATATCTCTTTGGCAAGAGATTAGACTAGGTTCCAATGGTCTACTTCCAACCGACTTACCTTGAGAGGAAACTCGTATGGGGAGTGTAGCATGTCGGTAACGCAGATAAGCAACTAACTGCTATGTTGTATTAGGTCTGCAAGGAAGAAGGATAGTCATGAGGATAAAGCCTGATTGGTTGAATGATAGTTCAGTGACCCACGAATCGGTGGTGACGGAAAGCAGTTACAAACGTCACTCCGAGATACTCGACCTTACACTGGGAGAGGAAGAGCAGGAACATATCTCGGCACAATCGCAGTATGCGAGCAAAAGGACGTAAGTCATATCCGACAATCTATCGAGCCAAATAGTTAACATGCATCTAAATGGGGATTGCCTAAGTTAGAAAGCCCTTAAAAGGCTATGAGTTTCAGACTCTGAAAATCTAATATGGCAACGGAGCCTCCGTAGTACTCTGAGCAAGATAACGACTTGTACATGGGGAAGGGAGGCAGTTAATAACTTTAGTACAAACAAAGGAAAATGTGAGAGACATTATGAGAAATCCCGAGCTAGTATTAAATAATATAGCGGCACATAGCAAAGTTTCGGACTACAAGTACGAAAGGCTGTACCGTCTACTATTCAATGAAGAGATGTTCTTTGTCGCCTATCAACGCATTTATGCGAAACAAGGCAACATGACAGCTGGAACTGATGGCAAAACCATTGACGGCATGAGTCTTCAAAGAATTGAAAGCCTAATAATGAGTCTCAAAAGTGAGGCTTACAAACCAAATCCGGCACGACGTGTCTACATACCCAAGAAGAACGGAGGCAAAAGACCTCTGGGTATTCCATCGGTAGAAGACAAGCTGGTGCAAGAGGTAATCAGAATGATTCTTGAAGCCATATATGAAGGTGCATTCCAAAGCACATCTCATGGCTTCAGACCCCATAAGAGTTGCCACACTGCACTTAAGGATATTCAAATAAACTTCAAAGGAGCGAAGTGGTTCATCGAAGGAGACATCAAAGGCTTCTTCGATAATATAGACCACGAGATTTTGATTGCAATCCTAAGGGAACGCATATCAGACGAACGATTCCTAAGACTAATAAGAAAATTCCTTAAGGCTGGATATATGGAGGATTGGACATATAATAAAACCTTCTCTGGAACTCCTCAAGGAGGTATTATAAGCCCAATTCTGGCAAACATCTATCTTGACAAATTCGACAAGTATATGAAACAATATGCCCAAGAATTTGACAAGGGTGTTAAAAGGCGGACCAACCCAGAATACAATGTATACCGAAATCGGATGACCGCAATCCAACGCAAACTTAAAGTCGCACAGGGTGATACGGAGAGGCAATCGCTTCTTCGTAAGCTCAAAGCCACACGTGCAATCATGGTGACCATCCCATTCGGAATGAGCATGGATGAAAAATACAGAAGATTGAAATATGTGAGATATGCAGACGACTTTCTTATCGGAGTAATCGGCACCAAAGCCGAGTGTGTCAACATAAAAGAGGACATAACCAAATTCATGAAGGAAATCCTACATTTGGAAATGTCCCAAGAAAAGACACTAATAACACACTCCGAAGAGAACGCGCACTTTCTCGGATACGATATCCATGTACAGAAATCAGACTTACTCAAACGAAATGGAAACGGAGACAAAGCAAGAATCCATACGGGAACCGTTGTTTTGAAAGTCCCCGTAGAGGCAATAAAATCCAAACTAAAAGCCTACAAGGCAGTTGAATTCAAGACTGTAAATGGCAGAGAAGTCTGGTGGCCGATACGAAGGAACAATCTGATAGGAAAACCCGAAGAGGAAATCATTGCCCAAGTCAACTCCGAGATAAGGGGTCTCTACAACTACTATGCGTTTGCACACAACGTGTCACAAGTAGTAGGCTCGTTCGGCTATGTCATGACATTCAGTTTCTTCAAAACCCTTGCGGCGAAACACCGCAGTTCCATACGAAAGATAAACAAACGCTATCGCAAAGGTAGCGACTTTGTAGTCAAGTATAAGGATAAGAAGGGTAATGAAAAGTGTATTGTCCTGTACAATGGCGGCTACAAGCGTAAAGCGGAGGCGAACAGATTTGCGAATATTGATGAGCTCAATCACCGCATATATACGCCCCTCCCAACTATGGTTGACAGACTGAAACTGGGTAAATGCGAATTATGTGGCTCTAGCTCAGATTTGGTCATGTACCAAGTTAGAAATCTCAGGCTATTGAAGCCAGACACAAATTGGCATAAACTGATGATTGAGAAGAACCGCAAAACGCTTGCAGTATGTGAGAATTGCTATCGAACGATTCACAGCTATGGCAAATAGATTAATGTTATTAATGGAGAGCCGTATACATGGGAACATGTACGTACGGTTCGGAGGCAGGTCTGCGGAAACCTGCTGCCGAAAGGCAGTAAGGCGCCGCAAACCGAGCCTACTTTTTATAACCACCTTTACCTGCGTTGATAAAGACACCAGGGAACGCATCAAATATGATGACTACCGTCAACTGTCGGAAGAAATGAAAAAGCAGTACAATGTATATCCGAAACTGCAAGTCTATAGAGTTTTCAATGTACAGCAAACCAACTTACAGGAAGTTCGTCCCGAGATGTGGGCAAAGTTGGAAATAGAGTATGTAAAACCGGTGCAGGAACAAGGCGAACAATTCTCATTCGCTCCTATCGATGCAATGATAAAGGACAACCGCTGGATTTGTCCCATCAAGCCACAATATGGAAACAATGCATATTTCTCAATTAGCAAGAATATGATTGTAGTGCCAGAGAAGCAACAGTTTGTGGATGGAGAATCGTTCTATGGAACCTTGTTTCATGAGATGGCACACTCGACTGGACATGAGACAGTACTCGACCGTTTCAAACCTACAACATTCGGTTCATCTGAGTATGCACGTGAGGAATTGGTGGCAGAATTAGGCAGTGCGCTTGTCGCCCAAAGATATGGAATGGCAAAACATATCAAAGAAGATAGTGCAGCTTATTTGAAGTCGTGGCTGGAAAGTTTGAAAGAGTCACCACAGTTTATCAAGACCACGTTGCTTGATGTGAAGAAAGCGACATCAATCATCAATCAACATATTGATAAGATGTCGCTCGAACTGGAAGAAGCACAAACGGAGGATGTTGCAAAAGAAGCAGACCAGAAAGTTGCAGATAATAAGACTGTTACACCCTATTACGCTTCTGTTGCCTATCTGCAGAGTACCGATGACACAAGTGTATTGGATAGTTTGAAAGATATAGGTGACTATGACCGTCTGCTGCAAGAGGCAAAGGAATATGACCAAGGCGATGCCATTGATTTGGAACACACGTATAAGAGTGCCGTGCAGAACCGTGGTGACGATGTACTGGTGGAGGATGCAGACTATGCCGTGGTGTATAATGGTAGTGTTGGCGGCACCTATGAGGTAATGCGCAAGGTGACAGAGGAAGATGTTCGTGACAGTATTACTCGATACGGATTGCCTTCTGAGGCATCAAAGGATGTGGAAGAAGTGGGCAAGGCAATGATTGCCGAAGACTTTTCCGACTTGGCGAAGCGCAAGGCACCTGTCTTTGAAATGCCGAGTGGTGATGTGCTGCATCTGCAATACGACCGTGAGCACGACAGTTTTGAGGTCGGAACTGTTACCAATGCCGGGTTGGCAGTGCAGCATATTCTCAGCTACGACCACAACTTGTCACTTGCAGACAATATCGAGGACGTGTATAACACACTTTGTGAGTTGCCTGACTATCAGTTACAAGAGGAAAACGCGGAAGAAGAGAATGTGGCAAAGGCTACGTTCCGCAGATAAGAGAAGTCAGCCGTAGGGAGAAGTTATTGTCCTCTCCTTACGGCTGGCTTTTGTTTGGTCTAAGCGTTGAAGGCATTACTGAGAGCAGTGTGCAGTTGAAACACCATATCTTCTGCAGCTTTCATATCCTCCACAATGTCCTCAATGTGGTATGGCGCACCATTCTGTCCGTGTCCGTTCGGACCAATCCATAGATATGCTTCATAGTCGGGGTCGTAGTCCTGGTAATATTCAAAGATGTTTTCCAAAAGCACATCGTGGTCATTGTCAAAAGTGTTGGCAGAGAAAGAGAAATCCTGTCCTTGGGGCGTGAACTTTGCAAAATTGAAAGTGATGCGTAATTCATTCTGCTCCTCGATAGTGACAGCCCAACCTTCTTTTTCGGCTACACTGATAACCATGTCTTGTATCTTTTCCATATTGTGATAGTTTTTGTGCCGTAGACTGGTTTGAGCAGCCTACGGCAGATGTAACAAATTAGCTCTTTTGGGGCTTTGAGTAAAGGCGATGAAGAAAGCTACGCAATTCATCGTCTTGTATGTTCTTCAGTTTGGTTGGTGTATAACCTTTTACCTGACATACATGGAACTTGTCATTAATCCCATACTTGGTGCCATCAATCTCTATTTTCTCCAATTCGTTTGCTGATACATAGCCGTATTCCGTTTCGCACAATCCGCATACAATAGTGAATAACATAAAGTCATTTCCTTCAGTCTGTCCTTCAAGAACAAACCATCTGATGCGTCCTATGGTAAATACAGCCACACAAATAGCGTCTTTGCCTTTTTCCTCTTGTGAGTAAAGAGGAAAGTTTTTTATTGCCTCCATAAACTGAGGCGTAATCAGTTTGTTCGTCATGTCAATACTATTTTGCTTGTTCATAAATGTTCGGTTCGCTTGTCACGTTGTAGATATAATCACCACAACGTACCAACAATGCGTCCTTGCCATAATAAAGGCTTTTCATGCATTTCACACTGCCTGTCTTGTGGAAATTAGGGAAACGGCAGATGTCAAACCGCTTGCCTTGTTCTTTTGTCAGTCTTTTTACTTTCATATCCGTTTGAATTGAATTTTATTTTCTTCCCTTTGATTGAAGCCTTATCAGCTTCGCTTGTCGGGAACTTGATTTTTCGTGCATTTCTAAACTGCATGACAAGAGTGATAAGGCAAGCAAATGACAAGGAATTGAACGGAATACCCAATATCTTTGATTTGGGAAGGCTGCCGTTCCATTCCGAAGTGCTTAGCCCAAAGGCGATGCTTGACGTTCACTCAATGCAGTAACTTTGCATAGAAAAATGAGTGCGGACAAGTGATGCGGAATGTGTCTGATAATCATTCGCCTATATATAAAAGGTATAATGATTATAAAAATGGACAAGAAAACGTATTATGTGGCTGTCGATAAAAATAGAACCTGGAGAAGTATAAAGAGTGGGACGAAGAATATTGCACAGACCTATATCTGTATACATGGAGATTTACGGAAGAAATCTACACTGGAATTACAAAAGGCTAACGCTTTAGATAAAAAGATGTCGAAATGCCCAAGAAACGTGGTCGCAAGAAGAAAGCAGACACATTCCCAGGATAAAGTATAAGATGAAATCCAAGATGCAGACTTGTTCGTACTGCATCTTGGATTTTGCGATTATTCGGGTTGTGACAGCCATTCTTTCCAATCCATTTCGTCAATGGTTAAAACGTCCAATTCCCAATCATATTCCAATTCAGGCATCGGTTCTCGTGAATATGGGAAATGTATCGTGTAGCCGATTTGCCCATAGGAGGCGTGTAAGGGTGTCACACACAATTCCTTCTCAAAATAGATCTGCGGTGTAAGATATTTATCCCAAGCAAAGCGTTCTGCCTTAATATTACGGCATAAACGGTTTATGTACTGTTCTGTTGTCATTGCTATTGGTTTTAATTGGGTATTGCAAGCCAACCATAATGAGGTCAGCTTGCAACACGAATTTATTATGCAGTCATTCTCTCCATGACCAGTCCGACATTCTTTTGTACGAGATTGATAATGGCATCGTGATAAGGAGAATTGCCATTGCAAATGCCACGAGACTGTAACACTTTGAATGTTTCAAGGCTCAATTCCACTGTCTCGATGCGTTCTCCGTCAATTCGGGCGGACAAGACAAGTGAGTTGGGCTTTTTGTAGTATTTGCATTGTCCTACGCAATGGTGTAAGGCATTTCCCTCTTGGTAATAGGCATCCACGCTATCCAAAACACTTACGACAATAATACCATCAGTGAAGGACAAACCAAAGAACTTGCGCTTCATTTCCTCAAATGCCGCTTCGTCAGCCATTGCTACTATTCGTTGCCGTTCTCTTTCTTCTCGCTCTTTAATACCATTGAGCCTCGCACGTACCTTGTCATGCTCCTTTTTAAGATTTGTAGGACATACATAATGTGCGTTGTGAATGTCATTTCCGTTTCTCGCCAACATACGGATGTAATCCACCCACATTTGAATATCTGTTATATGGTAGCCATTGCGTAATACGATTTTGTATGATGCCCAACAGAAATTCAAATCATCATTATGCATAACGAAATGACGGAATGCTGTTATATCATTCACTTTCAACAAGGTTTCAATTCTACTATCCGTCAGTAAGGCAGACATCAATCTTTGAGGAGCAATGCCAAAAAATGAATTTTTCAGTCCGTTACGGCTTAACTTTGGAATTACCTTGCACTTTGGATAGGTATAGCAATCAGCGATATACAGATACGTTTCCTTGTATTGCCGTAATTCAAGTTCGCTGTTCCAAGCGAAACTGTCCACATAGCATCCCATTGTGCGCCTTAGACCTGTCACTTCCGTATTGCCGTTTTCATCAATCCATACCCTTGCCACTTCCATGAGTGATTGCATGGGCTTCTTTTTCTTGTGGAATGTCACATCAAACCGAAAGACACGCTGCAACTGCAAGTCATCTTGAATGTCAATCACGGAGAAATATATCTTTTCCTTGTAATTTCTTCTGAGTGTGTTCTTGATTTCCAATGTTGTATGACAATGAGGACAACGGCAATGTTTATTATTACTATCGTTCTGCCATTGGTGACCGCAGTCCATACAGGTAGTCATTCCGTTTGGAGTACGGAAAGCCATGTGTTCTACGCAATGTTTGAAAGCCCAATCCACAGGTTCCTGTCCGATAGACTGTAACTGCCCATTGGCAGCCACGACCTTGTATTCTAATTTTGTTTTCGGTTTCATACGCTTAAAAGTCAAAGAGTGAGGGAGTTGTTATTTCGGGTTGCGCTTTGGGTGTCTTCGGCTTGTTGGCACGCTTCTGCATCTTGCGCAGTTGCTCGGTTTGATATTCTTTCAACGCCTCTTGCCTTGCTTGTGCCTTTTCTTCATCTGTGAGTTCAACGGTATGGTTTACAATCACATTGCAGCCAATAGGGTTGCCGATTTCGATGTCATCTTCATCAAAGAAATGTACGGCAAGAGAATACACCTCCTCGTCGGTAAGTCCCATGCATTTGCTTCTTTTTACTTGGTTTAGGATAAATGTCACACAGTCATCCATGTTCTTGTTCTCTTTGGCATACGACACGGCAAAAAGTTCATCGTTTTTGGCTCTCTCGTCCAAATACGCCTTGATTGCCTGTCTGAAATGTTCAGTCGCTTTCATTGTATCAATCTTTTTATTGCATTAAACATCAGTATCTTTTTCTTCCCTTATTTTAAAGCCTTTATCAGCTTTGCTTGTCGGGATAGATTTTTCGTGCAATACAGAACGGCGTGAACAAAGGAAAAAAGGCAAGTAAATGGCGAAAGATTTAATGGAATACCCAATATCTTCGATTTGGGAAGGTTGTCGTTAAATCAACCGCACATTAGCATAGCGGTACTTGACGCTTGACTGGACGCAGTAAATTTGCAAAGAAAAATAGAGCGACATGCAAGGCTAATATGGATAAAAGTTCATAAAACAGGCATAAAAAGGTAGAATTTTAGGGTTTGACGTGAAAAGTTCACGTCAAACATAGCGTATTCTCATAAAAACATAGTAATTTTGTACAAAACAAAAATAGAAAGTTATGTTATACAGGGTTATAATAGACAATTACAAGTCGTTTGCAGAAGAAACGGCTTTTGATTTGTTTCCCAATCCTAAAAGGGAAACATTCCCTAATCATGTATATGGTGAGGGTGCTACACCTGTGTTGAAAAGTACGGCTATATACGGTGCCAATGGCGCAGGAAAGTCTAACCTTATAAAAGGTATGCAGTTCATCAAAGAATTTACGACCACGATGAGTACTGGTAAGGACGCACAGAAAATGCGCAATTGGTATCTTAACAACAGATTCAAATTGCCTGTGGAAGATGAGAACAAGCCTATCACGATGGTCGTTGAATTTGAAAACAATTCGCAAGCCTACATCTATTGCATAGAGATAGATATCGATGGCGTAAAGTCAGAGAGTCTGTTGCTTTCCGGATTAGGCAAGAGCAACCATGTCGTTTTTCAGAGAGACAGAGAAAGCGTTGCCTTCAAGAAAGCCAGAGTAGTAGAAAGCATCAAGAAAATTCTTGGAAGACAAATTGCCGATAATCCGTTTGGATCTGTACTTGCTATAAATGGTGTACTGCATCTGACAGAGGACGAGCATATGCGGAATGCTTTCCTATGGTTTTTGGAAAAACTTGAAGTGGTAGAAATCAGTAGGGATATACCTTGGCTGATAGAACATTTCAAGGATAATGCCGACATGATGAATTTTGTCGGAGAAATATTCACGAAAGTCGGATTAGGCATACAGAGCCTTTATATAAAGGATGAAAGCTTTGACCAGTGGCTGAAGAATGTCAGTCAGGAAGAAGGAAAGGTCGCTGATATAATGACCAACAAAGGCTTGTCTCTGTCAAAAATGATAGATGACGTACCTATGCTTACAGTAACGGAAGAAGATGGTAAACGCCTTGTTCGGGAATTTGTATTCCAACAGATAGGCAGAAACGGATCCGTTTGTGATATGGATGTAATGTCACAATCGACTGGAACATTGCGACTGCTGACGCTGATTCCTGCCATTTATTTTGCAATCAATAATGAAAAAACGGTATTGATTGACGAGATAGACAATGGTATTCACCCGATGCTTATAAAAAATCTGGTAAAATTCTTCGGAGAGTCGAAGTCTAATGGGCAGTTGATTTATACAACCCATGAAACGGCTTTGCTCAATCAGCAAGAGCTTCTGAGACCCGATGAAGTGTGGTTCGTAGAAAAAGTGGAAGGATGTACCAAAATGTATTCACTCAATGATTTCAAGATACATAAGACAATATCCATAGAGAACGGCTATCTTGACGGAAGGTTTGGAGCCATACCGTTTATTGGAACATTATAATCGCATGAGATATGGATTTAAACAAATTGCGATATTCCAAGACTGTTGCTGTCAAGGATATGGAGGCGCATTCCAATAAAACGGAAAAAGTAGCTGTTTTAGAAAAAGACAATTCATTGTCCGTCGGCAAAATGCCTTCAGACTACGCAAAAGGTGAGGCGACCATTGAGACTAAAATTGTCTTCATCATTTCGGGTGGCGACAAGCGAGAGAAGGATTATTTCAAAATGCTGATGAAAGACCGCCATATCAGAAGATTGAAAATTGCCTTTGTTTCCAAGAAAGGGCAAGGTCTTGTACCAAGCCAAATATTCGAGCTTGCAAAGGAATACCTTTTCAACAAAAGGTTCGTAACAGAAACAGACAGTTTCGGTATCGATGCTAACGATACATTGTACCTTGTTCAAGACATGGACGAGTTTGAGGCTGATATACGAGCTATGTTTGATAAGGGTGATGAGATACGACAGGCAACATGGATAGTAAGCAATCCTTCAATAGAAATATGGCTGTTTTACCATAATTTCGATACACCGGAAGGATATTTGGATGAAGGCTTGAAGAAGCCTCTGAGTGAAAGAAGTCAATGGCTAAAGAAAAAGTTGGATGCCTTGGTGCCAGGGGGCATCAATCCAATTAACGCATTTGCAGATATTCGTATTGCCATTGCGAACAGTAAAGCCAATTATAAGGAGTGTAATGGACTTCCTGATGTCTATTCTACTCAAATGCACATTCTTGCGGAAGACATTTTGAATACACTTGGCAATGAATTTGACGAAATGCTGCAAAGAAGAAAAGAGATGGCAGAACGGTTTATGCGAAGTAAAATATAAAATGGAACGACCCTATATAGTAACAGCCGACTCATCACGAGCCGGCTGTTCTTGCAATTGATTGTTTTGTCGTATGAATTTATAAAAGCCTATCTATGATAGAGCATCACTTTCGTCTGCCTATTTGCCTCGTTGGGAGTATAATCGGATATTCCACCTTCGTTTATAAGAGTGATACAATCAGATGCCACCCCTCTCTTATTCAATTCCTTGGCAATGAATTTTGCCCTGGAAGTTCCAAGATTCTTGTTTATTTCTGCCGAACCAGTAGCACTATCCGCTGCCCCGACGACCTTTACTCTTAAGCAATGTTCGTTGGAGACGTGTGCAATCTCGTCCAAGTTCAGTAACTGTAACGGAGTGACAAGCTGCGTTGTGCCAAGCTCAAAAAAGAAGTAAACGGGTGTCCCAATACAAACATTGCCATTTTGCATTTCAGAAAAATAGCCAGAGGTTCCGTGTTCATTCCTATCGAACAAGGAAGTGCTATCATTTTGGACAGGCGTGTTGCCGTCCCAACGCTTGTTGTTCAATCTTGCACGAAGAGAATTCAAACCGCTGTAGTCATTGCGAGTGTTGTGGTTACCAACATTGCTATTGGCAGTTGGGCAATGATTAGAATAGGTATATTCGACATCCGTGTGAGCAGATTTGCCGATACGCTTCCATCCAACTTTACCAATATTGAAGGACAATCCTGCTGTCAAAGACATCAGATGATCATCAAATCTGCCGACTTTTCCATAGCCGTCAAACTCCTGAAAGGTGGTCGTATTGCCAATCTCCAAAGTAGCTGATAGTCGTTTCGTTAGACGATACTGACCTTGAATGCCGTAAGAGAGTGCAAAAGGCTTTTGTCCATTACTCTTATTGTGGAGCAAACCGACACCAACAAAAGGAACGATACCCAAACGGACATCATCCAGTTTGCCGTATCTATTGCCAAGCATATTCCACATAAAATCAGCGTGAAGATGCTGATAGTCTTGAACGACAAGATTACAGTCTTTGAACTGCATACCCTGGTAATATAAGCGACCACCGACAGCTGGCGTAATCCATTTGCCGAATGTCAATCCGAATGTCGGCTTGATACGTCCGAACAAATCCTCACAACCTAATGGTTTGCCGATGAAAGCATTCGTTCCTCCAGAAATACCAACAAACCAATTGTCTGACCATAAAGAACCAATAGCAACGGCATCTTCATTTGACGGGCTTCCAAAAGGCAAGCTCTTCGTACAATACTTCGTTTCTATTTTGGTAGAATCCATGCAAGTGGATAGCACACCTGCTTTCATCTGCAGTGTACACGCCATTGCAAGCATAAGTATAAATTTCTTTCTCATGTTCTTATTTAATTTAGTCATTAGAAAAGGATTGAAATGGAAACCATGCCGATTAGCGTTTAGGTTTCTTGCCGATTGATGGACGCATCATTTTGCATGCCATCATCATGCAACGCCTTGCCCAAGCCCGGTTATCCTCGTCATCATCACGTCCCCATTTCATATCATTACCACTACCGCCACCACCATTTCCTTCGGCAAAAGTTGTGGCATTATCCACCATACCGAGGAACAAAAGTGTAGCGCAATGCATGATTTCTGTTCCTCGCTCTGCAAGGTCTTGAAGAAGAGAACCATCAAATATTTTCAGATCGACCTCGTTGAGCATTGCCAATCTGTGCTGTTGTTCGTTTACCAGATTTTCAAGCAATGCATCTTTCAACAGACTGTCCACTTTGGAATGAACATCACGGGCATATTCCTGCGCCTCCGATTTCAAATCGTCTGTACGTTGCTGAATGTCGGTCATATCACTTTTCAGTTCCTCAAGCTGTTGGTGAGCCATCAGCAGTTTCTCTTGCTTGTCTGCCAATTTGTTTTGTACAATGGTCAATTCATCTTCAAGTTTAGCAACTGCTTCCTTCAATGCTTCAGGATTTGCTTTTCCTTCAAGAATCTGTTGCTGCAAGTTAGCAAGCTGTGCCTCCTTTTCAGCCTTCTCCCTAAGTAGATTTTCCACCATAGAAGAGAGTCCTTTAACTCTTCGCCGTGCAATGTCAATCTCCTTATTAAGGTCTGAAAGAGCTTTCTTGTGTTGCACTATCTGTTGTTCTATAGTTGTACATTGCTCAGATAGATGCCGACGGTATTCCTCCGTGCTTCTATGGCGAGCACCAGTTTCTGCAACAGATGTTCCTCTGGACATTCCCCACTTTGCGTTGACCTCTGCAAAGTCGCTGTGTAGTTGCTTCATCTTGGCACTGTATTCATATTTGTCCTTTCCTGCAAAGAGCTGCTTGAACGCAAAACGTCCATCCTTAATCGGCAAAAGAGTGCAGTGTATATGAGGGTTCAGTTCATCGCAGTGTACAATAAAAGCAGCGATATTCTCTTCTCCATATTTTTCGCAGACAAAGGAATAAACATCCTTTGCCCATTTCTCTATGTCCTCACATCGTTGAATGTGGCTATTGTCTGCTCCATGCTCGAAGTTTACCTTTTGGGTACCATACGCAAGTTCATGCATACGCTCTCTTGAACCACCGAAAATGCAATTCACAACAGTTCGGTATTTGGGCTCCAAAAGTCCATCATTCGGATCTTTGATGCCTCTTTCACGTAAGTTCTCAGCCATACGTTCTGGAATACTCTTCGCCTTGTTGATTGGAGCTACCAAGCCACCCTTGACAATTTCAAAATTAAGATGTTCACGTGTCGGGTCGTAATTGCCCGTCTGTGTTGCATGGTTCCACCCCTTCTCCGTCCAGTTGCGCAGATGCTCATTGCTCTGTGCTACTGTTATGCCCTTGGAAACACGGATGTCCATAACCTGTTTCGCATTATTCGCCATACCTTTTATATTTTTTGTTTGTACATGTATTTTGTCCCGGCTTGCCGTTAAGAGGACACCCCTCCCATCATCGACAGATGCATGGGGTATTAGGCTACCTCTACTTCCCTCTATTTGGACACTGGGCAAGCCCGGTGTGGTATAAGAGTGTTGGAATGGTATAACAGCAAGACGGTAACGCACTATTACGGGTTATGCAACCTATAAGTGGTCTGCATGTCCAACGGACTGGGCTAAAAGAGAACGATATGCGTCAAGCAGATTGCGGAACTGCGCCTTGGTTTGCGGCGTTTCATTCGTCAACGACGAAGACATACCGTATATAAGCAGTTCTGCAAGTACTTGCGATGCCTCTAAAAGAGCAGAAGAGTCACCGTCAAGGTCATTGTCGTAGAACTGAACCATTGCATCTGTTGAGCTGTTTGCTGAACGACGGATGACTTTGCGGTATGCCGCCATAGCCATACTTTCCAGATATTGCTGCTTTGCAATCTTAAAATGGGCTTCTTTGGCTTGCTGAAGATTGCCGACAGCATTTGTCTGTTGCGCCTGATAAACTTCGGTGAAATGCTTGATGTCCTCTTTGAGAAGATTCATGCATTTCTCTCCAGCCTCCAAAGTTGACATGTTGTCCGATTCCCAATTTGACAGAACAGTTTGCAGCTTATTGGTAAGTCCAAAGTCTTCCGTGTCGGTTGTATCGGCATTGCCGTTGATACCGACAGGCATTGTAATGAGAAAACTTTTGGGAAGCCTGATGATTCCAATCTGACCATATTCCTCTAATGTCTCCAGAAACGAGCGTACAGTGGAACGATGCCAATGCCATTCCACCGACAGGTCTGTTATGGTCACATGACATTGGTTTATGTTGAGCTCTTGATTGCGATTCTTCAAAATGGGAGATACGAAATTCTCAGATGCCTTTTTCAACAAATTGCAATAGGCTTCTGTCTTTGTTTTACGTTCACATACCTTTTCCTGAAGATATATAAATAAACCGATGTCTACCGATACGGTTGTAGGTATTTCTTTGTTATGCTTCATGTTGTTTTATCTGTATTATTGAATAATGCTGTGGATTGATTAGTAGTGCCATTATCCACATCTTCTGGCACAATAGAGTGATGAGTTAAAAATAATGTTCGGCAAGCGCACGAGAGTCTGCTCTCCATCTTTCCTGTTTTTCCCTGTCGTTCCATTCGTACAAGATGGAAGCAGACGGATAAAACGTAGCAGCCAAAAGAAGAAACGCAACAGTTACAGCCATTGTATACAGATGCGGTATGGCTACCATTGCCATTGACAGCACCGCCATCCTGAAATAGAGTTGCCGATGTGCTTTCATCAAGTGCAGCCAACGCTCTGCACGTTTATGTGAGAAGAGTATGCCACAGAGAATGGTGGAGAACAAGACTCCAAATTCACCGAAATGTCCACTGACATAAATATAGTGGAACAACAGCAGTACAATGAGCAATGTCTGCAAGTACAGTTTGCGTGCTGCCGAACTGCGGAGCATTGCCATGTAAAACCGTGTCATAAAACGGTTGCCACGTTTGTACAATGTGACTGGCACAAGTAACAACAGCAATGGAAAAATCAGTTGAAGTAAAATCCAAGTCATAATTGTATATTCTAATTATTGTCGTGTCAACAATCGGAGAGTTCAAGATTGATGATGCCGTAGGTGGCGTATTGTATAAGGGCGTTGACATCATTGTAGCCAATATTCTCAGCTCCACGTTTCAAGCGTCTGGCAAATTTTATGTCATGCAGTTTGAGCCTGTTCAACGCAAGGTCAAGTTCCGTTTCCGGGATTAGCCAAATGGTTCCCTTGCGGTAGTGTCGGTAGCGGAACATGGAGCGCAAAGCCAATGTACGGCATACGCATGGAAACTGACGCTCGTCCAGTTTGACGGAACAGACCTCGTAATGATTGGCATTGTCTACCTTGACCCAGGTGCGGTATTCGTCAATCAGAAAGACGATACGGCGGTAAATGTCACTTCTCATAAAAAGTCCATCAGTACCTCACTGTCATTTCTTTTGTAACGAAAGAGTCCGCTTTGGGAATGTAAACGCATATCAAGATTGACATCCGCACACATTTTTTCAAGTGAGTCATAGATAGTAACCTTGACGGCATTCACCTTTTCATTACCGTCAGTCATCACATTTACTTTGAACATCTGTCCGAAAGAAGGATTGGAATAAGCACAAGAGGCATGTCCAAACTTGGTGTGTTGTGACGGAATATGATGATACAACATGATTAGCTCCATGTCATCCTCCAGTATATCCATCACCTCCTCTAAATCGATCGGCGTTGACAATGGGAATGTAAGTAACACGTAGTCATTGTAGAACTGCGGTTGTTCCATTGTCGCCACATTGAGCAACTGAGGTAGTTGCAACGGGACAAATGCCATGAATTCATTGTAGAAGTGTCTAAGCATATTATCAATTTTAGAAAGTTGTGACGATTATTTTCATGAAGAGTGCAGGAAGTTCCTTCGTGCGTTCTTTGTCCATTCGTAGAATCTTGCCCAGTTTGTCGATGGTAGCAGGTGTTTCATCTGCTACTTTGTAAATGAGTTTCTTGTCCTTATCCGACAATATGGCAAAGCTCAAACTGTCAATGGAAGTGTAAGGCTGCACCAACATCCAAAGATAAGCCTGGGCAATTCTCTCGTTCTTTACCTTGCCAGCTTTGGTGTCGCCAACACACTGGGCTGAGTTCAATATAAGACGGCGGTTTGTACGCATAGCCATGTATACTAAAGCATCACGGTGCGACAACTTCTTTTGGTTGGCTGAGCGGAAGACTTGCAGACAGCATCTGTCGGTTTCTTGAATGATGTCCTGCATATTCTGTTTGTCACTTTCACTGAGATGCGATAGTACTGAACGAAAAAGCCGATCCTCCTCTTTGATAAAGTCCAAAAGGTCATTCTTGCTGTGAATACCTTTTGATTGCACATGAGCCAAGAAGTTGCGGTAACGATTCATCAGATTTACCATAGTGATGCTGTAAACTGGGGTTGCGTTCAATGAATCGAAGAATGGTTGCGCCTCAATTCTTGCTTGTTTCAAGTCCTCGTCCTGCATATAAGATGAAGCAACCTCTTTCAGCTGAAGCACATCATTGTATGTGCGTGGTTTGGTTAATACGACGCGGCAGAACTCCTTCCGTAACGAATCGTGAATCACCTGATAGGTCTGATGCCAGTCCTGGTGTAAGGTTGACGTGGTGTCTTTGCGTAGACATGCAACAACAGAGTCGCGTATTACTCGCCATTTTTCTACTTCCACAAATAGTTTGTCGGAAGTCAGGTCCTTTTTGTTTTTAACTTCTGACAGATAGGAACTATAGGCGTTGACAGCCTCTTGGCTTGTATTGTACGATTGTGAATTGTTGCTGCTACCACATGATGTACACACAAGTATGATTGCAAAAACGGCAGATGCTGCTGTGATGCGTTTAGTAAAGTTGAAACAAACAGATTTCATACTTGGCTTATGAGCTGTACAATTTGTTCCTTTTCGTTCTTGAAGGTGGTGTATGTTCATTTGCATGATACTTTATTTTTCTCGTAAATTGGAATTAAACGCTGCAAAGATAAGCATACATGGTTGTATTTCAAGTCATTTCTACTAAACTTTAAGCATATTTCTATATCATACTTGCAAGTATTATTTACGTTGAAAACAAGTGAAGAAAAATCGGGAGATACAAGTGCGATTTTGATAATTTAATTGCAAGTATGATTGAAGTACGGAGAAAACAAGTACCTTTGCATTTGTTTTCCAAAACTAATAGAAAAGAATGGCAAAAGTAGGTTACATATATTGTACATCGCATGATGATAGCTTAGCCGAAGTAAAGGCTTGGATGTCTGATTATGGATGTGTACAGATTGTCGAGGAAGAAACGGCACAGGAGAAGTTGCGCCCGCAATGGAAGCAGCTGTTGGCAAATCTGGATAGAGGTGATGAGTTGGTTGTCTCTAAGTTTAGCAATGCAGTACAAGGGCTACGTGAACTATCCACTTTGTTCGAGTATTGCCGTGTCAAGGTTATTCGTTTGATTTCGATAAGAGACCGAATTGATACAGCGGATAAACTTTTCCCAGACACAAGTACCATGCAAATATTACAGATGTTTGGTGCTTTACCTGAAGAGGTGATGGTGTTGCGTCGTGCCGAAGCTCATGTACAGTATTTGCAGCAACATATGAAACCCTCAAAGTTCAAAACGCTTACCGCCAAGGAGAAAGCGGAACGTGAGAATATGATTGTAAGCATGTATAACAATGGGCATACGCTTGATGACATATATTCGGTATGCGGCTTTAAGAGTAGAAGCTCAATATTCCGCATACTCAACAAGTATGGGGTGAAGCTCAATCGTGGTAACTTCAGCGGTCCTCTTGGAAAAAGGAAGCCCAAGGACGATAATACAAAAGAATAAAAACAACAATGAGCATTCAAGAGATACAAGATTACTGTCAGTCATTACCAAACACAGAGAAAGCAATGCCATGTGGAGAAAATTTGTTGGTTTTCCATATGGAAGGAAACATATACCTGTATGTATGGTTAAAAGCTCCTATCCCTTCCATTACTGTTAAGTTGTTGCCTGAGCGTGGTAAAGAGCTGCGTGAACGATACAACGCCATTTCTCCAGCATACCACATTTGCGAGAAACATTGGAATGACATTTTTATTGAGGAGACTTTCCCTAACGACATGATTGAAGAATGGATAAAAGAGTCATACGATTTGGTAAAGACCGAATTGCCAGATTTGGCTTATAGTAGGGTTTGACGACTGTAGAAATCAAGTCTAACTTATTGAATATTAACGTATAAAATTCATCTTTCTCAATAAATATTCGTACCTTTGTATAACATATATTGTTTTAAATAACTAATAAAATTCATCTTATGAAAGATTTACTTGTCTTTTTTGTTGTCTTTTACGTTCTCAAAATTGTCCTTCGTGCATTGTGGGGCGGTTTCAAGGCATCTGACTACAGACGAGACCGCTGAAATAGGCAAGACAACAACCAATGCCCTGGTTATTGTGTTAGAAGTGTGGATGTCCACGTATACGTGGACTATGTAAGCGTCATCGTGAAGATGAAAAGAAAAAAGGCTCCGCATCTCACGACGAAGAACCTTCCGATGAACTTATGAACTAAAACAGATTTATAATATCCATTCCCAATGACTTTGCCTTTCGGTAAGTGTAAAATGTACCACCTTTCGGTTTGCCATCAAAGAAGGCTATCAAGCCACATGAATGGGCAAGCATATAGTCATTGCGTCTTAACAAGCAGCCGTTGTAGTATGCTTGGCTCAACAGAATGACATCATCACATCTGGTGAGTATGGCTTTGTATCTTGTCTGCTCGTTACAACTCCACCTTGCGGACTGCCCCTTGAACGGAACAACCGCAATGAGTTTCAGTTGTGGCAATTCTGATTTCAGCGACAGCACCATTTCCGCTGCAAGCATATCGAAGCCGAGTGCCATGCCGCAGAAATAATTTCGGATGCCCATAGCGTAGAGCAACCTTATCTTTCCCCTCAGTTTCTTTTTCATTTCTTCTTTTCTATGTTCGGGAATGGAGCGGTGTCCCGAAAACGCCACTGAGTTGGTTTTATTGAAATTTGTCTTTTCCATATTATCTGTTGTATTTGTAGTGAGTTCTACCCAAGAACAATCCGCCCAACACGTTGCCACCAAATGTTTCCAGCTGATTGGCGAAAAGTGCATAGCTTGCGCCGGTCGTTACCACATCATCAAAGACATAAATGTCCTTGCCCTTGAAAAAATCTTCGTCAAACTCAATCACTTGTGTTTTGACGAGCGTTTTTTCTTTATCCTTTCTGTGTTCATGCACTGCGAGGCGTTCACCCGAAACGGAAACATGAGCATAGCCATTAAGGATGCCGCACAACTCACTCACACGATTGCAAAAAGCCTTGTAACGACTTTCGTTCTTGTCCTGTGTGCTTGCAGGGACGCACACAAACACAATGTTTCTAATCTTCTCACCGCATATCTTGATAAGGTGTGTAGCCGTCATTTGTGCCACTTTCTCAAAAGCGTTGTCACGTGCATCCTTGAAGTCCCATATCAGTTGGCGTGCTTCCACTGCATCCTCACCGACGTTGCGAACCCTTACGGGAAAATACTTCAAGAAGAAATCCATCCTCTTGCTAAGTTGTTTTTTGATACTCTCGTCTATTACCTTTGCCATAGTCTTGGAATTTTTTATTTCCCTCTTTTCGGAGCCTTTCGGCTTGTCCGAGGGATATTTTTCCGCCATGCAAAGGAGTTGGAAAGCATTAAGACAAATCGGAAGAGAAAAATACGCTCTATATGGCACATACAGAGGAAGATTTTTCGAAAGCATCCATAGATGCCCGATTTGACGTATGCCTGACAACTTGTACCTTTGCGGTAAATATCCGAAGTGACAAAGCTGACAGGAAACCAATATGGCTATAACAGAAGTATAATACTGTAAAAGAAAAAGGTGATGAAGAAAATAAAAGAGGAAAGGGTGGGTGTGAAACTGCGCTACTGCCAGCAAGCTCCTCAATGCCCTGTTTGTGGTTTGTTGGCGACATGAAAACGGCATATGCCGCTTCACGTTGTCAACAAACCACAATCTGTGCATGCTTGCCTTTGGAAGAATGGCTGATAAGCCTTTCTGACAAACAGTATGTGCGGTTTCGCTTATGGTGTGGGACGTAGTTGTATGAATATCGGCTTACGGTTTATCCGCATATAAAAGATAGGACAGCTGGAAATATGCGGTATATGCATTAAGGAAACTCTCTTGACGTTTACGGCAAGTGTGTTTCCGCATATACCTTTGGCGCAATAGTCTTGCCTTTAGTAGCATCCGTTGTGGATGCCACGGAAGCCAAGACTGTTGGGACAAAATATTTCTGATTGATTATAAAAGGAGATACGCAGTATGTATAAGAGGAGAAGGATTTGATAAAAGTGGAATATGCAAACATGAGAAAAGACAAAGCGGTCGAAACCGCCTTGTCTGTAGGTCAGAAAGAAGACTATTTCTTCTTTGTTTTAGTGGTAGGCTGCTCAGTGCTTTCTGCACCAGGTTCTTCCTTTTCCAAAGCTGGATAGAACTTGTTGGCGATAAAGACAATGCGATTGTGCTTGGTGCCTTGCTGATCAATCCATTCATCAGGCTTGAAGTAACCCTCAACTGTCAAAAGAGTTCCCTTGGTCAGTTGGTCAAAAGACTCGGTGTGCTCGTTCTTGCGCCATGCCTCCATGCTGATGAAAGCCGATACACGGTTGGTTTCCTCTCCGTTTTTCTCCTGACGGCTTACTACCAATGAGAAGCGAGCTACGCTTGCAGTGGTGAATTGGCGGATTTCCGCATTGTTGCCTACGAAACCTGTTACTGTGAAGTTGTTCTCGATCTTTTTCATTTTGAATTTGCTTTTGAAGTTAAACTTAATTTTTACATGCAACCCAAAGCAGAGATGTGGCACATGAGGAAAGCACCATGAAAATCGGCTATAATACTCGTTTTCTGTTGGCGGTTAGGAGAAAAAGGAAGATTATCGACTATTTTATTGGTCACAGCGAAGCGACCTCACAAGATAATGGCAGTTATCGTAGCATCACGCTAAATTTGCACTGAAAAAATGAGTGGCTTCGGAAGAACAAATTCAGAAAAGGCGCATGAACAACAAGTAACGGAATGTAGGCTTGCGGAAGACGTACACTATGGAGCGTAAAGCAGTTATCAAAGCAGCCGTACCAGAAGAATGGAGAGAACCATTGCAGATATTTATCATCAACATGAGTCATGACGTAGAGCACATTGGTGCTGACATGAAAAAGGGGAAACTCCAGTTGAGACGTACAAGTACAATAATGAATAGATGTAAGCATTGACATTGCACATCAAGCAAGTATGATTCACAAAACAAGTAGCGTCGTGGAAAAGTGGAGTTGCAATAAGCTGCAGCCGCATTAAAAAGAGAAGAATGTCATCCAAAAGTATAAGGCGGTTTTGTACGCTTTTGCGTTTGGCGAATGGATTTACAGATATGAGTATAAAAGGAAGAGGCGACGCAGACAAGCGTTGCCCAAATCTCTTAGGATAAAAAAGGCTATTGCTTTGGATAATAAGACCTGCCCACAGAATGTGAGCAGGCTATTCTTTTAGATTTTATTCGTAAATCAGTACGTCACTCCGATACTCGGTCAATTCCTTGCCGTTATTCAGCCTAACAATAATCTCTTGCCCATAATCGGCAACAACTGTACCCTCTGAATGTCCTCGATACGGATAAACTAAGGTGCAATAGCAACCTACAATTCCGTCCAACTCATCGTAATCAATCATATTTTGTTCCTCCTATAATATTATTCAAACTCAAACTTATTGATAAAGAATAATGTATTGTCGTCTTTGTACTCGTACTGGGCAATGTATTCCAGCATTTCTTCATCAGAGCGTTCGCCACGATTGATGCAGGTTTTCTCGCACCATACCTCTATTGCATCAGCCACGGTGTCAAAAGGTTCTTCATTCATTGCTTCAAACGGTTCTCCGTACGCACTCACGCAACATTCTTCGGGAAAATGCTCACCCTCGTCGTGAACATAGAAAATGCCACAGCCACATTCAATTTCTCGATAGCTGATAGACAACGCTCCGTCAAACTTCTCGTTCAGCGCATCGAAGAAGTCGTTGCAAGCAGCCCAAGCCGTTTCCGTGTCAAACGACAGCAAAGCATAGTCACTATATTCTTCATATTCCGCCCAATAGATTTCACCACGAACGGAAAAGCCTTTTGCCTTGTAGTCGATGCCGTAATGGTTCGCCAAATCACCGAGCCAGATATTCTTTTCGTTTACGTTCATTTCTTGAAGCGTGTTCCACAGGTCGGCAACGGCTTTTTTCTCACCTGTGATTTTGTACTGTGTGTCACATAAGTTTGCCATAATCATTTGTTTTTAAGTTTTGTTACTTCCCTCTTATAGCTACAGCTACTTGGGGATTTGATAAAATTTTGTTGCCTCAAAAGGTCTCATGTACCTGCATGCAAGGTTTCATGGTAAAATACAACCTCAGTGTCAACCGAGGTGGAGATTTTTCCGATGAACCGCAAGGCGCAGACCTTGCAAGGCAGAAGACATGAGAAGTACCTTTGCAACACAATTATTATCTACAAGTCCCCAAGTATGCAGCGAAAAGAAAGGTGGTCGGTGTAAAGATGGAATATCAACCGTACACCAGAACGATTGCAGCCAAAAGAGAAAGGTACGCACAAGCATTATGCGCAGCTTTTTCTTTTGGCTGTAACCCTACAAATGGCAATATGGTTTATATGGAATAGTTCACTTTACGTGGTTAGTCTTATATATAGGCTAAACCGAAGTAAAGTATATATGTGAAGTGATTTTTGTAAATGAGGGGATAAGAGTGTAAAATGGGATGATTGCAGCGAAAAGAGAAAGGTACGCACAAGCATTATGCGCATATTCTCTTTTGGCTGCGACTCTACAAATGGCAGTATGGTTTATGTGGAATAGTTCACTTTACGGGTTAGCCTTTATATATAGGCTAAACCAAAGTAAAGTATATGTGGAGAAATTTATGTACCTTTGCAACAGTATGGCAAGTGAAGCATAGATATGAAATGGCATTGTTATTGTCGTAAACCAAGAGGATTCTTGGAATCTATCTCTCTTTTTGCCAGCATGAAAATATCAATGATTCCGTCAATTGTAAATCATTTGGGATTGTTTGAAGGTAGTATACGGTTGAAATAGACTGATGAATTTTTCAGCTAAGCCTTAAAATGCAACCAACAGAAACCAAAGAAACAATAGGAAACAAGGAAAATGCGAAAATGTTGTTTCTCTGACATTTTGTTTCTGTATTGTTTCTTGAAAGAGACATATATTTATATATCAACTGGTTTTCAAAGGGTTACAAAACCATAGTATAGACTTGCGGAATTAAGGTATTAGTTCAAGAAATATCAAAATACATTTACGAATAATGAAAAAGTTCTATTTTTTTATAATATTATTGCCCCTATTATTTTCTTGCAATAATGAAGATAATAATTTTAATTCTTTTCCGGAATTAAATAATGAGCAATATTCATATTATGTGGCAGAAGCATTAGACGCAATGAATATGCCACGTCCTGAAGGTTCTTACAATTATCCATGCTTACCGGGAATGCCTTCGTGGGAAAAATTAAAGAGCGGCGAAGAAATGGATTTGGCTTGCCATGTACCTGATGATATATTAAAAAAACAAACTACACAAGCAGTAATTCAGGCTATGTGGGAACATCCTAATTTTAAAGATCTTATAGGGTTTAGCAGCAATTCGTCAATACAACAGTCCTTAAACAAAGTTTTGCTTGACTGGAATATTTATTTAGAGTTGGCAAAACGGACTGACGCAGCGTCCTGTTTAGTTGAAAGGTATAACAGAATGCAACCGACAAAAGTATCTCATACTTTTTACAACAACTCCCTACAGCTATTATTATCACAAACAATTTTCCTTGAACAGTTATCTGCAGACGCAAAATTGTTATTGGCAAAAGAAATTATTGAAAGAAAAGAGACTGTTGAAAAAGTATTAGAGATGGAGATTGAGTCTTCTTCTCTCAATTCCTCATATTTCTGTTTAGTACGAATTATGGTTAGTTCCCAATATTCTCCTATGATGGATTGGATGAATAATAATAAATCTATTAAGGAATTTGAGAAATCAGGAGATATATTTTTCCTGAGTCCGGAAATTCGTAAAGATATTTTAGAATTAAGTATTAACTTTATAAACAGTAATTGAAATATGAATACACGATATTATTTATTGTTTATATGTTGTTTATTTTTACAACATTTTGTATCGGCTCAAATCTTATATACACCTAAAGGAAATACATTTAGAGGTATTATAAGAACGAATGAATTAAGTTCCACTGAAAAAAATAATATTTATAATTATATACAAGACAACTTGGCTTTCTCCAACAAATCCGTGTTACCAGAAAGAATAGCCACATATTCACTGAAGTTAAGTCCATTTATATCCGGAAAAACGAAATGTATATATCCGGAAAAACGAAATGTGATATTTTATGCAAAAACGAAATGTGCATAAAATAAAGGAGAATTAACATTTAAGCACTGTTTGAAAACGGCGTTAAAATACTATTTTAATGCTGTTTTAACGCCGTTAAAACAGCGTTGCAAGACACACGGATATTACAACCCGTCCAACTCGTACACCCCGTAATCAACCGCATCCTTGTTCGCCCATCCGTCTGCGAGGCATCGCTCAATGTGCCTGTATACGGACATGTAGAACTCTTCCAGCTCGTCCATCGTGCCGAAAGTATGATACACCGGCTGCTCGTCAGAGCCGAACTTGAACACCACCGGAAGCGTCTCCCCTCCGGTTTGCACGGCAAGGTCGTATGCCGCCTTGTAGTTGCGCTGGTTCTCGTCGCTTAGCCACACGGGCATGCCGTGCCACGTAAAATCCTGCAATATCTTGTGGTCGGTTATCCCGTTGTAGTAGCCGTTGATTATCCGCCGCATCTCGCTTTCCGCCGGCTTGCCGTATAGTATCTCCTCCGCCCATACGGCCATGTCGTCTTTTCCCGGGAGCGGCTTGCAGTCCCAGCGGACGATATACACGCCGTCCGCCTCGTTAATAGCCTCCACCGGCTTGTAATCTGTTTTTAATCCTGTCGATAGTATCATATTCTATGATTTTAATAGTTGGTCAATCGTTAGTAAATTGTGCAACGTAAATAGTCTTTATTACTGAGTTTGTCAAAATTTATTTTATAATCAGTGAATTAAGTAATGCGTCAGCCCTGAAAACAGCCAAGTTTAGGCAGGTTTATTTCCAAACGCACAAATAAATCGTTCAAGCATACAAGTGAGGATGTGATGTGCGAATCATCTGTTGGGTGCGAGAGGAATGAGAAGGGAAACGAGATCATAAGGCAGCCATCCTTGGAAAGATTTATTATTAGGACTGGTCTGAAAAGGGGAAATAGATTGCTGCATTTAGTTATCCTATTCAAAAAAAACACTACCTTTGTGCTCGATTTTATTATTTGAGAAAGTATGGCTCGTAAATTATTAACTCTTTTTGCCGTATCTCTTCTGCTTTTCCCTATGTGGCTTGAATTGAAAGCGGGAGAGCCTTTCACACTTGTGATAGATGCAGGTCATGGAGGGAAAGACCCTGGCGCAAAAGGGAAGATAATCAACGAGAAAGAGATAAATTTGAAAATCGCATTGAAGTTGGGGCAGTTAGTCCGGTCCAATCATCCCGATGTCAAAGTCGTTTATACCCGCTCGACGGATAAGTTTGTGGAATTGGATGAGCGTGCGGAGATAGCGAACCGGAACAAGGCGGATTTGTTTATTTCAATACATACGAACGCAGTGGCAAAAGGCAACGCAGTCAAAGGTACGGAAACCTATACGTTGGGTCTTGCCCGCACTGAAGAAAACCTGGCGGTGGCTATGCGTGAAAACTCTGCCATATTATTGGAGGATGATTATCAGCAACGGTATGAAGGTTTTGACCCAAACTCGTCTGAGTCGTATATTATCTTCGAGTTTATGCAGAACAAGCATGTCGAACAAAGCATAGGGCTTGCCTCTGAAGTACAAAGATACTTTACAAAGGCAAACCGTTTGGACCGCGGTGTCCGCCAAGCAGGATTCTTGGTGTTAAGAAAGACGAGTATGCCCAGCGTATTGATAGAGGTAGGATTCATATCCAATAGCGAAGAGGAGCGTTTCTTGGCTTCCGCGGATGGGCAGGCCAAGTTGGCTCGTTCTATCTCGAATGCGTTTGACGCTTATAAAAAGACAATAGATGCCCGGAAAGGAGCTTTGCTTGTAAAGAAAACGCCAGACGCTCCGGCTTCATCTAAGGCTGCGTCAACTACTGTACAGTCGTACGTTGATAATTTGCCTGCGTCGGGTTCCGATAATCCGCCTCCCGGAAGTGAGGAGGATATCATGCGGCGTAAGCAGATGAAACAGAATACTTCGTCTGCAAAGCCCGTTCAACCATCGAATCAGAATGGCGGGAAAGCTGTTCAAACCCAACCTTCAAAAGGACAGGTGGTTTATAAGATACGGATATTGTCGTCGGATAAAAAACTGCCGGCTAATTCTCGGTTGTTGAAAGGATATAAAAACGTGACCTGTGTCAAAGGAATCCGTTTTTATAAATATTATTACAGTGAAAGCACGAGCTTTGACGAAATAAAAAAATTGCGCCGCCAAGTCGCGAAAGATTTCAAAGATGCATATATTGAAGCTTTCAAGGATGGCAAGAGCGTTAAGTATTAATTGAATAAATTGAAATGATATAATGAAACAGATTTTCTCCAAAGAGGCTAAGATTGGTTTGGTAACAATCGTAAGCTTGGTTCTTTTATATTTTGGAATCAATTATTTGAAAGGCATAAATTTGTTTAAGCCGGTCAACCATTACGAAGTGGTATTTGACAATGTGAAGGGTGTTACTATATCGAGTCCCGTGTATGTGGAGGGATTTAAAGTCGGTTTGGTACGGGAAATCCGTTACGATTACGATAAAATGGATAAAATCATTGTTGATGTGAGTCTGGAAGAAAAGATGCGAATCAACAAAGGAAGTTATATCACGATTGTCAATAGCTTCTTGGGAGGTGCCGAGTTGCATATCCATTTGAATAAATATGTAAATGATTTTTTAAAGCCGGGCGATCAAGTTGAAGGCAGGGTGGCTGAGGAGATGATGCAATCCGTGCAAGAAAAAATATTGCCGAGCGTGGAGCTCATGTTGCCTAAAATCGATTCGATATTGGTTGGTCTCGAAACATTGATAAACCATCCAGCCTTGAAGCAATCATTGGAGCATGTGGAAAGAACGACCTCGAACTTGGAAGTTTCCACTCGCCGTTTGAATGCTCTTATGGCTAATGACGTTCCGGGCATAGTGGCGGATTTGAAAAATATCACTCATAATTTCTCTGAAGTAAGTGGGGAATTGAAGAAATTAGACCTTCAACAAACTTTAGAGAGTGTGAATGCTACTTTGGCGAATTTGAAAGTGACGACGGATAAGTTTAATTCAGCGGACAATAGCATCGGTTTGTTGTTGAACGACCGAATGTTATATGATAACTTGAACAGCACGGCAGATAATGCTTCCAAGTTGTTGTTGGATTTGCGAGAGCATCCGAAACGATACGTCCATTTCTCAATTTTCGGAAAAAAAGATTCTTCTAAATAAAAAGTATTTTTTGTCATTCTGTTTATTCCTGTATAAGGGAATATGATATTGAAGCGAGGCTTAATCCTTTTATTGTAAGTATAATAGAAAGGATTTCAATTAAAGGAATACGAATAAGGCTGTGACTTTTTGTTGCTAATTGCCTCTCTATTCTCCTTTTTTGAAGCAAAGCAAGCTTAATTTGTTGATTTAGAATGATATTTCTTAAGTGTTTGAAAGTGAAACCGATAAAATATTTTGGAAAAAACAAGAGGAAAAGGACTTTTTTTTTTGATTTTATTTTCTAAACTTTGTATTCTAAAAGCGTATAAAAGATAAAGGGGAAATATATACAATGCAGCAGTCTGATTGTAAGGTTTTATGGGGAAAATGTCTTGAAATCATCAAGGACAATTTGTCGGAGGAACAGTTTAATACTTGGTTCAGACCGATAATCCCTCACTCTTTTAATGAAAAGCAGGAGTTGAGGATTATTGTGCCTTCGAATTTCTTTGGTGAATACATCGAGGCGAATTTCAGACAATTATTGATGTCCGTTGTGCAACGAGTGATGGGCAAAGGTGTTTCTTTGTTTTACAGAACAGGGCATGATGTGGATTTTGCGGATGAATATCCATCCGAGCCGGCACCCCAACCTGCTCCGGTGAAGATGTCCGTGTCTAATATGTTCGAACAGCAACGTGCTCCACAAGATTGGAATTCTTATTTGAACCCTAAATACCGCTTTGACAACTATTTTGAGGGCGTGAGCAACAAGTTGGTCCGCTCGGCGAGTGAAGCGATTGCCCAAAAACCAGGAGAGACTGCATTTAACCCAATGTTTATATTTGGAGCTTCTGGAGTGGGAAAGACACACTTGTGCCATGCGATAGGTAATCGTATCCAAGAACTACATCCCAACAAGAAGGTCTTGTATGTTTCAGCCCATCTTTTTAGTACGCAATTCACGGATGCGGTTCGCAAAAACAACGTAAATGATTTCCTTTACTTCTATCAAAGCGTGGATGTCCTCATTTTGGATGATGTGCAAGAGTTGATAGGAAAGGACAAGACACAGAATACATTCTTCCATATATTCAATCACCTTCATCTGTTAAGCAAGCAGTTGGTGTTGACCTCCGATAAACCTCCTGTTGAAATGCAAGGAATGGAGGAACGATTATTTACTCGCTTGAAATGGGGTTTGATTGCGGAATTGAGCCGTCCTGATTTGGATCTTCGTAAGAAAATCCTTCAAAGCAAAATCGTGCATGATAACATTAAAATGCCGGATGATGTATTTAACTTCATTGCCAATAATGTTACGGAAAATGTACGAGACTTGGAAGGTATATTAGTTTCCTTGCAGGCCAATTCGGTAGTGTATAACCGTGAGATTGACATGTCTTTGACCAAACGGGTAGTGGGATTGGCTGTCCGCATAGAAAAGAAACAGCTAACGGTGCAATCTATTCAGGAAACAGTTTGCAAATATTTCAATTTAGAGCTGTCTGCTATTCAGACAAATTCCCGCAAACGGGAAATTGTTCAGGCAAGGCAGATTACCATGTTCTTGGCAAAGAAATATACTGATTGTTCTTTTTCTCATATTGGAAAGATTGTAGGTAAAAAAGACCATGCGACTGTTCTCCACGCTTGCAAGACAATCAAAGACCAGATAGAGACCAATAAGACTTTCCGTTCTTCTGTCCTGGAGATAGAGAATTTGTTGAAGAATTGAGAGAATAATTAAATAAATATACAGCTGTGGAACGTAAAATCTATACATTTGATGAAGCATATAAAGCCTCGTTGAATTATTTCTCCGGAGATGAGTTGGCAGCCAAGGTCTGGGTAAACAAATATGCTTTGAAAGATGCTTATGGCAATATCTATGAACAATCGCCTGCTGATATGCACCATCGTCTGGCTCGTGAGATTGCTCGCATAGAAAGCCGTTATCCGAACCCATTGTCGGAGCAGGTTTTGTTTGACTTGTTTGACCATTTCCGTTATATAATACCTCAAGGAAGCCCGATGACGGGCATTGGAAATGATTATCAAGTTGCCTCCCTTTCCAATTGCTTTGTTATTGGATTGGACGGTTCTGCTGATTCTTATGGGGCTATCATCCGTATAGATGAGGAGCAAGTCCAGTTGATGAAACGTCGTGGCGGTGTAGGACATGATTTATCCCACATCCGTCCCAAAGGTTCTCCTGTGAAAAATTCAGCACTTACCTCCACAGGCTTGGTTCCTTTCATGGAACGTTATTCCAACTCCACGCGTGAAGTCGCCCAGGACGGGCGTCGTGGAGCATTGATGCTGTCGGTTTCAATTAAACATCCCGACTCGGAAGCGTTTATAGATGCCAAGATGGTTGAAGGAAAAGTTACAGGTGCGAATGTGTCTGTAAAGATAGACGATGACTTCATGAATGCGGTAGTCGAGAACAAAAACTATTGTCAATGTTATCCGATTGATTCTTCAACTCCATTATATAAGAAAGAAATTTATGCTCCTCAATTGTGGGAGAAGATAATACACAATGCGTGGAAGTCCGCAGAACCGGGAGTACTCTTCTGGGATACAATTTTGCGTGAATCAGTGCCAGATTCTTATGCAGACCTTGGATTCCGGACTGTTTCTACCAATCCATGCGGTGAGATTCCCCTTTGTCCTTATGATAGTTGCCGTTTGTTGGCTATCAATCTCTATGAATATGTGAAGAATCCATTCACGGCAGAAGCTTATTTTGACTTTGAACTGTTTAGGCAACACGTTCAGTTGGCTCAGCGGATAATGGATGATATCATTGATTTGGAAGCAGAAAAGATTGAAAAGATTTTGAATAAGATTGATGCTGACCCGGAATCAATGGAAATCAAACAAGCAGAAAGACATTTGTGGGGAAAAATCCAGCGTAAGACATTGCAAGGCCGTCGTACAGGTGTGGGTATTACTGCTGAAGGCGACATGTTGGCAGCGATGAATTATCGATACGGCACTGAAGAGGCTACGGAATTTGCAGAAAAAGTGCAAAGAGCTTTGGCTTTGGCATCATATCGTTCTTCTGTCAATATGGCTAAAGAACGTGGTGCATTTGAAATATACGATGCAGCCCGTGAAGAAAAGAATCCATTTATCAACCGTATACGTGAGGCGGATCCGGAACTTTATGAGGATATGGTTCGTTATGGTAGACGTAATATCGCTTGTTTGACAATTGCTCCTACGGGAACGACAAGTTTGATGACGCAAACGACTTCAGGCATTGAACCTGTATTCTTGCCTGTCTATAAGCGCCGCCGCAAAGTGAACCCGAATGATGCGGAAGCTCATGTCGATTTTGTGGATGAAACAGGTGATTGTTTCGAAGAGTATATTGTATTCCACCATAAGTTTGTTACTTGGATGGAAGCGCAAGGTTATCCGACGACCAAACGTTATACAGCGGATGAAGTAGATGAACTTGTTTCGAAATCACCTTATTATAAAGCTACCTCTAATGATGTTGATTGGTTGCAAAAAGTGCGCATGCAGGGACGTATCCAGAAGTGGGTTGACCATTCTATTAGCGTGACAATCAATTTACCGAACGATGTTAGTGAGGAGTTGGTGAATAAGCTTTATGTTGAAGCATGGAAATGCGGATGTAAAGGTTGCACTGTCTACCGTGATGGATCTCGTTCGGGCGTGCTTATTTCAGTAGAGAAGAAAAAGAAGGCGGATAAAGATTGTAATTGTCTGCAACCTCCAATCATTGTATCGACTCGGCCTCGAGAATTGGAAGCGGATGTGGTTCGTTTCCAAAACAAGAAAGAAAAGTGGATTGCCTTTGTAGGATTGTTGAATGGTCGCCCGTATGAAATATTTACTGGACTTGCGGATGATGAAGAGGGAATTATGTTGCCAAAGAACATCTCCAAAGGTTGCATTATCAAATGTTACGATGAAGATGGCAAGAAGCATTATGATTTCCAGTTCAAGAATAAACGAGGTTATAAGATGACCATTGAAGGTTTGGACAGCAAGTTCAATCCGGAATATTGGAATTATGCGAAGTTGATTTCTGGAGTCTTGCGATATGGCATGCCAATCGACCAAGTAATCAAGCTGGTTCAAGGTTTGGATTTGAACAATGAATCTATTAATACGTGGAAGAACGGTGTTGAAAGAGCTTTGAAAAAATATCTTCCTAACGGGACGGAAGCCAAAGGGCAAAAATGTCCAAATTGCGGTCAAGAAACTTTGGTTTACCAAGAAGGCTGCTTGATTTGTACCAATTGCGGTGCATCCCGTTGCGGATAATCATAACAAAAGTTACAACTATTCGGCGGTTTGTCATAATTGCAAACTGCCGAATTGCTTTTCTTAAACCTCCTTACTCGCTATTTCCCAATTACACGATAGGCATATTGCTTGGTTTGTAGGATTATTATATATGTTGCCATCATCCATTGGTGCGCTCCTGAAATTAGCAAAGATGTCGGTCATTCAATAAACAAGGATATTCTATAAAAACAAAGGCTACCGGATTCACATCCAATAGCCTTCTACACTAACCCTTAACTTTAACCAATGAAAAACAATAATCTATATTCTATTTTAATACATTCAATGCAGCATCATAGTCTGGTTCATTTGTAATCTCCGGAACTAATTCCGTATAAATGATTTTACCGCTTTCATCTACTATGATAACACCACGAGCTAAAAGCCCTTTTAAAGGTCCATCAATCATCAACATTCCATAATTGTTCTCAAAGTCGGAATCTCGAAAAGCGGACAGACTAACTACATTTTTTATTCCTTCTGTCGTACAGAATCTTCCTTGTGCAAAAGGTAAATCTTTAGACAGAGCTAAAACGACTGTATTAGGAAGTGAAGATGCCATCTCATTGAATTTTCGTACAGATTTGGCACACACTGCTGTGTCCAAGCTGGGGAAAACATTGATGATGATTCTCTTGCCCTTTAAATCAGACAAAGACAAATCGGACAAATCATTCTTCACACCTGAAAAAGCTGGAGCCTCTGCTCCTACTTTTGGTAATGATCCATTCGTATGAATCTCATTACCTTTTAACGTTATTCTTGCCATTGCTATGAATTCATTTAAATGTTTAACCATAACAAAGCGATACAAATATAGTATGCTTTTTATTAAATGAACAAGAAATACTTGACAAAGTTTAGATAATTAACTTAATTTAATGATAAGCGTCACAGATAATATTTGTACCTTTGACATCAAACTATAATGAACGTGAACATGAATTGGATTATATTGGCTTTATTATTGACTATTTTACTTGTTCAGCTCTTAATTTATAGACAGTTGTCCACAAACAAACAAGAGAGGAATAAGGTTGAACTCCATCAAGCATTTGAACGAATAGAGAAAAACTTCCGGGAAGATTTCAAATTGAACCGCGAAGAAAGCAGGGAAATAGCGAGAGACAACCGGGAAGAATTGGCTGCCTCTTTGAAAGAATTCAAACTGACGTTTGAAAAGGCTATTGATAGTTTTAATAATATCCAACGTGAGAAGTTTTCAGATTTGAAAGAGGAGCAGCAAAAACTCATTTTGAATACGGAAAAACGATTGGATGAGATCCGTATTACTGTTGAAGAGAAATTACAGAAAACCCTAAACGAACGGATTGCCCAATCATTCAGGCTTGTAAACGAGCAGTTGGAGAATGTCCAAAAAGGTTTGGGTGAAATGCAAGCGTTGGCGCAGGACGTGGGAGGATTGAAAAAAGTATTGACTAATGTAAAGACCAGAGGAAATATAGGAGAAATCCAATTAGGCATGCTTTTAGAGCAAATATTGGCACCGGAGCAATACGAAGCCAATGTTAAAACGAAAAAGGGATCTGATGCTTTAGTAGAATATGCCGTCAAACTCCCGGGCAAAGACGATTCATCCGAAACGGTCTATTTGCCTATTGATGCCAAATTCCCCAAAGATATTTATGAACAGCTTCTTGATGCTTATGATACGGGTGATTCGCAACAAATTGATGCTGCCGGGAAATTGTTGGAAAGCACTGTTCGCAAAATGGCAAAAGACATATCTGACAAATACTTGGCTCCTCCATCCACAACGGAGTTCGGCATTCTGTTTTTACCGTTTGAAAGCATTTATGCAGAAGTCGTAAGAAGAACGGCACTGTTAGAGGATTTACAACGCAATTATCATGTTGCTGTAACTGGTCCGACGACTCTTGCTGCCATATTGAATAGTTTGCAAATGGGATTCCGCACCCTTGCCATCCAACGTTGTTCCGGGGAAGTTTGGAAAATATTAGGAGCCGTGAAGAAAGAATTTGAACAGATGGGAGGAATGTTGGAAAAAGCCAAAAAGCATATTGAGACGGCAAATAATCAAATTGACAATGTCTTGGGTGTCCGTACAAGAGCCATCCAACGGACACTAAAAGATGTTGATGCTCTTAGTGCACATGAAGCTCGTAGGATTATTCCTGAAATCGGTCCATTGGAAGAGAATTATGTCATAAAAGAGTAATGAAAGAAGAGAGAATGCTTCGCATGGTGTTGCTTGCAAACGTTATTTTTCCGATTTTCACTTTTTTGCCGTACATTTGCAATCACAACAGAAAAGTATATGATAGACAACTCCATATTTGAAAATAAGAAGGCAGCTTATTATACATTAGGTTGCAAATTGAATTTCGCAGAAACATCCACGATTGGCAGGATTTTATCGGAACAAGGAATTCGAAAAGCTCGCCAAGGGGAAATCGCTGATATTTGTGTTATCAACACCTGCTCGGTGACAGAATTGGCCGACAAAAAGTGCAGGCAAGCCATACGCCGCATTGGGAAAGAAAATCCTGGAGCCTATATTGTCGTAACTGGTTGTTATGCTCAGCTCAAGCCGGAAGAAGTTTCGCATATCGAGGGAGTCGATTTGGTATTAGGCGCAGAGCACAAGTTGGATATTTTATCCTATCTGGACGGGCTGAACAAAAACGAGAAAGCAGGAACAGTCATTACATCAGCTTCTAAAGACATTCGAAAGTTCACTCCTTCATGCTCGGCAGATGATCGTACTCGTCATTTCTTAAAAGTGCAAGACGGATGCGACTATTTCTGTAGTTATTGCACCATTCCTTTTGCAAGAGGAAGAAGCCGCAATGGTTCTATTTCCTCAATGGTCCAACAAGCCGAAGAGGTTGCCAAAGAGGGAGGAAAAGAGATTGTCCTTACCGGTGTAAATATCGGGGATTTCGGAAAGACGACAGGGGAATCATTCATCGATTTAATCCGTGCCTTGGACGAGGTGGAAGGAATCGAACGCTATCGGATTTCATCCATCGAGCCTAACTTAATCACAGATGAAGCGATTGATTTTGTTTCAAAGAGCAAACGTTTCGCACCTCATTTCCATATTCCTTTGCAGAGTGGAAGTGATGCCGTATTGAAATTGATGCGTCGTCGATACGACACCGCTTTGTTCCGCCATAAGATAGAGAAAATCAAATCAATCATGCCAGATGCCTTCATCGGCGTGGATGTCATTGTCGGGACAAGAGGGGAGACGGATGAATATTTTACAGAGGCTAAAGAGTTTATAGAAAGTTTGGATATCACCCAGTTGCATGTGTTCAGTTATTCAGAGCGGCCTGGTACGCAAGCCCTGAAAATAGATTATGTGGTTGATCCTAAGGTCAAACATTCTCGAAGCCAAATATTGCTTGACATATCTGACAAGAAATTACATGCTTTTTATGAAGCGCACAAAGGGAAGAGTGCCAAGGTGCTATTTGAACATACTTCAAAAGAGGGGATGATGCACGGCTTTACGGAGAATTATATTAAAGTGGAAATTCCTTATGACGAATCGTTGGTGAATGTGACTCGTCTCATCAAATTAGGCGATTGGAATAAGGATTGTTCTGCTCTTACGGTTGAAGCATTTATTGATTAAGGGAATGGGGAATAAATTACTCTACATATTTATATATAGCTGGGCAAAAATACATGCTCTGCTTCCGATGAACATATTGTATGTCTTGTCCGACGTATTTTATGTAATCATCTATAAAGTGCTGGGGTATCGCAAAAAGGTGGTAAGGAATAATTTGGCCGCTGCTTTCCCTGATAAAAGTGATGCGGAAAGAAGGAAAATAGAACGAGACTTTTACCATCACTTTTCAGATTATGTAGTAGAGACCATCAAATTGGCACACATCTCCCTGAATGAGATTCAAGAGAGAGCATATATACAAAACCCGGAACTCATCGACGAAATGATGGAGAAAGGTCATCCTTGTTGTCTGTTATTGATGGGACATTATGGGAATTGGGAATGGTATTCTGGTTCAACAAGCCGGTTTAAGGATGCTAAAATTTACCAATTATACAGGCCTCTGAAAAATAAAGCCGTGGACAATCTGTTTATCCGACTCCGGACTCGCTTTGGTGCTTATGTCATCCCGAAGAACGATGCGGGAAAAGAGGTGATAAAACTGCAACGGAACAAAGTCCGGTCGGTTGTTATTTTTTTGGCGGACCAAACACCCAGTCCCGCAAACCTGCACTATTGGACTTCATTCCTGAATCAAGACACCGCTATCCTCACAGGAGTAGAACGTTTGGCTCGTAAATTGAACCTTCCTGTCATCTATTTAGATGTGCAAATGCTCAAACGGGGTTATTATACTTTGGAGATGCAGCTTCTTTCCGAAAACTCTAAAGAGACTCCGGAAAATTGGTTGACGGAAGAATATGCCCGTAGAATGGAACGGAGTATTCTTAGAGATCCAAGAGGATGGCTATGGACTCATAAACGATGGAAATATAAACGTAGTGATGCTATAACTCATCATGAGAACAAATAAGAAAATTGCAATTGTCATTCTCAACTGGAATGGAGAGGCATGGATGGCAAAGTTTTTGCCTTCCGTCCTGAAGTATTCTCCAAGCGAGATTGCAGAGGTTGTTGTAGCCGACAATGGTTCAACGGACAACTCACTCCCTATGTTGGCTCAAAAATTCCCGACTGTCAAAATAATACAGTTGGATAAGAATTATGGATTCGCAGAGGGATATAACAAAGCCATTAAACAGTTGGATAATCCTTATTGCGTATTACTGAACAGCGATGTGGAAGTAACAGAAGGATGGTTGGATGCTCCATTGGCCCTTTTGGAAAAAGAAGAGGCTGTGGCTGCCGTGCAACCTAAAATATTATCCGAACGCAATCGGCAATTGTTTGAATACGCAGGAGCTTGTGGCGGATTCATGGATAAATATGGTTATCCTTTCTGCCGGGGCAGAATATTCCAAGATATTGAAACGGACAATGGACAATACGATTCTCCGATAGATATTTTATGGGCAACCGGAGCATGCCTTTTTATCAAGACACACATATATATAAATGAAGGAGGATTGGACAGCGGGTTCTTTGCCCACCAAGAGGAAATAGATATGTGTTGGCGGTTGAGGAGCAGAGGATATAGGATTGTCTGTACACCGCAATCGAAAGTTTATCATGTTGGAGGCGGCACATTGAACTCGGAAAGTCCCAGGAAAACTTTTCTGAATTTCCGGAACAATCTGTTGATGTTATATAAGAATCTTCCCAATGGATATTTGGAACCCGTATTGCGTTTACGCACTGTGCTGGATTATGTAGCTGCCTTTAAATTCTTATTAGAAGGTAATTGGCAAAATGCAAAGGCTGTCTATTTGGCTCGCAAAGAATTTCATTTGCTTATTCCTGAATACAAAGCAAAACGGGAAGAAAACCAACGGGCAACAACCCTGAAGGAAATACCAGAGCTGAAATCGTATAGTTTACTTTGGCAATATTACTTTAGAGGGAAGAAACATTATAACGAACTTCCACAATAAACTGAATTATTTCACGTTATCCTCTGCAAAAGCGGTAGTGATTAAAAAGATATGCGGCAATATGAATAATAAAAAACATTTCATCCATATAGGACTTGGGTTCATTTTATCTGCGGTTTTCCTTCTCTCTTGTAAATCGGTCAAACTAAGCGATGCGGAAGAGAAACTAAAAATCGGCGAATATTATGAGGCTGCCTCTATATATAGAAAAGTTTACACAAAAACATCTCCTTCCAAACGGGATTTACGTGGTTATATCGCATATCGCATGGCTGAATGTAACCGGATGATCAATAATACGGACAGAGCCATCAGCGGGTATATGAATGCATTACGCTATAATTATCCGGACTCTATCATTAATTTGCGGCTTGGACAAATGTTGCAACGGAAAGGAAGATATGCAGAAGCCATCAAACAGTATGATTCTTACCTTGCCTACAACCCAAGTAGCCAATTGGCTTTTAATGGAATAGAAGGAAGTAACAATGCCCCTTTATGGAAAAAGTCTCCTACACGATATGAAGTGAAACGCATGGAAAAATTCAACTCACGCCGCAGTGAGTTTTCTCCCATGTTGACAGGCGAAAAGCATGACCAATTGTATTTCGCTTCTTCTCGCACAAAGAATAAAGAGGCTAAGCTGAATGCCATAACAGGACAATACAATAACAATTTCTTTCAAGTAAAGCAAGATGAAAAAGGGAATTGGCTTTCTCCTGTTGAGTTGGAAGATGAGGTTAATACTGATTTTGATGAAGGAACACCTTCTTTCACGGCAGATGGGAATACGATGTATTATACCTATTGCTCACAAGATGAAACGGGAAACAGGACATCCGAAATTTATGTTTCAAACAGAAGCAGTGCCAAATGGGGGAAAGGTTCTCGTGTCAACATCGTCAAGGACTCGATTACGGCTTTAGGACATCCTTCCATTTCTCCAGATGGTAAATACCTTTATTTCGTATCTGATGCAGTGGGAGGATTCGGGGGAAAAGATATTTATAGATGTAAAATATCTGGTAGTGAAACGGGACCGATGGAGAATTTAGGAGAAGAGATCAATACCAGCGGTGATGAAATGTTCCCATACGTAAGGGATTCGGTAACTCTTTATTTTGCTTCTAACGGACATCCCGGAATGGGAGGGTTGGATTTATTCAAAGCAACAAAAGACAGCTTGGGTAATTGGAGTGTTGAAAACATGGGATTTCCTATCAATTCGTCCAGTGATGACTTTGGCATTACTTTTGAAGGCAAAAAAGAAAAAGGCTTCTTTAGTTCCAACCGAAATGATGCTAAAGGATTTGACCATCTTTATTCATTTGAGAAGCCTGTCATTACCGTTCATATCGAAGGCTTTGTCAATGATGTGGACGAATACCCGATAGAGAATGCCATTGTCCGCATTGTGGGTAGAGATGGGTTGAACGCCAAAGTCCCAACCAAGAAAGATGGTTCTTATCAAGTGGAATTGGAAAGAGACATCAAATATGTCATGATGGCAAGTGCGCAAGGATATCTGAACCAGAATTATGAACTTCATACAAGCCCGGAAGAGAAGAATGAAACTTATATCGTGGATTTCTATCTGTCTCCTATTAGCAAACCGGTTGTCATTGAGAATATTTTTTATGATTTTGACAAGGCTACTTTGCGGCCGGAATCCAAAAAGGCATTGGATGAAATGATAAAAATGTTGAATGACAATCCAAATGTGACTATAGAACTGGGTGCTCATACAGACAGAAAAGGCTCAGACAAATACAATGAACGTTTGGCTCAAAGAAGAGCACAATCGGTTGTTGACTACTTAATTGCCGGTGGAATTGCCCAAGACAGGTTGGAAGCTAAAGGTTACGGGGAAAGTGTCCCGAAAACCATTAACAAGAGAATGGCAAAGCAATATGACTTCTTAAATGAAGGTGATGTTTTGTCTGAAGAGTTTATATTGAAATTATCTCCGGAACAACAAGAAATAGCGGATCAAATCAACAGAAGGACAGAGTTTAAAGTAATCAGGACAAACTATAATTTGTTCTGATTGAAAGGATTTAAAAAATGGTGTCTTGGAAAACTGGCAAAATTTACCGAAGTATTGAACGCCATTAAAACACTATTAAAACGCCATTTAAACGCTGTTTTAACAGCATCTCCAAGACAGGTCTTGACACATACCGTTGTTTTAAAAAAAACGTCCAATGTTTTTTTGGAAACGTCAAACGTTTTTTCAAAAACGTCCAATGTTTTTTTAAAAACA